>ENA-ORSK01003001-ORSK01003001.1-human-gut-metagenome-genome-assembly--contig:-NODE-3001-length-10482-cov-3.342572_pt1 | contig 10482 bp, 7 predicted proteins | sample MGYA00242192_ERZ509159 | MGnify/ENA primary metagenome ERZ509159 (study PRJEB26280, sample SAMEA2338663) | human gut metagenome | biome: human gut; feature: human-associated habitat; material: faeces...
TCTCCAGTCACCGATAAGGTCGCCTTGAAGCGAGGGATTAGATTTGGTACCATTGTTAAATGCGCATCCTTCAAATGTAAAGATGGTATTGCAACGTTTGTTTTTCCAGTCGTATTTGCTTACTTTTCCTTTGTCAAGCAGTTCACGAAGCAGGTCGCCATCCCACCATACTGCCATGTTGTAAGACAGTCCGGGAATTTTTTCTGCCACTACTTCTCCTTTGATGTTACGAATGCCTCCTGAGGCTAGTGACCACATTTCTACACCGGGACTTGTCGGGTCAATTTCGGCAGCCATACAACGTCCTACATCGGTCTTGTCGGGATATTGAAGTAATACTTTTCCGGTTTTTGCATCGCGGAATGAAGAACCGTCTTTCCGGTTTTCATGGCAGGCCCATACTTGCAGACTGGCTGAAACCGGATCAAATTGTGTGAGGTGCATGGCGTCTCCGTGTCCCATTCCAGTGGAATAAAGTCCTTTTCCATCGTGGTCGAATGTACAAGAGCCATATACGATTTCATCGCATCCGTCCTGATCGACGTCTCCTACACGGAGGTTATGGTTACCTTGTCCGGCATATTTCTCGCATCCCGGGTTGTTGCTATCGAATACCCAGCGATTTTTCAGTTCTTTTCCGTTCCAGTCGAATGCAGCCAGCACGGTACGTGTATAATATCCACGGCACATGACTACGCTAGGATGAACTCCGTCCAGGTAAGCGATGCATGCCAGAAAACGGTCACTACGGTTGGCGCGCTCGTCTCCCCAGCCTTTCAAATCGCCACGTAATGGAATATAGTCAATGGTTTGCATGGCCTCGCCTGTCAGTCCATTGAAGACAGTCAGGTATTCATTTCCTGTCAATATACGTCCCTGGTTACGAAGAGGATCGGTAGGCTTTCCTTTGCTTCGTGGGTCGTTCGGAGAGAAATCTCCTCCTTTGGGCTGGTTCGGATCTCCCGGTTCACGATAATCGGCTGTGGCATCTCCAATTACTTTTCCTTTTCCATCTATGGTACCGTCGGAAGTTTTCATTACAATTTCAGCCTTTCCGTCTCCATCCAGGTCATATACCATGAACTGAGTGTAGTGAGCGCCGGCACGTATGTTCTTTCCCATATCGATGCGCCATAGTTTTTCTCCGGTCAGGCGATAGCAGTCGAAATATACGTTTCCTGTGTACCCATCGTGTGCATTGTCGTGTGCGTTTGATGGGTCCCATTTCAGGATAATTTCATAGTTCCCATCTCCATCCACATCTCCGATGGATGCATCGTTGGGACTGTAGCTGTATTTTTCTCCGGCAGGTGTAACATCGTCTGCAGGTCTGTCCAGTGGAATGTCAATGTATCCTGAAGGAGCATTTCCCGGAAGGGTATAGCTCTCTTCATTTGAAGTCTCTTTCCCATTGATCACAGGTTTTACCGTATAGACTGCTTTCTGGTTTCCTGCATAATTGTCTGTATAAAAAGTTCCTGTTCCAGCTGGAACTTGTGCAATCTTTTTTCCGTTCCGGTAAACATTGAATGCGGTTTCCATCGGGTCGGAAGAAAGATATCTCCATGAAACAGCTACTTTTTGTGCGTTCTCTCTGACGGCGACAACTCCTCTTCCGAGTTTTTCTCGCTGTAGTTTACTGAAATCATAATTCGTTTGTGCGGAGCTGAGTACTCCCAGGCTGCAGGCAGCTAATGCCATGAGCCATTTCCTTTGTGTCTTCATTTTATGTGATATTTGATTATTGATTTATTGTGACTGAAACATTTTCTCCATTTTCCCGAATATCTGTAAGGCGAATGTTTTCTACATCTTTGGTTACGAATAAAGGACGTCCATCCGGTTTCTCATAATAGAAATTGATGTGATGAAACGAGATATTCTTTGCATGTGAAATGTAGAAGCCTTTTGCTGGAATGGTGCCAAACATCCACGGTTCAGGATATACTTTTTCTTGTTCCGGGAGTTCTCTTTTTCCATCCTCTTTTGTATATCCTCCTTTATAGTACAAGTGAATATGGTCGAAGGTAACATCTTCTATAATTCCATTAGGGATACCGCTGATAATGGAGGAATAACGAGAATCTACATCGTATGCATTGATGTGACTGATACGGATACGCTTCATGCTTCCGGCTGGAGTTCCTTCGGGGCTTCGCATACGGGCTCCCAGACGGAGAAAGATACCGGCATTGACAATGTGTCGCATGGTGATATGGCTGATTTCGATGTCTTCCAGATGCCCTCCGTCTACTGTTTCCAAAGCCAGTCCCCTGCAGTGTTCGAAAATGCAGTTGGTTACTGTAATGTTCTTGAATCCTCCGCTAGATTCTGTACCCAGTTTGATACGTCCTGTACGGTAGCCATGGTCCGGCGCCTGAGGCTCATCCAGTTCCCAAGTACCGCTGAGCATGGTTCCACGATCGTATCCGCTGACGTAACAATCAGAGATTGTTACGTTTTCTGTATCTTTAAAGTATCCTAACGCATAAGATGATTTTAGTACAATAGCATCATCCCATGGAGTATTGACACTGCATCGGCTGATACGTACATTTTTGCAACAGTCGATGTCAAATCCGTCACGGTTGGTATCTACTTTCAGATTGTCGAGGGTCAAGTTGTCTACTCCAGTAGCCAGTAGAGCAAAATGGCCGCAGCGGAACATGGACAAATCTTTCAGTGTAACATTCTTGCATTCTTTCAGACTGATGGCTTTATTGCCTACTCCGTCGCGTCGGCTTTCTTCGCGTGTCAATCCTTTTCCGTCAATTTTTCCAGGACCACTGATTGTAATATCTTGCAGGTTAATTCCCCAGATAAGGGAATTTTTCCAGTGGCTGTGTCCGAAATCCTGGAAGCTGTTATGAGGATTAGGCTCTGCCTTGTCATATCCCTGTTCGGCCGTAGGGAAAGCGGCCACAACTGTAGCGCCTTGTTCCAGGTACAGATGAATCTGGTTGGCAAGCCGGATAGAATAACAGGCATACTCTCCAGCGGGAATATATATTGTTCCACCTCCTTCGCGGGCAGCTTGCACGATAGCCTGGTTGATAGCCTCAGAATCAATGTGCTGTCCGTCGCCAACGGCTCCAAAATCTTTTACGTTATAGATTTTTGCTTGCAGCATGTTTGTACAGAGAAATAGAACCCACAGGCAGATGATGATTGTCTTATTCATGGTTGCTGTTTTTCTTGGTAAAACAATTCAGGTAACATATAGTCAGCATAGTCGGCCTTTGCATTTTGCTTGTATGCGCAGAAGTACACCTTCTCTCCTTTTCGAATAAGGCAGGTTGCTGCCAGTACGGGTGCATCCGTTTTCTTTCCAGAGGTGAGAAGTGTCAACGGAGTATCTTGCTTATGTCCGTCGGATAAACGAATGGAAGAAGCTGAAGGAACTATGAGATTGGTCACTCTTAGTTGCATGACTTTTCCGTGGTAGATTGTAACCTGTGTACCTTCTATATTGAAAACGTTGTCTTTGCAATATTGAGGTTGAATACCTGATTCGGGAGCGATTGCATCGCATCCCCCGAAAGCCCATCCCAATGTGATATCTTCTCTCTTATTTTCGATTTCCAGAATGAATCCTTTTGTATTACTGAGTGGATGGCAATCGATATGCAGTTGTGTCTGTTTTTCATCCAGCCATCGGCTTGAATTATTTTCAATAACGCCTAATCGGAGTGTGCCTGCTCCATCGGGCATAGAGAAAGAAAGTACTTTGTTTTGTGCAGAAATACCTCCTAAAATGCCCCATAAAAAAAATCCAGTCACAAATGATTTCAGTGAATTCATAGTTCTTGATAAAATGTTGTCCTTGTTTCAGCAAAGTTACGCATCTTGAATTGAAAGGAGCATGGATTATTATACATGTTCCTCGATTATCATACACTTTCCTGAAAAAAATGAACTATCATACAAGTTGATTGCGATTTCCTTCTACCTTTGCAAGGGTAATACATTTCAAAACTAATACTTGAATACAATGAAAAAACGTTTGCTTGCAATGGTATGCGGCTGTCTGTTCTGTGGGGGGATTTTTGCCCAGCATACCTGGTTTAATGACAAAGACTTGACATTGACGGGAGCTTATTATTATCCGGAACACTGGGATGAAAGTCTCTGGCGTGACGACCTGAAAAGAATGCTGGAAAACGGCATCGAAGTAATCCGAATTGCAGAATTTGCATGGAGCAAAATCGAGCGGTACGAAGGTGTATTCAACTATGAAGGTGGTTGCTACGCTAAGGTTATCAACCTGGATAAAGAATCTGAACCAGATATCTACAACGCAATCAAACGTGACGCTCTGTTGGAAAACGTAACAGTAGACGCTAACGGTAAGATTGACTTCGCTGATAAGAGCGTAACTGAAAACACTCGTGTTTCTTATCCTATCCACCACATCGAAAACATCGTGAAACCTATCTCTAAGGGTCCTCACGCTAAACAAGTTATCTTCTTGTCTGCTGATGCATTCGGTGTATTGCCTCCAGTATCTATCTTGAATCCTGCACAGGCTCAGTACTACTTCTTGTCTGGATTTACTGCTAAGTTGGCTGGTACAGAACGTGGTATCACTGAACCGACTCCGACATTCTCTGCTTGCTTCGGTGCTGCTTTCTTGAGCTTGCATCCTACTAAATATGCAGAAGAATTGGTTAAGAAGATGGAAATGACTGGTGCAAAAGCATACTTGGTTAACACTGGTTGGAACGGAACTGGCAAACGTATTTCTATCCGTGATACTCGTGGTATCATCGACGCTATCTTGGATGGTTCTATCGAAAAAGCTCCTACTAAGACTATTCCTTACTTCGATTTCGTTGTTCCGACAGAATTGCCGGGTGTTGATCCGAAGATCTTGGATCCGCGTGACACTTACGCTGATGCTGCTGAATGGACTAAGAAAGCTGAAGACTTGGCTGGACGTTTCATCAAGAACTTCGCTAAGTTTACAGGTAACGAAGCTGGTAAGGCTTTGGTTGCTGCTGGTCCGAAATTGTAATTCAGACTTACAAAATCTTAAATATGAAAGCGGTTTCCTTCGGGAAGCCGCTTTTTTTGTATCTTTGGTCGTAGTTTTAATTCGTAAATCTAATTAATTATGAAAAAGTCTATTCATCTTCTATCCATTCCAGTTGTGGCTTGTTGCTTGTCGTGTACTTCCGGAAAGGTGCTTCCGCCTGAACCGATTCTTCCTGTGCCTGAACCCAAGCAGGTGGAATGGCAGCAGATGGAAACGTATGCTTTTATCCATTTTGGCCTGAATGCTTTTAATGACCGGGAATGGGGATATGGAGATACGGATCCGAAAACGTTTAATCCGACGAATCTGGATTGTGAACAATGGGCGCAGACACTGGTAAAAGCTGGTATGAAAGGAGTGATTCTTACTGCCAAACATCACGACGGATTCTGCTTGTGGCCGTTTGAAGGTACAGACTATAGTGTAAAGAACTCTCCGTGGAAAAACGGACAGGGAAATGTGGTGAAAGAGTTGTCGGAGGCTTGTAAGAAATATGGTCTTAAGTTTGCCGTTTATCTTTCGCCGTGGGATCGTCATCAGGCTAATTATGGTACACCTGAGTATTTGCCTTACTTTTATGCACAGTTGCATGACCTGCTGACGAATTACGGACCTGTATTTGAAGTATGGTTTGACGGAGCGAATGGAGGTGACGGCTGGTATGGTGGTGCTAAGGATATACGTACCATCGATCGCAAAAACTATTATAATTATCCTCGTATCTATGAAATGCTGGATAGTATTCAGCCTCAGGCTATCATTTTCTCGGATGGAGGACCTGGTTGCCGCTGGGTAGGCAACGAGAAAGGTTTTGCCGGGGCTACCAACTGGTCATTCCTGCGAAAAGGAGAGGTACATCCGGGATACGACAAGAGTTATGAATTACAATATGGACATCCGGATGGAAATCAATGGGTGCCTGCAGAGTGTGATGTGTCTATCCGTCCGGGATGGTTCTATCATCCGGAGGAAGATGACAGAGTAAAAAGTCCGGATCAGCTGGTGGATTTGTATTACCGCAGTGTGGGGCATAATGCCACTTTGTTGTTGAACTTCCCGGTAGATCGGAGGGGCCTGATTCATCCGGTAGATTCTGCCAATGCAGTTCGTTTCCATGAAATGATTCAGCAGCAGTTGAAGACGAATTTGGTGGCAGGAATGATTCCTAAGGTTTCAAATGAACGTGGAGGAGATTTTGTGGCATCTGCCTTGACCGATGATAATTTTGATACTTACTGGGCTACAGAAGACGGGGTAACTACAGCTGATATCGAATTCTCGTTTGATACGCCTACTCGGATGAACCGTATGATGCTTCAGGAATATATTCCATTGGGACAGCGTGTAAAGGCATTTGTGGTGGAATACCTCGACAAGGATACATGGCTTCCGGTGAAACTGAATGAAGAAACTACTACCATTGGATACAAACGTCTGCTACGTTTTGAAACGGTGGAGACCAAGGGGATACGCATTCGGATTACGGATGCACGTGGTCCGCTTTGTTTGAGTAACGTAGGAGTGTATGATGCAGGCAATGTTTCTGATTCCTTTGTAGAGAAGGTGGAAGACATTGAATCTGTACCTTACCTTTTGCCGGATGTAAAAGCTGAAGAGGCTGCAAAGGCTTCTGACAAGCAGGCGCAGACCACTTGTTTTGTAGAAGGTGACCGTTTGTTGATTGATTTACAGGAAGAGCGACTAGTTTCTTCTCTTCATTTCTTGCCTGATCAGGGTGAACCCAACAAAGGCTTGATTGCCAATTACGAGATACGGGTTGGCACAAGCAAGGATGCAGTGAATCAACTGGTCAAATCGGGTGAGTTTTCAAATATACAGAACAATCCGGTGATGCAGTCGGTATTCTTTACTCCGGTAAAAACTCGTTATATAGAGTTGAAGGCAACGCGTATGATTCACGCAGGTGAACCGATGGGATTTGCCGAATTGGGAGTGAAATAACTTAGTGAAAATAAGAGTTTATGAAAAATGTAATTTATTCAATGTTGGGAGCAGGATTGTTGTGTCTCTCCAGTTGTGCCGGACAAGTACAGAAGGAGCAGACCCCTGCGCCTGATGAATCTTCGGTTAAAAATCAGGTGATTGAAACTATCATGACACGGCGAAGTGTGCGGAAGTATCTGCCGCAGCCGATAAATCGTGATACAATGCAGATGATTCTGGACTGTGGTATTCATGCACCCAATGGGCAGAATAAACAGTCATGGGCAGTACGCGTGGTGGACAATCCGGAGTTTATTAATGGTATTACGGAAGTGTATAAGAAGGTGAATCCCAAAGTAGCAGAAGATCCGGGATTCAAGAATATGTTCCGCAATGCACCTACGGTAGTGTTTATTGCCAACGATACTTCGTATGATATGTCGCAGATAGATTGTGGGCTGCTGGGAGAAAATATGATTCTTTCGGCCTGGTCAATGGGTATCGGTTCTTGTTGTTTGGGAAGCCCTATACGCTTTATGAAGACAGAGCCTCAGGCAGCAGACTATCTGAAACGCCTGAATATACCCGAAGGCTATGAATTGTTGTATTGCATAGCCTTCGGATATCCGGATGAATCACCGGCAGCTAAACCGCGTGATGCATCGAAAGTGATGTTTGTGGAGTAATATTATCGCGCTCCCAAATCGTCATAAGAAGATTGTAGAATCGCTTTCCCCAGTTCTGTACGTCGTTCGTTCGGAGCTGGGGATTCTATTAATGCCTTGCCGGAATTGTTATCAATCAGTGTAGTACCGGTGCTGTCGCGGAAAGCAAATCCGTTGTTATAGGTGTAGTAAGCAAACGGATAGTTGTAGTCCTTTCCTAACACGTTACGACTAAAGTTAAATTCCTTGTGGCTGATTCCCAATTGTGCCAGTAGGGTAGCGGCCATATCACTTTGGTTCATCAGTTTGTCAATGACCATAGGCTGCTTGATGGCGCCTCCTAACCACAGCATTGGAATATGATGAATACGCGGGTCGTGCACCAGCCCTTCTTCTGGATAATAGAAGCCATGGTCTGGCAGGCAGATGACAAGCAGGTTTTTCCATTGAGGAAGAGCTTTGAGCTTATCAATAAATTTTCCCAGGCAATCATCGGTGAAGGCAAAGGCATTGGGAATCTTTTCTTTCAGGCGATGATAAGGTACTTCAAACGGCTCATGGCTGCTCAGGGTAAGAAAGGCTGTATGCCAGGGCTGGTCAGTATTCCGCTCCTTTATCTGACGGTAGAGGTACTCGAAGGTGATGTCATCATTTACTCCCCATGGATTTTTTCGTTCGTTTATACTGAAGTCCACGTCTGCAGTCAGATGCTGGTATCCACTGCCCAGTAAGTAACTTTTCATGTTGGTGAAGTTGATGTCACCTCCATACAGGAAATCCGTGGCGTAACCTTGTTCCCGCAGTTTTCCGGCAATGGAAGGCAAGGTGCGGCTTTTGGCGGGAGATTTCATGACGGAAACAGTGGGGAAGCTTTGGTAACCGCTGAAGGTACAGACTGTGCCTCGGTCTGTGCGGAAACTGTTGGCATAGCAGTTGGTAAAGAAGACTCCTTCCTTGCTCAGACGCTCCATATTCGGACTGACGCCGGGTATTCCTCCTAATGATTCTACGAATACTCCTCCAAAACTTTCCATGAGAATTATCAGTACATTGGGACGGTTGGTAGTGAGTAATGAAACTTCATTTTCTCCCGTGTCTGCATACAATCCTTCAAATAAGTCGGCCCGTTTTTCTTCATCGAAGAAATTAAATTGCTGGGCAAAATCGGTTGTTTTACTGATGGAGGATAGCAGGCTGAAATCCGGGTTAATGGCAGAATGATTCAGAAATTCATCATTGCAGAAATAGGCCTGTCCTACGTTGCTGGTGGATTCGGTTACACCTCCTCGTATGATGATAAAGATGACACCTCCTAAAAGAATGGTCGTTAGACTACCAGCAATACGTTTTTGGACTTGTGGCAGATTGGCTGGGGTAATTTTGTACAGCCCCCATGTTACCAAGGCTGATAAGATGAGTATGCACAGCAGTCGTATCAGAATAAATCCCAAGGATACGCTGGCCATAGCATTCTTCGGTGAGTCCAGATAGAGGAAGATGGAAGCGTCCAGTTTAAATCCCCAGAATGGATACAGAGCCATATCACCAATGAAGATAAGTGTGGTAGCCAGACTGATTAAGACGTAGTAGCCGATAAGTATCTTCTTCAGAGGAAAACGGCGGAACCATATACTACAGAGAATAACCAGCCAGGGAATAGCCGTCAGGTAGCCGGTGGTAGCAGCATCAAGCGTAAAGCCATGGAACAATGCCCGGAGGTAGTCTGTGAAAGCGGTTCCTTTCTCACATGCGTCGTTATAGAGCATAAAGATTGGTTTCTGAAGCAGGAAATAGCCCAGTATGCTGGCGAAAAAGCATCCCAGATATGTAAGTCTCTTTTTCATCTGTTTGAGTTTTTGATTATTTACGTCCGAAGTCAGCGGGGACTTCTCCCCATACGTCAGTCTCCCACTTGAGCAGGGGAGTGGTATAAGTGTTTTCTTTCAGCCATTTTTCAGCCCGTTCAATTAACTGGAAGAGCGCTTCTGTTTTTTCAGTACGTTCCAGTTTGGTCTTGCATTTTTTTTGCTTTACCCAGGAGAGGGCATTACGGCTGTCGGAATAGATGGGCATGTTCAGGTTCTTTTGTTTAAGAAGCGCCAGTCCGTGGACAATGGCCAGAAATTCTCCGATATTGTTGGTTCCGTAAACCGGTCCGAAATGGAAGATTTCCTGTCCTGTCAGCAGGTACACTCCGCGATATTCCATGGGCCCGGGGTTACCGCTACAGGCAGCATCTACTGCCAGGCAGTTCAAGTTGAAGTTTTCGGGGAGTTGTGCCTCGGCTTTTTCTGAAGACGATGCACGATGACGGTTCATGTGCTGATACGCAGGAGTAGCAAAGGCATGTTCTGCTTCTTCCTGTGAATCAAAAGACTTATATATAGCCCCTTTATAGCCTTGTATTTGCAGTTGGCAGTCGGTCCATGAAGAATAGATACCCGGATTCACTCCTTTCCAGACCACGTAGAATTTTTGTTTAGCCATAAGATGGTCTTTAAAAAGAAAGTGGCTGTGCAAAAGGAGTGTGGTCCACTCCTTTGCCAGCCACCTGATATACAAGATTGTAATTACATACGTTCAGGTACTTCGATACCCAGCAAGCCCATAGCCAGTTTGACTACTTTGCCTACATTCTGGCTCAAAGCGAGACGGAATATTTTCAGGGCTTCATTTTCTTCACGCAGGATGCTGAAGTCATGATAGAACTGGTTGTATTCTTTTACCAGGTCATAAGTATAGTTGGCGATGAGGGCGGGGCTGTATTCCTTTCCTGCTTCGCGAACGACGGAAGCGTAGTCGGCTATCATCTGGATCAGGTTTTCTTCCTTCTCGGAT
>ENA-ORSK01003002-ORSK01003002.1-human-gut-metagenome-genome-assembly--contig:-NODE-3002-length-10481-cov-2.668521_pt1 | contig 10481 bp, 10 predicted proteins | sample MGYA00242192_ERZ509159 | MGnify/ENA primary metagenome ERZ509159 (study PRJEB26280, sample SAMEA2338663) | human gut metagenome | biome: human gut; feature: human-associated habitat; material: faeces...
TACACTGAAAGAAATCGCATTAAAAGAACCAGAAAAATTATCTCGTTATCCGGTAAAAGAAATTAGTGTCAAAGATGCAGTTACTAGTAGAATTCATCAAATACAGGCGATACAGAATGAAGAGGAAAAAATGATGTTACTCGATGAGATTATCGGTATCTTAGAAATGGCAACTACACCATCTGAAAATAAGAGAAAATACCACATTTAAAAATACTTTTTCAAAAGTATTTTTTTTTGACAATTCTATTCTTTTTTGATAGGCTAGCAATAGGTGATGGTATGGAAAAGTGGATTGACATGTATTTAAAATACATCTGTATTGAAAAAAATTATTCTGATGATACTGTCGCAAGTTATGAAGAAGATTTAAATCATTTTTGGAGATTTCTGGAAAAAGAGGCGATCTCTTCTATACGTGAGATTGATTATTCGACAGTTCGTATGTATTTACGATTTTTATACGAAGAAAAATATAGCAAAAAGACAATATCACGGCATATTAGCACGCTACGTAGTTTTTTTAAATACTTACGTAAGGAAAATGTGATCGATGAAAACCCTATGACTTTGATCAGCAATCCAAAACAGGATAAGCGATTACCAAATTACTTAAATCATGAACAATTAGAAGAATTTTTAGCGTTGCCAGATCAGACAACTCCTATAGGAATGAGAGATGCACTTTTGCTCGAAATGATTTATGCGACGGGTGTGCGAGTAGGAGAACTTGTCTCTTTAAAATTGGAAGATATCAGTTCACATCGACATGAGATTAAAATTCTTGGAAAGGGAAGAAAAGAGCGATACGTTTTATTTGGATCACGATGTGAACGATTGTTAAATCAATATTTGAAACAGAGCCGCCCTTTATTGATTGGGGAAAAAATACATTCCTATTTATTTGTAAATGTTCATGGGAATCCTCTTACCGTAAGTGGAGTTCGCTATGCGATCGAGAAATTACTAAAAGCTCATCCGATGAGTTTACATATTACTCCTCATACGCTGCGTCATACATTTGCAACGGATTTGTTAAATGAGGGGGCAGATTTAAAAGTGGTACAGGAATTACTTGGACATGAAAATTTAAAAACGACACAAATTTATACACATATTACGAATGATCGTTTGAGAAACGTTTATTTACATGCCCACCCAAGAGCAAAGGAGAAATAAGATGAGTTAGTGTGACATCAAGATTAGATAGAATTGATGTGAGTTAAGAATTTTATCTTGAAAATATCATATACAATGGTATGAGATAAATGATAAAAAGTGATTCAAATAAAAAGAATTGTGTTATAATGAAATTGTAGACAATGCAAGGAGGAAGAATATGACAAAATTTGTTTACTCATTTCAAGAAGGTAACAAAGACATGCGCGCTTTGTTAGGTGGAAAAGGTGCGAATCTTGCTGAAATGACGGGAATTGGACTTCCTGTGCCAAGAGGGTTTACTGTTACTACCGAAGCTTGTAATAAGTATTATGATGACAACAAGGTGATTGCAGAAGAAGTAAAAGAAGAAATTTTTTCTCAGTTAGCTGAGTTAGAGAAGATAACTGGAAAAAAATTAGGGGATACTCATAATCCACTTTTGGTATCTGTACGTAGTGGATCACGTGCAAGTATGCCAGGTATGATGGATACTGTATTAAACTTAGGGTTAAATGACGAAGTTGCAAAGGGCTTTGCTGAAGTTACGAAGAATCCAAGATTTATCTATGATTCTTATCGTCGTTTTATCATGATGTTTGCCGATGTCGTAAAAGGATATCCAAAACAATCTTTCGATCGTATTTTAGAAGATATGAAAGAAGCAAAGGGTGTTAAGGATGATACAGAATTAGACGCAAACGATATGATGGAAGTAACGGATAAATTTAAATCTGTTTATAAGGAATTATCAGGTGTAGATTTCCCACAAGATCCAAAGGAACAATTGATCGAAGCTGTTACAGCTGTATTTCGTTCATGGAACAATGAAAGAGCAATTATCTATCGCCGTATGAACGATATTCCAAGCTCTTGGGGAACTGCAGTTAACGTACAAGAGATGGTTTATGGAAACCGTGGAGACGATTGTGGAACTGGTGTTGCATTTACTCGTAATCCAGCAACTGGAGAACACAAATTATTCGGTGAATATTTAATCAATGCCCAAGGAGAAGATGTCGTTGCAGGTATTCGTACACCACAACCAATCGCAACATTAAAAGAAGTTATGCCTGAAGTGTATGCAGAATTTGAAAAGATTGCAAATATTCTTGAAACACATTACAAAGATATGCAGGATATGGAGTTTACAATTGAGAATGGAAAACTTTTCATGCTTCAAACACGTAATGGAAAAAGAACTGCACAAGCTGCTTTAAAAGTTGCAGTTGATATGGTAAATGAAGGAATGATTACAAAAGAAGAAGCTTTATTAAAAGTAGAACCAAAACAATTGGATCAATTACTTCATCCGATGTTTTCAGAAGAATCTTTAAAAAATGGAAAAGTGATTGCAACAGGACTTGCTGCTTCACCAGGAGCTGCAACAGGTAGAATCTACTTCAATGCAGAAGATGTATCAGAACATACGAAAAATGGAGAAGATACAATCTTAGTTCGTTTGGAAACTTCACCAGAAGATATCCAAGGAATGAACGATGCAAAAGGAGTTCTTACGATTCGTGGAGGAATGACTTCACATGCTGCCGTTGTTGCACGTGGTATGGGAAGATGCTGTGTTTGTGGATGCGGAGAGCTTGTGATCGATGAAGAAGCTAAGACAATTCGTGATAAAGAAGGTAATGTATACAAAGAAGGAGATTATATCTCAATCAATGGATCAACTGGTGCTGTATATGGAGAACAATTAGAGACAGTAGAACCAACGATCAGTGGAGACTTTGAAACATTTATGGGATGGGCTGACAGTGTCCGTACGTTAGGTGTTCGTGCAAATGCTGATACACCAAAAGATGCACTACAAGCTCGTAAATTTGGAGCAGAAGGAATTGGACTTGTTCGTACAGAGCATATGTTCTTTGAAGAAGAGAGAATTTTTGCTGTTCGCCAAATGATTACAGCTGAGACAAAAGAACAAAGAGAAGTTGCACTAAGTAAAATTTTACCAATGCAGAGAAATGACTTCGAACAATTATTTGAAGCGATGGAAGGAATGCCAGTGACGATTCGTTACTTGGATCCACCACTACATGAATTCTTACCACATACAGATGAGGAGATTCGACCACTTGCAGAAAGTCTAGGAATGAAGTTTGTCGATTTGAAAAATAGAATTGAATCATTAAAAGAATTCAACCCAATGATGGGACATCGTGGATGTCGTTTGGCAGTGACTTATCCAGAAATTGCCGAGATGCAAACACGTGCTGTCATCGAAGCTGCAATTAACGTAAACGCACGTGGTATGAACGTTGTTCCAGAAATTATGATTCCACTCGTTGGAGAAGAAAAAGAGTTAAAATACGTAAAAGATATCGTATGTAAAACAGCTGATGAAATTATCGGAGATAGTGGATTAAAATATAAAGTTGGAACGATGATCGAAATTCCAAGAGCTGCATTGACGGCTGATAAGATTGCAAAAGAAGCAGAGTTCTTCAGCTTTGGAACAAATGATTTGACACAAATGACTTATGGATTCTCACGTGATGACGCTGGTAAATTCCTAAATGATTACTACGATAAAGGAATTTTTGAAAGCGATCCATTTGCTAAGTTAGATCAAACGGGAGTCGGAAAACTTGTCGAAATGGCAGCTACATTGGGTAGACAGACAAGACCTGATATTAAGCTTGGTATTTGTGGAGAACATGGTGGAGAGCCATCAAGTGTTGAGTTCTGTCATAAAATAGGACTTAACTATGTATCATGTAGTCCTTACCGTGTACCACTTGCTAGACTTGCAGCTGCACAGGCAAAAGTAAAAGAAAATATGTAAAGTGTAAAGAAAGTGATGAATTTCATCACTTTTTCTTTTTCTTATCTCTTTTTATGATACAATAGAATTGGTGATAACATATGAAAATACTATGCATCGGACATGCAGCTTACGATATTACAATTCCGATGGATCACTTTCCTGTAGAAAATACGAAAAATAGAGTAAAAGAGAGAGTTGAATGTGGGGGAGGACCTGCAAGTAACAGCGCTTATCTACTTGGAAAATGGGGAATGGACGTTGCGTTTGCTGGTGTTGTTGGGAAGGATCTTTATGGAGATCGTATAAAAAAAGAATTTGATGAAATTGGAGTGAATACAAAATATTTAGAACAGAACGGAGCGTATGAGACGACATCGAGTATGATTATTGCGAATAAAAGTGCCGGATCGAGAACGATTCTAACGTATCGAAAAGAAGATATGAGAATGAAACCAATTGAACTCGATTTTGAGCCGGATATCATATTATTGGATGGACAAGAATATGAATTATCGAAGGAACTTTTAAAGCGATATCCCAATGCGATTAGTATCATCGACGCCGGTAGACCGACAGATGAAATTATCGAATTATCTAAGATGGTTAATTATGTTGTTTGTTCTAAAGAATTTGCTGAAGAAGTATCAGGAATTCAAATGAATTACGACAGCATTGAGACAATGACAGATCTATATATGAAACTAGAGAGCATTTTTCATAATCATCTCGTTGTGACATTAGAATCTCAAGGATGTCTGTATCAGTATGAAAATCAGGTAAAGTTGATGACATCGATTAAAGTAGATGCAGTAGATTCGACGGGAGCTGGAGATATTTTCCATGGTGCGTTTACCTATGGGATAGCGAATGGTTTTGATTACGAGACGACAATCAAAATTTCAAATATCGCCGGAGGTTTGTCTGTAACCAAAGTAGGGGGAAGATATTCCATTCCGGCGAAGGAAGAAGTGAGAGAACTTTGTGCAGACTTTAGATGATGTTATATTTATCGATTCATATCCAAAGTTAGATTTGCATGGGTATGATAGAGAGACTGCTCGTGTGGCGATTCAAGATTTTATCAAAGAGAATATCAGGTTAAAACAGCCGATTTTTGTTATTGTTCACGGCATAGGAAGTGGAGTACTTCGAACGACGACACATGAGACTTTGAGGAAGCATAAAAAGGTGGCAGAATACAAGACTTTTTATTATAATCCTGGCAGTACAATTGTTCGTATCACTGATTGACTTTTCCCTTGTTTTGTGGTATGATAACTCATAACAAAAGAAGTGAGAGAGGTTTGAGTTTTAATTGAAATTAAGTCATAATTTGACAAGTTATTGTATCTGTGCTAGGATATCGACCATAATTTTAAAGGGGGAACGATTATGTATAACGAAAGACAAGACAATTTCTCAGTAAAAGACGTCATATTACAAATATTATTTGTAATTTTATTCGTCTTCATTTTGATGTGGTTATTCCCATCAAAACAATTCGTTAAAGATTCTTTACAACCATTATATGATAGAATCTTTAGTGAAAATATTTTAATCATGAAAGATGCGGCAAAAGGTTACTATACGACACCACGTTTACCACAAAACGTCGGTGATAAAGTATCGATGACTTTAGGTGAGATGCTAGATAAAAAGTTATTGATTGAATTTACGGATAGTAAGGGTAAAAAATGTGATCATGACGAGTCTTATGTCGAAATTACAAAATACGATGAAGAATTCGTTATGAAAGTTAATTTGAAGTGTTCTGAACAAGAAAACTATATCTTAGTTTATATGGGATGCTACGATTACTGTAAGACGACAATTTGTGAGAAAGATGAAGCAGATGTTAAAACCCCAGTGATTCGTCCATCTAATCCAGTTGTCAAAGGAACTGTAAATGATCCAAGTAATCCTGGAAACCCAGGAAATCCTGGACAACCAACACCTACACCAGATCCAGGCAACCCAACACCAACTCCTGATCCAGGAAATCCAACGCCTACACCAGATCCAGGAAAAGAATATATTTGTGAGTACTTAAAAGTAACAGATGGATCATACGGTCCATGGGGAAGTTGGTCAAGTTGGTCTAAAAATTCAGTAACTGCAAACGACTTGAGACAAGTTGATACAAAAACTGAGACAGAAGTAACAACTGCAAATAAATTAGTAGGTTATAATAATATTACGAAGAAAGATCCAAACAAACCTATCTATGGAAAACGTCAAGTTAAAGTTGGAACAAAACAAGTAACATCTTGTGCTAGTTACGGATATACTTACCAACCAACAGGTGAATATCGTTATGGAGATTGGGTATATCAAGGAATTGTAAAAGTTTATTCTATTCCTGCTAACTCTGCAACAGTAAAATATGAAAACATTCATTCTAGTCAAGAAAATTGTGGAGACTGTGGTGGAGAAAAATATTGGACAGCTGAGAAATATACGAGAACTTCATATCCAGTAGCAAATAAAGTATATGGATGTACACAATATAAGACTGAGACAGTCGATGTCTATGGTACGATCGATGTCGTAGTAGATTATGAGACAACGGTTGTAAGAGAGCCAGTGTATAAACAAGTAAAAGTTGAAACAAAAGTAAAATATTATAGATATCGTACAAGAGAATTGAAATCTGGTTCAAAAGATTACAAATGGAGTAATTGTAACGATACCAACTTATTTGAACTCGGTTATAATTTAACTGGAAATAAAAAGGAAAAATAATTATAGAAAGGGGCGTTTGTCATGGAAAATTATTTTGATGAATATAAAAAAGTAATCGATGGTGCTATAGATCATGATACAATTCAAAAATGTATTGATATGATTGATAATAGTGTTAGATTAACTGCTGAAGAAAAAGAAGATTTAATGTTGCTCAATCAAAGTTGAGTAACCTTTCCTCTAAACATAGAGGAAAGGTTAGAAACTTTGCTAAGAAAGCTTGGACACCTATAGCTATTACTGGTTGTATTCTTGTTGGAGGTATTGGGGGATACGCTTTAGGAAATATGAATTCTGGAGTTGCTATGAATGATTCTAATCAAAATGCAACAGTGACGAATTTAGATAAGCTTTATGCACCTGTAGATGAGAGCCTTCAGAGTTTTAATCCAAATGTAAATGATGAATTAGTTGAAAATTTAAGTGAATTCAGAGCGGAAAATATAGAAAAAGGAATTTCTATTGATGAGGGTGTTTCTCTCGATAGAGAAAATCTTGGAAATGTTGATTCTGCAAATTTAGTTCGCTTCGCACTTGCCATGAATATGAATGGTCAATGGGATGAACGTGATATTGCAGCAATGGATGGTATTATCACGACAGTTGAAGATTTAGATCGTGCGTTCTTAAATCAAGCTCATATTTATGCAGAGGACTTTGCGACGATTACAAGTGATACGACACTTGATTGGGAGAATGTAATTTCTTCTAATAAAGAAAGAGAGCCGATCGAACAACGTCAAGAATTATGGTTACAATATAGAGAGGCAAAGACAGACGCAGAACGTGAGGAAGCTGCTTCTAAGTTAAATGATTTGATTACAAAGACTTGGACGACAGATACTTACACGAAGTATAGTGCTCAAACAATGTATTTTGTTTCTTTGCTTGACGATGAAATGCGTATTATGACAATCAATGCAGCAGAAGGTCAACAAGTTATGACAGATGATGTATTTAGAATTGCTAGTGAAGGAATGCCAATTGATAATGACTGCGAGAAAGAAGTAAAAGATGAAATTGAAAAAGCTCGTGGACAAGAAGATTATAGTCAAGTCGTTTCTTCTACTTTACGTGGACAATATCGAAAAGCTTGGCGAGATCAATTTGAAAAGATTGAAAATTATCAAGAAAAAATCGAAGAAGGAACATTCGCTGTTCCAGAAGAAGAAAACGAAACATTCGATGAAATTATCATTCAAATCAATGAGTTGACTGATAAATTAATTAAAGAAAATGGATACAAATATGTAGCGAATCCAAGTAGAGATGACTTTAGAAATTCATTAGATGTTTCTGGTGCGCAAATTCCTTCTAATTTAGGAGATACTCCAGTTGAAAATGGATATGCAATCGATAAAGTAATCGGGAATCCAAATGGTGGAAGTGGAGAAGTGATTTCTGAATCACCAATTACACCAGCTCCAGGAATTGTACAAAAGCCTGATGGTTCTTTCTCTACGGATGATGGACATGATATTACAATCAACCAAGGTGGAGGAGAGTATGATCCAGATATTCCAATGTATGATCCAAATGAAGCAGAAGATAATTTGAATCAAGATTCTACCGTAGAATTTGAACCATTACCAGAGGAAGATCAAATTGTCGTTGATAATAATGGAAATCAAATTCAAGAAGATGAAAATCATACATTTGTCGATGGTGGAAATCAAGTCGAAGTAGATTCTAATGGAAATGCATGGGTTGTGGAAGAAGGAGATGCATTAACTCCAGAAGAGGAACAAGCAATTAGAGATCAAATTCAGGCTGAACTCGATAAGGAAAATGCGAATGCTACTGTAACCCCTACAACTGAAGCTATCCAAGATTTAGAGCAAGAAAAAGCAGCATTATTAGAAGCTTCACAAAATCAAGTTACACAAGAAGTAACACAAGGTGGTATGCAAAAATAAGTATATGAAATTTCATATACTTTTTTCTTTTCTTTGTTTGACTTTAGATATGAAGTATGATATGATTTTTAGTGTAATAGGATAATAATAGGGGGGGAAAGTCCCTAGCGTTTCTATGTCCAACATCATGAGGAGGGATATGCATGAAAGAAGCATATGTATTTGATTATGTGAATGAAAATGAATTTCATAAATTAGAACGTTCATTAAAAAAATATAATATGTTGGCATATAAAAAATTATATTTTGATTATTATCCAAAGCTAAAAGAAGGACAATTTTTAGGAGAGCTTGTCGCTACGAATCAAGTAAAAAAAACAAGGACATATGAACTAAAGTTACCAACAGATATTATGTTTTCTAAAGTGCATGGTGATATTAAAGTCATTTACCATGTATATGAAGAAAATAAAATTTTAATGTTAGAAACAATTCAACCCGAAGATATTTTAACAGAAGGACATCAATCTGAATTAGAGGTATATAAAGGCGTAATGGTTTCTAAAGAACATTCTGATAAAGATATCTTTAAAATTAATTTATTAAATTTAATTGATAAATAAAAATAACCCATTGCCTATAATATAGCAATGGGGTTTTTAATATAATTTTGTGGAGGGTGTATGATAAAAGCAATTGTATATCAAAGTAATACTGGGCATACTTTTCAGTATGCTAAGATGTTAGGTGATAAATTAAGTTTACCATATTATGCCTTGCATGAGGCGAAGCAGTATTTAAAAAGTAGTGATGAAATTATTTTTATGGGATGGATTTTTGCTTCTAAGATTTCTGGATGGAAGCAAGCTCGGAGAAAATATCGGGTGAGATGTTGTTGTGGTATAGGAGCTTATCCAAAAAGTGAACAAAATCAAAAGACATTGATAGATGCTAATCATATAGAAGAACCATTTTTCTATTTGCGTGGGGGAATTGATTATCACAAATTGAGAGGAATGAAAAAAGTACTATTAAAATTAGTTTCAAAAGAAATTGTAAAAGAAAAACCTGAAATGAGTGAGATGTTTCAAAAAGGTGGTAACTTTGTATCTGTTGAAAATCTAAATGATATTGTTGCTTATGTTAAAAGACATGAGATATAATATAGATAGAGGTGGGTATATGAAAAAGAAAATTATTATTGTGTTAGGAGTTATCATTGGTATATTTTTAGTTTTGGTTGCATATTTTTTCTTTTTTGATATGAATCAAGAAAATCAATTGAAAGCTGAAATTACGGAATTGGAAGAGTTGGTAAACGCCAAAAATATAGATATTGAAGCAGTGAATCAGAAATTAAATGAAACGGTTGCAAAAGACGATTATGCGAAAGTTGAAAAAGCGTTTAAGGCTTATCTGAAAGATAGTTTTGATAATTCGATAGCGATTACAGAAATTTTGAATGATGCGCGGCTTACTAATATCTTAACTGTTGAAAATTACCAAAAAGATGGCAAAGAATTTACTCAGACAAAGCAATATATTGCAGAGACAAAACAAGAATTAGAAGAAAGAAAAAAGAAATATACTGAGCATTTGACCGAAGAAAAAGCGATGTCTTACATCAATGACAAGGGGTTGGATTCTTATTATGTTGAATTTTATAAAAGAGAACTTGTTGGAGATATGAGTGATGTAAAACAAGATAAAACTGTGGAAAATTCAATCGATGAAATTTTATCTCTCTTGGATTCATCTGAGAAAGTAATTCAATTTTTAGCATCACATCCGAATGATTGGAATATAGAAGGAGAAACTATTGCTTTTTCAAATCCTACTTTAAAAAGTGATTATGATCAACTGATTGCACAGGTAGTTAAGTAGTCATAATGAGCAATTGTATTAACTATATAAATTTCTTTAACAAACTGATATAAATTGGT
>ENA-ORSK01003007-ORSK01003007.1-human-gut-metagenome-genome-assembly--contig:-NODE-3007-length-10472-cov-10.897475_pt1 | contig 10472 bp, 10 predicted proteins | sample MGYA00242192_ERZ509159 | MGnify/ENA primary metagenome ERZ509159 (study PRJEB26280, sample SAMEA2338663) | human gut metagenome | biome: human gut; feature: human-associated habitat; material: faeces...
CGGCGCGGCTCTGACATGCCACCGGCATGTCATTCACTACCGCGCCGCCGCTGCGCTACCCCTCAAGCTCCCCCTGCTGCTCTCTTATCTGTGCCAGCTGCACATATTTTTGACCGACTGAATGACTTCAGTCATATTCCGCGCTTGCAAAGCATATCACGTCGCTTATCGCGTTCTGCCAGCCCCAGTCGGGGCGGTTATACGCGCTGCCGTTCATGGCGATCGTCGCGGTGTGGCCGCCGTCGAGCGCGTACGCCGTGTCCACGCCCTTATCGTGCATGAAGCGCGCCTCGGTGCTCGCGGTGCAGGTGCCGTAATTCTGCTCGTAGCAGACGGTCATTATCAGGTAGTGCAGCTCGCCGCGCTGCCCGATGGCGCAGCGGGAATATTTGCTGTCCACCTCGCCGTAAACATAGCCGGAGCTCAGGTCCTGAAGCTCCCCGTTCTCGACGAGTATCGGCCCGAAGTTCACGGAAAACTCCACATCGTTATCGCTTATGAATTTCTCCGCGTCCTCCCATGTCTGGATGTCTCCGGGGCGCAGGAGCAGCATGTCCCCGCCGGAGGTGAACATGCAGGTATGCACGGCGATCGGAGAGAAGTATTGCAGCTCGCCGCCGTACACGCCGATCCCGATGCTGCGGCGGACGTAAAAGTCCCCGCTCACCGCCATGACGGCGTTATCCTCCGCGGCAAGCTCTGTCGCGGTCTTGAGTCCCGCGGCACGGTAGCTGTCGCCGCTTATCTTGCGCCGGAGCTGGGAGCCGTCGGCGAGCTTCACCTCGACGAACGAGCAGCCGCGCCCCTCTATGGCCTCCTGCCATGCAATGACGAGGATGCTTTCATCCCTGTAATACCACATCTCGGAGTTGGGCATGAAGTCGATATCCGCGTTCCAGAAGGTCTCCTGCCCGTCGAGCAGCACCGCCGCCGCGTCTATGACGGCCTGCACCTCCTGCGGATCGGTCGTGACGCCGTAGCAGGCGGCCTTCGGCTGCGGGGGCAGCTCGCCCGCCTGGACAGAATAGAGCTTGCGGATATATTTCGCCTCACCTGCCGTCCGCTCTTCGAGCGCTGCGGCGAAGCCGCCGACTTCGTCCGCCGCGTCAAAGGTCTGCACGGTTCTGGGCTGCGGCGGGGTGTGGACATATCCCATCAGCAGCGCAGCGGCGCCGATCAGAAGGATCAGCGTCGCTGCGGCGGATATGAGTACAAACGGTTTTTTCATCAGTCGTAATCCGGCTCCTCGCGCTCTGCGCAGGTGGTCTTATACATGAGGTACACGATGACGGCCATCATGGTGCAGGTTATGGTCATGACCGTGTAGCAGATGGGATACATGTTGCCGAAGCGCTGCACAAGGTATTCCGACGCGCCGGTTCCCACAAGCGTGAGCACATAGCCGATCCACATCGCCACATGGTAGCCGCAGCGGCCGTTGACCTTATGCGAAAGGCGCGAATAGTGGATGAGCGCCGCAAGGATGCAGACCGCGCTCACGATCTGGACGATGCTGACGAAAGCGTTGAAGTGCATGAAGCTGGAGTCGTAGCGGGTGCTGTCCATAAGCAGCTCCACCGCGCTGTGGAAGGTGAGGAACATCCATGCGACGTTCCCGTCGCGCGGGCAGCCCTCCTTCATCGGCAGGCGGCGGCGCGCGAAGAAGAAGTACAGCAGCAGCACCGTCACGCAGAGCATCAGTATCGCCTGCACAAAGAAGGTCGCAAAGCGGTACTCGACGGCGCCCATGGAGTTTGTTATGCCGCTGCCTATCGGCAGATGCTGCAGAAGCGGCGTGGTAATGGCAATCTTGCTGCGGCAGGAGCTGTTGAACAGGGCGCTCAGGCGGATGAACACAACGATGAGCGCTCCGCCGGGGGCGACGCAGTCGAGCAGACGCGCCATATTCCCCGTAAGACCCAGCCCGCGCACAACGAGTGCGGCGAGGAAAGTGCCCAGCAGCGCGCCGGGCAGGCAGTAGCTGCCGGTGGAATAATCGGTGATGGCGCGGATAAAGCTCGTGTACTGCTCAAGGTGGCAATACCAATGTATCGCGCGGCAGAGCGGCACGGAGAACAGCAGCGCCAGCAGCAGCCACATCGCGGCGGAGCGGCCGCCGTGCGATATGTACAGCGAATAGCTGAGCGCAAAGCCTGCGGCGATACCCAAGGCGATGACTACCGCACTCCAATATATGACCGTGCTTCCGGTGCTGATTGCTATCGGATTCATGGGTTCACCTCCTCCGGCAGTGCCGTGGCAAAGTAGATTATATCGCTCTGTGTACGCTGGTTGCCCCAGTCGGGACGGTTGACGGTATGGCAGTTCATGACCATGGTAGAGGTCTGGCCGCCGTCGAGCGCATAGGCTTTGACAACGCCCTTACTGAAGATATACTCCGCAGCTTCGCTGACGGTCGCCGCGACGGAGTGGTCATCCTCATAGTTTATCGTCATGAGGATATAGTGCAGCTTGTCGCGCTGGCCGATGGCGGTACGGGAATAGGTCCTATTGTTCTCGCCGATGGGATAGCTGCCGAACTCGGCAAGCTGTCCGTTATCGACCATGACCGGCCCGAAAGCGACGGCAAAGGTAACGTCGTTATCGGTTATGAACTGCTGCGCTTCCTCCTGCGAACTCATCTCGCCCGCGCGGGAGAACAGCATGTCGCCGGAAGCGGTGAAGAAGCAGGAGTCAACGGACTTCGGCGCGAAGCGGTAAAGCTGGCGCTGATACACCGTGATGCCGAGCTGGCGGAAGATGTAATAATCGCCGCTGATGGCAATGACGGCGTTCGCGGAGGCGGCCATATCGGTCGGGTAGAGCTGCACGTCGGAGCCGTAGCTGTTGTTGGCTATCATTCTGCGCAGCTGGGAGCCGTCTGCGATCTTCACCTCGGCGAAAGTGCAGACCTTGTTATTGATAAGCTCCTTCCACGCGATAGCGAGGATAGTCTCGTCATAGTAATACTCAATCTGCGAGCCGGGATAGAAATCCACGTTCGGATCCCACGCCAGACTCTGCCCCTCAAGGAGATCCGCCGCAGAATCGATGACCTGCTGAACCACGGCGGGGTCGGTGGTCGTGCCGTAATTCGCGGGGTTCGGCTTCTGTCCGGCGAGGGCGTTCTCGTCGATCTTATACACCTTGCGGATATACGCAAGGTCGCCGAGCGCGTCGCTCGCGGCATTGTTTATGTATACGTCGAACTTGCTGACAAGATCAAGCTTGCTGCTCGACGCCGCGCCGACCGAGCTGCCGCTGTCGGGATGGATGTTATTGAACGCCCAGACTAGGGACAGGAACGCCAGAGCGATGAACACCAGCGTTATAAAGCCCATTCCCGCGCTTTTCTCCTTCGCGCGCGGAGCCGGAGCTGCCGGAGCGGGTTTGCGCTCCGCCGGAACAGGGGCGGGGCGTCTGTCCGGCATTGCCGGGCGCTGGGGCTGCGCCGCAGCGGGTTTCTGCTGCGGCGCGGCGGGGCGCTGCTGTACGGACTGCGCGGGGCGCTGCACCGGCTGTTGTCTCTGCTGCGGAGCGGCCGGACGCTGCTGGGCAGCTGCAGGCTTCGTCTGTGCCGCGGGTCTCTGCTGAGGCACCGCAGGGCGGGACTGTGCCGCCGGTTTCGGCTGCGCGGCCTTGGGCTTTGGCTGGGAGGCAGGTTTTGCCTTGGGCTTATCCGAGTCGGAACCGAATTCGCGGAGGATATCGTCAAGGTCGAAGCCGTAATCTTTATCGCTCATTTCAGCCCCTCCTCTCAATTCACGGTGCCGCCGGTCAGGGCGCTAAGCATGGCGGAGTTCGGGATGATATACCAGTCTCCATTGGTGTACTCAAGCTCCACCTCAAAGGCGGTCGTCGTATAATAATTCTGCGCGCGCTCAAGCACCGCCTGTACCGCAGCGGAGTACGCCTCGTCGGTCACGGCGGGGAAATAATTGTTATTCTCGTCGTACACCTCGCTGCGCGAGCGGGACTGCACGATGGAGTTGAGGTTCTCCTCGGTCTTGCTCTGCACATCATCGCCGATGGAGCTGAGGTCGAGATACTGGAAAACGACCTGCTGTTTCGCGGTCAGCCCATCCACGGTGCAGTCACCGTAAAGCTTATAGGAATAGCTGGCCCTCAGCGCGTCATATGCGAGCACGGCCGTCTCGCTGTCGGGCGTGTTCTCAAGGCCGAGCGTGGAGTAACCCTCCATGTGCTCGTACGCGGCGGTATAGTTCCCGGCGGTCATATCGTCGAAGAACTCCGTGACGACGGCTTGCGGGTCGCCGCTGGGCTTGACTATGATGGCGCCGTGCACGCTGCCGTAGAAGCAGGCGAACAGCGCCGCGCCGGTGAGCAGCACAGACGCCAGCGCCCATGGGATGTTTATCTTGCGGCGTCCGCCCTTGCAGGACATGACCGCGGCCACGCCGCAGACGACGAGCAGGCAAATGCCGGCAACTGCAAAAATATTCATAACAGAGTCCGTACCTTCCTCAGTTGTATTCGCTTCGGGAGTGCTTGGGGTAGTGCCGTCCGATGCGGAAGCCGTCGGCGCGGGGGAATTGAGTGCCTCTATCGCGGCGCGTTCCGCGTCCTCGGCCTCCTGCACGCGGCGTATCGCCGTGTGATACTGCGCGTAATCGCTCATCAGGCTGCAATAGTCGGTCAGCGCGACGTAGCCGTTTTTCAGCGTGTCCGTGAACATGACGATAACTATCGGATCGTCGGTATACACGATGGCGCAGTCGTTCATGTACAGCTTGGAGCCGTCCACGAGGTAGCCGTATTTATGCGCGACCTCGTACTCCTGCTCGTGGAACTTGAAGTAGTTCTTCGGCTCGGCCTTCAGCATGACGTCGATGAGGCCGGGGAAATTGTCCTTCTCCGTCTCAAGCAGGTTCAGGCAGTGGATCATCTGCCGCGCCGTGCAGAAATTGTTCTCATAGAACTTTGCGTCAACTGTCTCCGCGTCCTCGCCCATGTACGGCGCGATCAGCTCGCGGTAATGGCGGTATGTACCGAGGTTTTTCCACAGGAGCTTTGCCATGTCGTTGTCGGAGTTTATGATCGTCCACTCGAGGAGCTTCGAATACTTCACTCCGGCGATGGTGTCGTCCATGGTCATCTCGCCGTTATGTATCTTCTCGGTGTAGATCATGTTCAGCGGCACCTTGTACATGCTGCCCGCGACCAGATACGTGTCCCCGTTGAGGAAGTGCTCCTCACCGGTCACGGTGTTGCGGTAGCCGAGCGCGACATCCTCGGGGTCGATGTTGTGCTCCGTCAGGAATTGGTCGATGACCTCGTCCCAGGTTTTGTCCTTGAAGCGCTCGTCGTCCTCCCCGTCGGCAAACACGGCGGGCAGCAGCGCCGTTATCATGCACAGCGCCGCAAAAAGGCATATAATTTTTCTCTTCAGCTTCATATCCTTCTCTATTCCTCCCCGTCTGATGGCAGGGCATAATAAACTAAGGTAATTATAGCCGTTCCCCCCTCTGATTTCAAGAGCAATAAGCTGTCTTAAGAAAAATTTGAGAAGGAATGGAACAAGCGCCGCAGAAACGGGAATAATATGAATAAAGGGCAGACAGTCAAAGGGGGGGCTTGACGTGAATATACCGAATGCGCTGAGCATACTGCGGATACTGCTGACGCCGCTTTTCGCGGCGCTGTATCTGCGCGGGCAGACCGGAGCGGCGGTGGCGGTGCTGCTGCTCTGCGCGCTGACAGACGTGCTGGACGGATACATCGCCCGCCGCTTCGACATGGTGACGGAGCTTGGCAAGGCGCTGGATCCCGTGGCGGATAAGCTGATACAGGCGGCGATGATGCTCTGCGCCGCGGCGCGCACGCCGCTGGTGTGGCTGCTGCTGGCAGCGCACATCCTGCGCGAGACGCTCATGGCCGCGGCGGGACTGTATATGCTGCGCGTTCTGGGGCAGGTATACGGCGCGCAGTGGTACGGCAAGGTCTGCACGGCGCTGATATACGCGGTGATGATAGCGCTGCTGCTGTTTCCGGATATGCCGGAGCCTCTGGCCGCGGGCGGCGTTTTCACCTGCGTATTCATGGTGCTGATGTGTCTGGTGATGTATCTTGCCGATTACGCACGCGTCCTGCGTGGGGAGAAAAGATAGCTCAAGCCGCCCATCGCTTTTCGATGGGCGGCTGTTCTGATAAATGCCGTTATTTGTTTATGACGCTGTAATTCACGCGGTCAAGCGCGGCGTCTATATCTTCGTCGCTTGCGCCGTCGGGCAGATACAGCCGCATCGTCACGTAGGATTTCTCAAGGAAAGCATACGCGTAGATCTCGTTTCCGTCCGCCAGCACGGTTATCACGGTGCCGTCCGGCGCGGTGTGCTCGCGCGCGTATAGCTCATCCGGAGCGTCGGCTATCTCGTACATCTCCATCCCGCTCGAAAGCGTGGTGTACGGCGAATTGTAGAGATACACGTCATTCGTACTGTCGCTCGCCGTGACGCCGTCAAAGTAGAACGACACGGCGAAGGTGCCCTCGTCGTAGTAATAGAACTTGCCGTAGCCGCTCGGCGGCTCGCGGAAGAAATCTCCCGTACAGAACTTGTCCGAGATAAACTGCGTAAGCTCCTCGTTCGGGATGTCCATATCCAAGGGCGTGTACTCCCAGCCGAACTTCTCCGCGAGCGCTTTCGAGGTGTCGCTTGAGCCGAGCTGCGTGCTCTGCCCGCGCAGGGCGAGGCCGTATTTCGCCGCTATCTCCTCCAGCTTCACTTCGCCCGCGGCGTCTCTGGCAAAGTAGAAGTAGTCGTATTTCCCGAAGCCCTGCGCCGCGAGCAGCAGGTGATCCTCCCAAGCCTTGACCTCCTCGGATGGGGCGGAGCGCGTCTCGATGGGTGCAAGCTCGCCGTCCACGTACCCGTACAGCGTTATGGTGCAGGTCCCGTCGTCGCTATAATCTGTGTCGATAGCGGCGAGACCGTCGGGCAGATTCAGCATGAACGCGGGCGTGGTGTCGGGCAGCGAGGCGCGGTATTCCTCCCATTCCGCCCATGCAAGCCGCGAGTTCTCGACCGCGCGCTTCACCTCTTCGGGCATGTAATCGGGCACCTCCTGCGGCTGTGTCAGCGATATCCTCCGCGCCTCAGGATTCACCGTCCGCTGGACGCTGCCGTCGGTCTGCTCGGCAAATTCGTACACCGGATTGTCCGTCGGATCCATCGCCATCGCCCGCAGGCCGAACAGATCAGTGGCGTAGGCCGCAGCGCCCAGCGCCGCTAGCAGAGCCACGATCGCCGCGATGAGCGCGGATCGGCGCAGCGTTTTTCTGCGGTGTTTATTCAAATTTATGACCTCCCTCGTGTCATTCCCCACCGTCCCGCCGTGCATCAGCTCAATGGCCTCGTCCACGGCGGCGGCGTCAATATCGTTCATGGCAAGCAGAAAATCGAGCGGATTCATATTAATTCCTCCTTTTCGAGGTAAGTCCGCAGCTTCTGCCGAGTGCGGTATAAAGAGGTCGTCACTTTGCTCTGCGAGAAGCCGAGCCGCGCGGCAATATCCGCAGTCGGCGCGAATAGCCAGTAGCGGCAGATGAAAATGTTCCGGTCGTCGGCCGAGAGCGTGCGCAGGAATCCGTCTATCACCTGCGTAAGCTCGCGGCGCTCGTATTCGCGCTCTACCGCCGCGGAGGAGGCGAGCGTTTCGCCCAGCTCCTCCAGCGCGAGATCGGCTCCGCCGTTTTTCAACGCGGCGCGGCTGCGCAGACGCTTCAGGCTGAGGTTGCGTGTCACCGCGGCGATAAACGCGCGGAAGCGGGACGGGTGCTGCGGCGGGATGCAGTTCCACAGGGCAAGATATGTATCCGCGACGCACTCCTCGCTGTCCTCACGGCTTGAGAGGATGTCGTCCGAAATTTTCCGGCACAGCCGCCCGTATTTCTCGTCCGTGCAGGCGATCGCCGTCTCGTCGCGCCGCCAGTACAGCTCTATTATCTTTTCATCATCCATAACGGCCTCCAAGGTTTCCGAAAGCGCTTTCACTTATAGAGTACCGGTTGCGGACGAATTTGTCACGGGAATTTCAAAAATTTTTCTTTAAATCACCTTTTCCGCGTCGAACATGCCCTGCAGCAGCTCAAGTCCGGGGCGGTAGAGCTGGTTCACGGTCCAGCAGCTTATCCCCGCAAGGCCGTATTCGTTCACCAGCTCCAGCCGCGCGCGTACGCTGCGCGCGTCCTCGAACCACACCACGCGCCGCACGCCGGCGGCGTCGGTGTACGTGAAGAACGGCGCCTGCGCGGTGCGGTCGAATTTTATCTCCGCTCCTGCCGAGGCCGCAAGATTCATCGCCGCCGCGTTTGAGATGACCGTCGCCGCGTCGCCCTGCCGCCATGGCAGCCGCCACGAGTAGCCGTAGTTTGAAAAGCCCATGAGAATTTTCCCCGGCGGTATCTCGCCCACGGCATATTCCAGCACCCGCCGCATACGGTTCACCGGCGATACGGCCTGCGGCGCGCTGTACGTGTAGCCCCATTCATAGGTCATTATTATCACGCGGTCGGCGTACCTGCCGTGGGCGGCGTAGTCGTGCGCGGTGTACAGCAGCCCCTCCTGCTCGGCGCTCTCCTTCGGGGCAATGGCAGTGCTGAGGAAGTAGCCGCGCGGGTGCAGCTCGTCGGCGGCGCGGCGGAGAAACTGGCTGTAACTGTCGCGGTCGTAGGGGTAGACATATTCGATGTTGAAATTGACGCCGTAATAGTTCTTCATGCGCAGCACGGAGAAGATATTCTCGAACAGCGCGTCCTGCGCAGTCTTATCCGTGAACAGCGCGTGGGCAATCTCACCGGAGAAACCGCCGGAGCGGCCGAGATTGGTCACGGTCAGCAGCGGCGCGGCATTGTCCGCGTAGGCCGCCGCGATCATCCGCGCGTCCTCTATCGGCAGCGGTCCGCCCGCCGCATCCGCCTGATAACAAAACGGGCAGAAAAACGTCAGATACGGCATGGTCTCCGCCATTACCGCGTCAGATATGGCGGGGTAGGCGTAGGCGTTGACCTCTATCGCGCGTCTGTCCGCCGTGCCGCCAGGAACGAGCAGCGCCATGCCGGGCACAAGCCGCGCGGGGTCGTTGAGCTGGTTTATCCGCGCCAGCTCCGCCGCGTCCGTTCCGTACCGGCGGGCGATGCCGTAAAGGCTGTCTCCGCCGCGCACAACATATATCTCCATAAGCTCTCCTTTCACGATCTCCGATTGCTGATATATTATATATATTCGTGAACGGCGCATTTTTGCAGGGCGATTCCCACGCGGGATAAAGCCTCTGTACCTTATGGGCAATATAAATGAGAACCTCCGCACACTGTTGTGTACGGAGGTTCTAGGCACATATGAAATTATACGTATATTTTCATGTCTCGGCGGGCTGACGCTGCACCCTTATTAATACAAACCTTTCAGCCAACTGGCCTATCTCGACGGTCAGTGTCAGCACGAATGCCAGTACATTGGTTGTTTCAGCAGACAAGTTCTGAAAAGCCCCAAATACAAGCAGCCCAACCACAGGCAGCATAGCAAAAATATCCACAAAATGTATAACCCAGCCTGTTCTGTTCATTTCTCTTTGCAGTGCCAAGGATATGATGATATCCGCAAAAAGGGCAGCTGCCAGCAGAAGCACATAGATCACGAAATCGGATAATACAATGTCTGACAGTCCAGTTCCCCAAAGAGCTGTGAACACAGTATTTTGTATAATTATGTTCGTTGCAAAATGGAGGACTATATTTGCAGCCTTTTTCACCACGCTACACCTCCGGTCACTTCTCTGCTTCATCAATTGAAGAAGTTTGTTTATAATACTGCTTCAGCGCTTCTTTCGCAGGTTTGCACAACTCAAAGTAATGGTCTGATCTTGCAGGCTGATACGGGTCGTCCCATGTCACGATCTCCACAGATGGTCGCCGGAAGCGGTCACTGCGCTCCAGCTTGGCTATTTCATCCCATTTATACATCCAAATCTGTTTCCCTGATTTCTCACATGATATGCCGTTTTCATCTATTGTGATCAGCTCATTATTTTGAATTGGATCTGCAATAACTGCTACTATGAACATTACAACAGTACAGAAGAATATCCACATTCCGATAAAGCGGAACAATGCCGCTGACATTATGGTCATAACGATATTAAAGATTACATGTGCGCGTGTTGTCAACGCTGTCTTTTTAAAGGTCATGTAAATATACCTCCGCTCAGCAGTGGCCGCTTCCGTAGTTTTCTTGTTTTCAGATTACCAAATCAGGAGTTTTCTGTCAATGTTCCGCAGCGCGGGCGGGCAGGAAATTTCAGCGCTATTCAGCATGATTCCGGCCGCGATTTCAAATATATATTCGTGAAAATGCTGTATTTGCAATCTCGGATATATATGCTATAATATTCTATATATTATAGTATCGGTTAACAAGGGCAGACACGCCTGACAGCGCGTCTTTCCGTCTCGT
>ENA-ORSK01003012-ORSK01003012.1-human-gut-metagenome-genome-assembly--contig:-NODE-3012-length-10467-cov-5.373127_pt1 | contig 10467 bp, 9 predicted proteins | sample MGYA00242192_ERZ509159 | MGnify/ENA primary metagenome ERZ509159 (study PRJEB26280, sample SAMEA2338663) | human gut metagenome | biome: human gut; feature: human-associated habitat; material: faeces...
GAAAGTCGCTAATTTCAAACTTCCGCGGCGCTTCTGTTTTTTATGCGCCGCACCACCATTCCTCATTCCTAATTCGTTTTCTCCCACCAGTAGATCACCGGGTACAGCACGAAGAGAAAAGCGAGCGTCGTCGTGAGGAAGGAGGACTCTGCTAGATTGACATTGAGTCCATAAAGCTGCGAAGACGCCACAGCGAAGATGGCTGTCGGCGCCGCGGCTGCGAGTACCACGCACGTCAGGATGGTCGCATCCGAGACGAATACACTCGTCAGGAAATACATCACCGCCGGAAGCAAGATGAATTTCACCGGGAAGATCGGCCAAAGCCGTCTGCCATATTCCTTGACCGCCGAAAGGTTCAGATCATAGCCGACAGGCACCATTCCCATCCAAGCCCCCGCATGGATCAGGATCGTGAAAAGCGTCGTGACAGCCTGCGGTTTCTCCACCCCGAGCCCCGCAAGCGTCAGACCGATGACCACGCCGACGGCAGGGAGCTGATTCCACGTGCAGAGCAGACGCAAGAGATGGATCTCCATCTTTTTCCCCTCGCCGTGATTCGCCCACTTGTCATAGTAGTACTGGCTCATTGGAAAGCAGAAGAGTACGATGATCAGGATCTGCGGCACTGCGATGAGCTGTACATAGGCAAAGCCGACCGCGCCGAAGAGGACATACGCACAGAGCCCCGCGAGTGTCCCGATATTTCCGAGCATCATGGAAATCAGGTAGCTCCCCTGCTCCCGCGCATCCGAGAAGCGGTGCCGCTCCAAGGCATAGAAGACCGCGACAGGCAGGAAACAGATGGGCAGCGTAGAGATCGGAAGCCACAAAAGCTCCGCTGTCACCTGCACCGACCAGAAGGAAACAATGGAAAGAAACGTAGACACGCCCACCACATTCGCCTTGATGATCCAGTGAAGGATGTCCTTCGAAAGCCCCCACCGCCTAAGGCCCATGCCGCAGAGAAGAGGAAGCAGAATGTCTGCAAATACGATCAGAAATCTGGAGTCCGTAATTGATACACCTCGTGTTGTATGAAAGTTAAGGAAATACTAAATAAATCGTTGTCAGGGATTGGGGATTAGGAGTGACTAGTGACTAGGAATTAGTAGCTAGGGATTAGGTTTGCGATACGAGAAAGTCTCTAATTTCAAACTTCCGCGGCGCTTCTGTTTTTTATGCGCCGCACCTTCCCCACTGAACCCGTAGAACCCACAGAACCCGCTCCCCCTCTTTCTCAAAAAGTCAAAGGGCGGCACGCCCCACGGGCTAACCCTCACCGTTCCGTTTTCCGCATTTCTCACCTGTCAAGCCATGCCGCCCCAAATGACAGACAGAGGCGAAATCGGCAGGCAAAGGCGCGGTGAACGTCTTGCCGGACAGATAGGCGAAATCATCCGTAAGCACAGGAAAGGTGAGCGAGGCCGCATGAAGGAGCTGGCGGCGGATGTGGAGCGCCTCTGATGCGGCAAGGCTCGCGCGGCTGCCATATTTCCGATCGCCCAAAAGCGGATGACCGATGGAGGAAAAATGCAGGCGGATCTGGTGCGAACGTCCTGTCACGAGCCGGACACGGACGAGGGAAAAGGTACAGCCATGGGCCGTTGTCGTTACAAGCGTCTCATAGTGCGTCTCGATGGGAAGCGCGCCCGGTTCCGCGCACGGGGTATAGCGCACCTGATTTCTTTCGTGATCCTTGACGAGATACCCTTTCAAGATCCCCGAAGGCGGCGTCTTCCCGTAAACGAGCGCCTGATACACCTTCGTGAGAGCGCGCGCCTTGATGAGCGCATTCATTTCCTGCAGTCCGCGCACGGTCTTACCTGCCACGACGAGGCCGCTGGTATTCCTATCCAGCCGGTGGCAGATGGAGGGCTTGACGCTGCCTCCACTCTCCCGCGCGGCAAGAAGGGCTTCATTCAGGGACGGAGCGCCGGAAGTGTCCCCCTGCGAGAGAAGGCCTGCCGGTTTATTGAGGATGACGATGTTTTCATCTTCATACAGGACCCATGCTTCAAAGTCAGGGTAGTCACGCTTTGGCGCTTCTTCTTTCTTTCCTCGAAATTTTTCGATCGTCTCATCGGAGAACCAGACCTTCACGCTGTCACCTGCCGCGATCTTTTCTCTTCCTTCGATCTTCTTTCCGTTGAGGACGATATTCTTCTTGCGCATGCTCTTACGAAGAAGCCCCATGGACGCTTCCGGCAAGAGCCGCGCCAGGTACTTCATCACCGTCTGCCCTGCTTCTTCCTTTTGTATGATAAATTCCTGCATCGTCAGAACTCCCTACTCTCTGTCACCGTCACTAAGCATCAGTCACCAGCCACCAGCCACCAGTCACTAGTCACCAGTCACCAGTCACTAGTCACTAGTCACTAGTCACTCATACAGCACGCCGATCTCCCTCAGCGCATGGATCACCTGCGCCATCTCTTCTTCCGTCTTTGTCTCGATGAGATGGGTATGGATGCCGCCGCTGATATCCGAGAGGAGAGGAGATCCGCTGTCCTGCATCGCGCGCACAAAGGACACTGCCTCCTCTTCACTCTTGATCTCCAGCTGTCCGTGCAATTCGCCGTAGATCTCATGCTCCACCCGCACGTCATGGATGATGCCGCCTGCTCTTACGATGGCAGTGAGCTCCTTCCCTGTCGCCTCCCGGTCGTGACGGCAGACAAGTATACGAAGGCAGGCTTTTTTCTCTTTTTTCAGATAATACCCGCGTGGCGTAGAGATGATATCCATCCCCTCGGCGCGAAGGAGCGCCATGTCCCCCACGATGACCTGCCGGCTCACGCCGCACTCTTTCGCAAGATCCATCCCGCGCAGCCGGTGATCCGCCTGCTGCAGCTTTTCTTTGATATAGGCTCTGCGTCTTGTGTTATCCATTCTCATCCCTCCTTTTTTTCTATTGTAACAGATTCTCTCCAAAGAAAAAACGATAGAGCGCCTCTCTATCGTTTTCCTGTTTTATTGATCTTACTCTGCCATGCCTGCCTTCAGTCCGCGGATATATGCGGTGAGCTTCTCGGAGGCATCGCTGCCATTCTTATTGATGATATCCACGACACCACTGCCGGTGATGACACCATCAGCCAGCTCGGCCATCCTTCCAGCCTGCTCCGGAGTGTGGATGCCGAAGCCGATAGCCAGCGGGGTATCCGTCGTTTCACGCGCGATGCGGATGATCTCACGAAGGTCAGTCTGGATATGGCCGCGCATGCCGGTGACTCCCATGGAGGAAACGACATATACAAAGCCGGTCGCATGCCGCAGGCTCTCACGGATACGCTCTTCCGAGGTCGGAGCGACCATCTGGATGATATCGACGCCATTCGCATCCGCAAGCGGTCGGATCTCTCCCTGCTCTTCAAAAGGAAGATCCGGGATGATGACGCCGTCGATGCCGATCTCCTTCGCTTCCTCAAAGAAACGAGCCGATGGATAATTGAAGACCGGATTGTAATAGGTGAGGAGCACGATCGGGATCTGTGTCTTCGTGCGGAGCGTCTTCACCAGCTCCATGACCTGCGGCAGGTGGATATGGTTCTCCAGCGCCTTCACATCCGCTTCCATGATGACCGGCCCATCAGCGATGGGATCGGAGAACGGCACGCCGATCTCGATCAGGTCCACGCCTGCTTTTTCCAGATCGAGTACATATTTCACGGTATCTTCCATCGACGGGACACCTGCCGTCAGGAAAGCGATCATCGCCTTCCCCTTCTTGAATGCTTCACTTGTATGGCTCATAGATAGACTCCTTTTGCTGTATGTATAGGTTCGTGCTCAGCCCGTGGGCGTGCTGACCTTTGATTACGTTTGAAAGAGGGGGAGCGGGTTCTATAGGTTCAAGGGGTTCAAAGGGGCTGGTGCGGCGCATAAAAATCAGAAGCGCCGCAAAGTATAAATAATGGTGGTGCCCGAAGGTCTCTTGCTGACAGGCTTCCCGTTTGGGGATTTCCACACATCGACCACTGAACCGCGAATGACAAAGATTTCTCGCTTCGCTCGAAATGACGATACGGGAGTCTGCTGTCTCCTGGTCTCTTAGTCACCAGTCACTCGGCGCTCCTAATCCCTAGCCACTAGCTACCAGTCACTAGTCACTAGCCACTAGTCCCTAGCTACCAGTCCCCTCAATCGTGGATATCCTCTCCGCGGTATCTGGCGATGGCGGCGACATCCTTGTCTCCGCGGCCGGAAAGGGTGATGACGACGATGTCATTTTTATCCATCGTCCGGATTTCCTTCATCATGCCAGCGACGGCGTGAGCGGACTCAATGGCGCAGATGATACCTTCCGTTTTGGCAAGGTATTCGAAGGCCTCAACGGCTTCTTCATCCGTGACAGCCACGTAGCGGGCGCGGCCGATGGAGTTCAGGTACGCATGCTCAGGGCTGACTCCCGGGTAGTCAAGACCGGCAGAAATGGAATAGACTTCCGTGATATTGCCGTCATCATCCTGACAGAAGAGGGACTTCATGCCATGGAAGACACCGATGCGGCCCCGATTCACAGTCGCTGCATGGTAGGGGGTATCGATGCCCTTGCCGCCTGCTTCACAGCCGATGAGCTCCACATCCTTGTCCTGCACGAAGGGATAGAAGGTGCCGGCTGCATTGCTGCCGCCGCCGACACAGGCATAGACCTTGGACGGAAGGCGACCGGTACGCTCCAAGACCTGTGCTCTCGCTTCACGACCGATACAGCTCTGGAAATAGCGGACCATTTCCGGAAACGGAGCCGGCCCTGTGGTCGAGCCGATGACGTAGTGCGTATCATCACAGCGGCGGCTCCATTCCTGCATCGCTGCATTCACGGCATCCTTCAGTACGCGGGAGCCTGTCTTGACGACATGTACCTTCGCCCCGAGGAGCTTCATGCGATAGACGTTCAGAGCCTGTCTTTCAGTGTCGATCTCTCCCATGAAGACCTCGCACTCCATACCGAAAAGCGCCGCAATGGTGGCTGCTGCCACGCCGTGCTGTCCCGCGCCTGTTTCTGCGATGATGCGTGTCTTGCCCATGCGCTTGGCCAGAAGCGCCTGCCCGATGCAGTTATTGATCTTGTGTGCGCCCGTGTGATTCAGATCTTCACGCTTCAGGAAAATGCGCGGCCCGCCCAGGTCCTTTTCCATGTTCAATGCTTCATAGAGCATAGACGGACGACCAGTGTAGTTCACATAGAGATCATGCAGCTCATCCTGGAATCTTTTATCATTCTTGCATTCTTCGAATGCTTTCTGTACTCTCTGGACTTCATTCATCAGGACTTCCGGAATGTACTGTCCGCCAAATTCGCCAAATCTTGTATTCATAGTGGGTACCTCGCTTTGTTGATAAGTTGTTGTTTATTGTTGGTTGGGGTTCATGGTTCAGGTTGATGGGTTCAGGGTTGTGGTGGCAGCTTCGCTGTAAAATATATATTTGCGGCGGAGCCGCCACCTTCATTCCTGATTCCTCATTCAAGCAAAGCTTTCATTCATAATCAGTGGGCGAAGCCGCCCAAGGGGCTAACCCTGTACCCACAAATTTGAAAGCAGGGATGAGTGGCTAGGGATTAGGGATTTGGGATTTGAAGCAAGCGGTGAGCGAAATAGCGCAAATGGTGCACTGACCATTCTACAAGAGAGATCGAGGGCTACGCTCGAGATGACGACGGCGCGAAGCGCTATCGAAGCTCCGCGGCGCTTCCTTATTTTTATGCGCCGCACCACCATTTCGCATTTCTCATTTCTAATTTCTCATTCAAGCAGAGCTTTCATTCGCAATCAAGGAACACTCCGCCCCATGGGCTAATCCTGAACCTTGAAAGCGGGGATGAGTAGCTAGGGATGAGTGGCTAGGGATTAGGGGTGCCGAGTGACTAGTGACTTGTAACTTGTAATTTGAATACTACCTTCGGGCATCGCCCATCTTTATTTGCGGCGAAGCCGCCACCACAACCCTGAACCCTGAACCTTGAACCTTGAACCCACGACTTTCCATTCGAAAATCCATGATCTCGGAGGTGTTACCATGGAAATCACGATCAATTACAGTGATATGAAATTTTACGACGAAAATTACGAAAAGCTGATCCACACCGTCCTCACCAAGGGCGCAGAGCTGCAGAAGGTGCCGGAAGAGGCAGAGATCAGCGTCCTTATCTGTGATGCGGATACCATCCATGAGCTGAATCGCGACTACCGCAATGTCGATGCACCGACCGATGTCCTTTCCTTTGCACTGAATGAAGGGGAGGAGGACATCCCGGAGGAAGAAACAGAGCTGGGAGACATTGTCATCAATCTGGATCGTGCCATCCAGCAGGCCAAAGAATTCGGACACAGCACGGAACGCGAAGTGGCTTACCTCTCCGTTCACGGCTTCCTTCACATTCTTGGCTATGACCATTATGACCCCGAAGAAAAGAAAGCCATGCGAAAGGCGGAAGAAGATATCCTCTCCGCCTGCGGCATCACCCGCATGATGACCGAAGGGGAGATCGAAAGGGAAGAAGCGGGAATGAGTGACTAGTGACTGGGGACTAGATCAAGAGACTAGAAGATATCAGACTCCCGTATCGTCATTTCGAGCGAAGCGAGAAATCTTTGTCATTCGCGGTTCGGCGAACAATGTTGGAAAACCCAAAACGGGAAACCTGCTATCAAGAGACCTTCGGGCATCGCCCTATGTATACTCTGCGGCGCCTCCATATTTTTATGCGCCGCACCACTATTTCGCATTTCTCATTTCTAATTTCTCATTCAATTGAAGCTTTCAAGCGTAATCAAGGGGCAGCACGCCCCGTGGCCTAATCCTGAACCCTGCCATCTTTATTTAGGAGACTCTATGAATAACGAAACCAAATTTCACTCCGGCTTTGTCGCTCTTGTCGGGCGGCCGAATGTCGGTAAATCCACACTTATGAATGCCCTTCTGGGGGAAAAGATTTCCATCGTGTCTGCACACGCACAGACGACCAGAAATAAGATCACCGGCGTATGGAACGGCGAGAATTCCCAAGTGGTCTTTCTGGACACCCCCGGCATGCACAAGCCGCAGAGCAAGCTCGGCGAAGTGATCCGTCAGAACACCATGGACGCTTTGGACGAGGTCGACCTCATCGTCTTCCTTTGCGCCGTGAACGATCCTCTGGGCGCGGGCGACCGCTACATCATTTCCCTCCTGAAGGACCGCAAGGTGCCGGTCATCCTTGCGCTGTCGAAAACGGATCTGATCTCCAAGGACGAGCTCTTGAAGAAGCTCGTGCAGTACGATAAGATCTACAAGTTTGCCGAGATCGTCCCGCTCTCTGCCAAGACGGGAGAGAATCTGGATGTCCTCATGAAGATGGTGGAAAAGTACCTGCCCGAAGGCCCGAAATACTTCCCCGATGACATGGTGACCGACCAGCCGGAGAGAAACATCGTGCAGGAGATCGTCCGTGAAAAGCTCCTGACGCGCACACGCGATGAAGTGCCGCACGCCATCGGCGTCTTCACAGAAGAATTCCATGAACGTGAAAATGGCAAGGTCTACATCCGCTGCACGATCTACGTCGAGCGTGATTCGCAGAAACGCATCATCATCGGAAAGAAAGGCACCGTCCTCAAAGAAGCAGGACAGGAAGCCCGCGAAGAGATCCAAAGTCTCATCGGCGCTCCCGTCTTCCTCGACCTCTGGGTCAAGGTCAGCAAGGACTGGAAGAACAAGGACTATATTCTAAGGGAGCTTGGGTATAAGGAACACAGGTAGCAGCTGGTAACTAGGGATTAGGGATGAGTAGCTAGGGATTAGGAGTCTCAAGTGACTAGTGACTGGAATGCCAGCTCATGACACCACCATTTCGTATTTCTCATTCCATCGAAACTTTCAAACGTAATCAAGGGGCGAGCCGCCCCAGAGGCTAACCCTGAACCTTGAACCCTGAACCTTACAACCTAAAAAGGAGTGGATGACTTATTTCTTCTCATATAGAATGGATTGGCCTTTGGCTTCTCGTCATCTTGGTCGTTTCCTTTATCAATTACAACAATACGATGGTGAACTTTTCCTTCGCTCGCATGCGGAAGAAATACATCGAAGACAATGACGAGCAGGATCCTACGCTCATCGAAAAGGTGGCGCCTTTCTACCGGCGCACGTCGCAGATCATCGGAGGCACGCAGGTCTCCTTCGTGCTGTGCAGCGCCATGCTGGGGATCTCTCTCCTGATGCTGGTAAGCCATGCGCTCGTCCTTCTGGAATCACTTCTGGGCGGGGCGCTCTGGGCCGAATGGAAATGGGGCGTGTACATCCTCATCGCGCTCCTTGTCATGGGGCTTCTTCTGGTGTACTGGGTGGGGACGATCCTTCTCCCCGGGGCGCATGCACTGGTCGATCCGCTGCCCATCCTCGCTTCGCACACATGGGTCATCCGCCTCAACCGACACCTGTATCGGCTCTTTGTCGCGGCAGGTCTTTTTGTGACGCATCGCATCTTCCGCTTGCGGGGGATCCCCTTCCGCAATGAAGTCAATTTCACCTACACCGAGGACGAGATCCGATGCATCGTCGAAGAGAGCCACCGAAGCGGCCGCCTGAATGCCCTCGAAAATACGCTCATCAAGAATTCATTCGATTTCTTCGACCTCATGGCGCGCGATGTCATGATCCCCAGAAATGAGATCGTCGTCTTCCACTTTGACGAGGATCTGTCCGAAGCGATGCGGCGCGTGCTGCCGAAAAGCCATCACACCTGCTATCCGGTCTGCATCGAAGACAGAGACCAGATCATCGGCTTTATCCATGTGAAAGACCTTTTGCAGGGCTGTCTCTCGGGCCAGCTGTCTTTGAAGAAGATCAATCGTGAGATCCTGACCGTGCCGGAAGTCATGCCCGCGCCGGCGCTGCTCCAGCTCATGAAGAACCGACGCATCTACCTCGCCGTCGTCGTAGATGAGTACGGCGGCACCTCCGGCCTTGTCACACTGAATGACCTCGTCGAAGAGCTCATCGGTGAGATCCCGCAGCCTGCGGAGAATGTCCCCTATGAGATCGTCCGTCAAAAGGACGGGACATATGAATTTGACGGCACCGTCATTCTCGAAGATGTATCAGACCGGCTGGAGATCGATCTTGCAGGAGAAAATAAAAGCGCGACCATCGCCGGCTTCGTCTTTTCCAATCTGGAGCGTATCCCGAAGGTGGGCGACTACGTCGACTTCACCGGCTGGCGCTTCACCGTCCTGCGCCTCTCCGGCTTCCGTATCGTCCGCGTGAAAGCGGAGAAAGTGACTGGTGTAGTGACCGGCAGCTAGAGATGAGTGGCTGGGGGCTCCAGTATCATCATTTCAAGCGAAGCGAGAAATTTTTGCCATTTGCGGTCAAACGAATTATGTCAGAAAAGCGTAAACGGGAAATCTGCTCTCCACAGACCTTCGGGCATCGCCCCGTTTCGTCATCCTGAGCGGGGAGAAACGTCGTATGAGAGATAACGAATGCCAGAACAGCTGCGACCTGAGCCCTCGATCTCGGCGAAGCCGCTGCCTACATTCCTAATTCCTCATTTGAGCAAAGCTTTCATCTAGGGTCAAGGGACAACACGTCCCGTGGGCTTCCCCCGAACCCCGAACCCTGAACCCTGAACCATCACCCGCATCTATTATGTAAAGGAACACACGACCATGCCAACACCCCAAATCAGAAATATAGAAGGGATCGTCCTGCGTGCGTCCAAAGGCGGCGAAGGTGGGCGGAGCCTTTCACTCTTTACCCGCGAGATGGGACTCATCCATCTGATGCTGCCGCGCGCCGTGATGAACCGATGCGGGACAGGCATCCTCCTCTCCTTTGCCTGCGTCCGCCTTTCAGCGGCGATCTATCCCGAGTATGGTGTCATCGGTCAGTATGAGGGCCGCCTTCTTTTAGACATGATGAAGCTTTCCTACGAAGACATGACCTGCTGGTACTATGTGATCGAGCTGGTGCTTGCCCTCTATCCCGTGGGGCAGAAGGAGGATGAAGCCTATGACATCCTCATGGCCGCTGTCCGCGCGGCGGAAGAGAGGAATCCTCGCGTCATCGCCTTCATTGCCGCCGTCAAGCTACTGGCCGCGGCGGGTTATGATCCTACGGAAGCCATAGAAGACCCGACAGCCCTTTCCGAAGGAGCGAGAGACCTCCTTTGCCGCTTTCGCGGATACCGCTGGGGAAGCCCCTTCGAAGGCTCGATCTCAAGAGCCCTTTTCTCGGAGTGTGCCCGTTACCTCGACCACTTCCTTTCGACCGTCTGCGATACGGAGATGAAGACGGCAGGGGCGTTTCCCTAAGCAAGTAATACACATAAAAACGACCGCTCGTAAGAGACGGTCGTTTTTGCGTGGGATGGATGAAGAAACGAGAATACCGTTTCCCCGGCAAAGCCTTCCTCAATGGGAAAGGCTATTAAGTTAAGGAAATCGTTAGCTACGTAACGTCTTGCTTCCCCCTTCGGGG
>ENA-ORSK01003014-ORSK01003014.1-human-gut-metagenome-genome-assembly--contig:-NODE-3014-length-10463-cov-2.356649_pt1 | contig 10463 bp, 9 predicted proteins | sample MGYA00242192_ERZ509159 | MGnify/ENA primary metagenome ERZ509159 (study PRJEB26280, sample SAMEA2338663) | human gut metagenome | biome: human gut; feature: human-associated habitat; material: faeces...
CAACGAGCCGCTGATCGCCTCCTACATGAACTACCTGGTCACCAACCACGGCGTCATCGTCCCGCAGTACGGCGACGAGAACGACAAGCTGGCCGTCGACACGCTCCAGAAGATCTACGACGAGGTCTGGGGCGAGGGCGTCTACAAGTGCGTGGGCGTCCAGTCCGACCAGGTCGTCTACGGCGGCGGCAACATCCACTGCATCACGCAGCAGGAGCCCTCGGCGTAACTCAGGCACGCCACCTTGGCGTTCACTCGTCGCTTACGTAGCGTCAGTACGCTACGCTCCTCGTTCGCGCCAATCTGGCGCGCCTGAGCACGCCGAGTAAACGTCTGGCTTTTCTTCGGGCACTCCGTTGCCTCCACATCGGAGTGCCCTCTTTCTTTGATTGAATACGCGTCTGGCCTGGGATTTATTGCGGGTTAGGCCAATTGTTCGCTTGGATATCCCAGGTCAGACGCGTATTCAATTGTTGATAGTTTCCGGTCGTATACGCGGCCGTTTTGATCGGAGTATCTTTGTACCAGCGTATCGTCATCTTCACCCGCCTGTTCCGCGAGCGTTGGTCCAACAATTGCATCCTCTCTTCTCTATGGGATGGCACCTGCACCGGTGACGCGGCCTGTAACCCTACCTTGGGCTGCGCCTTCGGTACAGATGCCATCCTTTTTGCTGTAGGGGGAGTGTGCCATGGCAGGTAAAAAGTTCTCCCTGTTCGAGGTCATCCTCTCGGTTATCTGCGTCGTATTTACCATCGAGGCGGCTGCTCCGGCATCTGCCATGGGTAACGTGCAGTTCTTCTGGTGGATCTTCCTCATCATTACGTTTTTGCTTCCCTATGGCCTGGTGGTGGCCGAGCTGGGTACGGCGTTCGATTCCGAGGGCGGTCTGTACGATTGGGTTCGCTTGGGCCTGGGTGACCGTTGGGGAGCCCGTTGTTCCTGGTGCTACTGGGTTAACTTTCCGCTGTGGGTGGCAAGTATCGCCTGCATGTTTCCCAGTGTTATCAATGCGGTATGGGGCATCGAGTTTTCGCTTGGGGTCCGAATTGCCATCGAGCTTGCCTTTGTGTGGGGTGTCACCGTCATGGCGATGCAGCCGGTTGCCGAGGCCGATTGGGTCATGGATGGCGGCGCTGTCATCAAAGTACTCATTACAGCTGTGGTAGGAATCGTCGGCATCTGGTTTGCTTACAATAACGGCTTTGCCAACGATATGTCGTTTAAGACCTTCATTCCAGACTTGGGCGACACCAATTCGTTGACGTACCTATCGATCATCCTATTCAACTTTATGGGCTTCGAAGTGGTCGCGACCTTTGCCAGTACGATGAAAAACCCATCGCGCGATATCCCCAAGGCGGTTATCGCTGGTGGCGTTGCCATTGCGGCAATCTACATTATCTGCGGCATCGGCATTGGAGCCGCGGTTCCCACCGAGCAGCTTTCGCTCGATTCGGGCATTGTGGACGCGGTCGCCGCCATGTTGGGGCGCAGCCATCCGCTGACGATGGTCGTGGGCGTGGCCTTTTTGGTGACGCTGTTCGCCAACATGATCTGCTGGAGCTTTGGCGTTAACAACGTGGCGAGCTATGCCGCGCGTCATGGCAATATGCCGCGTCCCTTTGCGCTGGTGTCCAAGAAGACCGGCATGCCCAATGGCTCGGCAATCATTAACGGTTGTTTTGCCAGCCTGGTACTACTGCTTCAGATTCCGCTGGGCGAGGGCTCCGACGTCTTTTGGGTTTTCTTCTCGATGAACGTCGTCTTCCTGCTTATGGGCTATATCCCGATGTTCCCAGCGTTTTGGCGCCTGCGCAAATATGACGATCGCCCGCGCGTGTTCCGCGCGCCCTTCGAGGGCAAGGTGCTTGCGGTGGCACTTGCGATTCCCGTGGTGGAGCTTGTGCTTTCGATTGTCGCTACGATTGTGCCGCTCAACGGCTCGTCCGCCGAAATGACAAAGTTGCCCATTCTCATGGGTGTAGTGATCGCCGTGTTGCTGGGCGAGGTTTCGCGCCTCATATCGCGCCGCGGCCGCAGCGTCGACAATCCCGGCGTTGGTGTGTATAGAAAACGCTGACCGTGAGGGGCTTGGCCCACCGGCACGGGGCTAAAACCGGGGTTGCTTCCAAGTTAATAAATTGCTGCGAGGATTACTGCGGCAATCGTGGAGGTTATGCTAACAGTTGCGCTGGTCGAGTGAAGAGGAAAGCTTAGGCGCAAAGAAGGGGACGTGCCCCAGGTAAGGGCAGCTGTCGTTGCGCTCATCAACGATGCAAGGAACGTCATCGTAGGTCATGGTCGAACCGATCTTGGCGATGGCCTTGGCGGCAGGCGCGACAATAATCTTGAGCGGTGTAATCGGCGCCATGGCATCTCCTTTCGATCATGGTATTCGTCGATGTTTCTACCATAACCGTAATGCGGAATCAAGCTGGTTGTGCGCGGAATGAGGGTAGTATGAGCTTCGCATTCTTTATCTACACGATTCTTGTCATGGGCGTTGGATTGGTAACGGCATCAACTGCACTCGTAATATGGCTCATGACTCGTCGACGCGATTGTCTGGTGGCGGCCGCGGGCTTCCTTCTCTATATCTTCGATATGTCGGTGATTTTCTTTGATGAGTACAACCGGCTCAAATATGACTATGTGGTGACGTTTAATGAGCCGCTTCAACATCCGTTACTGCGCTGCGCGCTGGGCGTGGCGATTCTTGCGTGCGTATGGCTTTGGGTAACGTTTCGCTTACACGATGAGGTGACCGTTAAGCGCGTTGCCGCATATGTCGTACCGATCGCCGTGCTTCAGCTTGCTCTGGTACCTCGTACTGGCTTTGCGGGCCAGGTTCAGCAATATCTTTTTTGGCTTGCGCGCGATTTGGGAATGGCATTCTGCTTGGTATATGTTTACGCCCGCTATCGCAAGACGGAGAATAGGGCTGAGCGGCTCGATCTTGAGCGCTCTCGGACGTTCTTTCGCATAGCCTGCGTGCTTACCGTGATGGTGGTTATCGAGGATACCTATATGATCCTATTCTGCACGCCTGACGTTGACAACGTGATGGTGAGCGCCTTTTTATGGTATCTGGGCGAGCGGAATATCTCAGAGAATTTATTGTTTGTGGCTGTAGCCGTTCAGCTATTTAAACAGTTCAGCCATATCTTACGTGTGTTCTCGCGTCACCCTCGTGCCGATGAAGAGGTAGCGACAGAGCGCCGTGATGCACGGGAGGACCTTGTCTCGCGTGTTGTGATTTTCTCGGACGAGCATGGGCTTTCAAAGCGCGAACAGGAAGTGCTTACACTCGTATTGCGTGGACTCGATGTTCAAAATATTGCTAACGAACTTGTGATTAGCCCGTGTACTGTCAAGGCTCACCTGCATCGCATCTATGTAAAGAGCGAAGTCAAGGCGCGTGACGACTTGATCGAGACATTCTGGCGCTCGTAAGGCTGGAGAGGATCGGCTGACGGCATATCGCAGACCGCTCGGCGTAAAGAAGCGACAATAAACTTAGACAATAAAATACCTGCTCAGACGTGTAAACCTGCTTAACCCGTTCGTTCGCTCGGCTCTATCTTGGCAGCTTGTGCTGGAAGTGCGTCAATGGGTGTTGACACGGGGCGTAGGGCGCAGGACAGGCGCCCAACTGCTCGTAGGCACGTGTCACGAGGGGGCGGCAAATGCTCCCTCACCGATTGTGCGCGTCGTATCGAGGCGCTCATCCATTGTCCTGTAACGTCTGAGGAGGCTCATATGGACAAAGCGGATTTAGTCATCAAAAGCAATGCTGTGTTCACTGGTGACGGGCTGGCACCGTTCAAGGGCGGCGTTGCCGTCGCGGGTGACAGAATTGTTGCGTGCGGCGAAGATAAGTACCTCGATGCTTTTATCGGACCCGATACCGAGGTGCGCGACTATGGCGATAAGCTCGTCATGCCTGGCATTATCGATTCACACACTCACTATGCCCAGGGCGCCTTTTTGACCGATCCCGATTTCGCCGTCAATCTCATCGATTGCACAAGCTTCGAGCAGTGCATGGAACGCGTGCAGGCGTTTGCCAAAGACCACCCGAACAACGAGTGGATCGTGGGCTGTCAGGTTATCCAGTTCCAGTGGGACGTGCCCGAGATGCCTACGGCGACAATGATCGATGAGTACATTTCGGACCGTCCGGTCTTTTTGCAGCAGGTTGACATGCACACGTTTAGTGCCAACACCTGTGCAATCGAGAAAATCGGCGTTACTGCTGAAACGCCAGACCCATCAGGCGGCAAGATTCTTAAGGATGAAGCTGGCAACCCCACTGGGGTCTTCTCGAACAACGCGGGAGCCCTTTTCATGGATGAGGTATACAATCCTGCCCCCGAGGTGGCTAGTGCTTCCTTTGCCAAGACTGCGCATCGCGCCAACGCTCTCGGCATTACAACAGTCGGCATGGTTAACCCCACTTTTGTGAGCATGGATAACCCCTATAAATTCCTTGCGGAACTCAACTGCAAGGGCGAGCATCCGTTGCGCGTGTTCATGTACACAGACCTTTTTGAGAACGAGGCCATGACGCTCGAGGAGATTCGGGCGAAATACGACTTCCCGGGCACGCAAGTCGAGTGGCACGGCTTTAAGCAGTTCATTGACGGCGTGTGTTCCGATCATACTGCTTGGATGCTCGAGCCCTATGCTAATGCTCCCGAGACCTGTGGCGAGCCGGCTGAGGATCCAGAGCGCGTGCGCAAAGCCATCCTTAAAGCGCTTGAGTGGGGTGTCGACACGCGCATCCATGCCATAGGCGATCGTTCCGTACGCTTTATCCTGGACTGCTTCGAGGAGGGTGAGAAGCGTTACGGTCTTATGGGCTGTCGTCACTCCATGGAGCACAACGAGACTGTTCAACCTGAGGATTTGCCGCGTTATGCGGAACTCGGCGTCTGTCCGGCCATGCAGCCGTGGCATATGCTACTTGATATGGCCGACTTGGCAAAGGACGACGCCGTTGGCCCCGAGCGCGCGGCGCTCTCGTGGCCAATTCATAGCCTGCTTGCGAGCGGTGCCTGCGTGCATTTGGGCTCCGACTTCCCGGTTGTGGGGCTTGAGCCTATGGAGGAGGTCTATGGCGCGGTCTATCGCATGCTCGAGGACGGATCTAATCCTGAGGGTTGGTTCCCCGAGGAGCGAATCACCATGGCCGAGGCCCTGCGCGCATACACCTACGGCGCTGCCTACGCTATGCATGCTGAGGACCGCATCGGCACACTCGCCTGCGGCAAGCAAGCCGACATCTGCGTACTCGACCGCAATCTCTTTACCTGCGAGCCGGCAGAGGTTCTCGGCGCCACGGCTGAGCTTACGGTGATCGCCGGTAAGGTCGTCTACGAGAAATAGCCCCACAGTCTTTCAATCTCTCAAGGAAAGGGGAGAACCATGGCAGAAGAAACAACCGCTGTCGTTGGGGAGGAGCATGAGCTCGCCTCAAAGCCGATTCCAGAACTCGTGCGCCGCTACACAATTGTGACCGGTCAGGGCATGCTCGCGCAGATCATTATGGTCGTGCTCGAGGGTCTCGTGATGGGCTGGGGCCTGGGCGCTCACGGTCTTGCTTGCGTCTCGATCATCATGTCTGTCGAGTACATCAATCTGGCCTTCGGCAATCTCTTCGGTACGGGCGTGCCGGCCGTCGTGGGCAATCTGCTCGGCGCCGGCGACATCAAGGGGGCGAGTAAGGCATTTAGCCAGGGTTTCTGGCTCACGGCGATTGTTTCGGTCCTGCTCGCCGTCGTGATGGCAGTCTTCACCGAGCCCATCTGTGCATTCTTTGGTGCAACGCCCGATATCATGGCTGACACGGTCGCCGGCGTGCGCACGTTCGCCGTTCTATTGCCGCTCACGGTTATCGGCCAGATGGTTACCGCTGTTATGCGCGTTGATGAGAAGGTCCAGGTCCAGGCAAATCTCATGACCGTATCTGCCATCGTTGCCATCTGCTGGCTCGCGCTCTCGACCTTCGTGCTCAAGCTTGGCGTCATGGGTGCTGGCGTGTACTATGGCCTGTCCATTGGCATCTGGGCCATCGGCATCTTCTGGTATGTTGGCGGCAAGAAGTCTCAGCTCAAGATTAACCTGGTCGACCTCAAACTCGACATGGGTATCTGCGGGCAGATCGTTAAGATTGGCTTCCCGTTCTTCCTGGTCCAGGGTGCAACATTCGTCTTCAATACCGTTGCCAACTCGCTGCTCGGCACGCTTGGCGGTGACATGGGTTCGCTCTACATCGCTGCATTCGGCGTAATCAACGGCTACATTTTCTACATCACCATGATGGTCGCCCAGTGCTTCTCCTATGGTTTGCAGCCCATCGCTGCCTTCAATGCCGGTGCCAAGGCATGGGCGCGTCTTAAGGAGACGCTCTCCTGCACGCTTAAGTACCAGGTTGTGACGCTGGCGCTGGTCACCGTTGTACTCTGGCTTGCCGCCACGCCGGTGTGTGCCTTCTTTGCCGGCAGCGATCCCGCGCTCGTTGAGGTTGCCGCCAACGCCACGCGTACCGTCATCCTGGCTGTTGCCCTGGGCTATCTTGCCATGACCATGTCGATGTACTTCCAGGCGAACGAGAAGGTGGGTATCGCCACGTTCTGCGGCCTACTCCGTTACGTGATCTGTTCCGTACCGCTCATGTACTTGCTTGGCAGCATGATGGGCGCGCAGGGTGTTTGGATTGCCTTGGTTGCAGCCGATGCCATTACCGGCCTGGTTTCCATTGCGCTTGCTGCAAAGGAACAAAAGCGCCTGAGTGGGCTCATGGCGTAGTCTAGGGCCGCTCCTCGTTCAACGGCGAAATCAAAGGGCGTTCTCCACATGGAGGGCGCCCTTTTTTATCGCGGGATGTTTTGCGTGGCAGTCATGAGGCCCAGGCGGTTGCTGACGCCGAGCTTGCGATAGATGGCGTTGACGTGCTTCTTGACGGTTGACTCGCTTATGAATAGCTCGTTTGCCATCTGTTTGTTCGTTTTGCCGTCGAGCATGAGCCGCATGACTTCGGCTTCGCGCGGTTGGATATCGTGTTCTGCAATGAAAGCATTCAGCTGGTTTGTGTCTTCTGTCTGGGTGAGTTTAATGCCCCGAGGATAGAGGTTGGCGAGCGCGAGGCTCGCGTGCCGAGCGACTTCGAGCAGGATTGCGAGCTCGGTGTCGGTGAAGTCTCCGGCCGTGCGTTCACGAAACAGGGTGATGCTTCCCAGCGGGCTGTCGTTGTGCGCGAGCGTGGCCGTACAGCCAAAGTAGACGCCCTGGGGTTCCATCCATTTGCGATAGATGGGCGTGGCATCGCGTCGCTCGACGTCGACGAGGTCGAGGTCGCGGTAGACACCGACCTTATGTAGGTCAAAACACCATGTTGTATAGTCCATCGCGGCGTAGCGGTTGTAGTAGTCGCTCAGTGCGCGGTCGTCCATTCCGCTGCTTACGGGGTGGACGTAGCGTGGGACATCGCTGCCCGCCGCCTCGATCAGGTCGAACATGGCGATCCGATGGGGCACGAGTCCTATCGTTCCCTCGAGTGTCTCCTTTTGCAGCTTATCAACACCGTGTGATGCGTGGATTGCAAGCGCGAGCTCGTTGAGAGCGGTCCAGGTCGTACTGTCCAGCTCAATAGTCTGCTGTTTATTGCATGGGGGCATAGGGCGTCCTTTCCATTGTGGAACCCAGTATGTCATGTTCTCGGCCTGAATAGAACTTTAGGTCAGCGAATGGTATACCGGCGGTCGCTGAAAGGGGCTCGAGGGACCATTGAGGACATCTCGGTGCGGCTGCATTATGGTCTCGTCAAGCAAAAGCACCGAGATCAAGGAGCTTGAAATGAAGACTATCTACGAGAGTGAGTCCACGCCTAAGAAGGACGGGTTCTATATGCCCGGCGAGTATGAGGAGCAGGAGCGCACCTGGATTCTGTGGCCGCCCCGCTCCGGCGCTGCGGCGCCAAGCCGGCGCAGAAGGTCTTCACCGAGATCATCAAGACCGTTGCACGTTTTCAACCCATCACGGTGGGCGTCAACACCGAAGACTTCCCCGCGGTGTGCGAGATCTTCGACGGCGTTGAGAACGTGCGCGTTATCCACATGGAGTACAACGACAGCTGGATTCGCGACCCTGGCCCGGCGTTCCTCGTTAATGACAATGGTGAGGTTGCCCTTTCGCACTTCCACTTTAATGCTTACGGCGGTTTCATTGACGGCCTGTACTCCCCGTGGGACAAGGACGCTTCCATTGGCCTGCAGGTGGCACAGCTTGAGCAGGTTAACCGTTATCGTCCCGAGGATTACATCCTCGAGGGCGGCTCGTTCAACTGTGATGGTCAAGGCACCGTCGTGACCACTGAGATGTGTCTGCTTAACGAGGACCGCAACCCGCAGTACACCAAGGAGCAGATTGAGGAGAAGCTCTCTGAGTATCTCGGTATCGAGAAGGTTATCTGGATCAAGGACGGAATCGATCCGTACGAAACGAACGGTCATGTGGACGACGTCGCATGCTTCAGTGCGCCCGGCGAAGTCTGCTGCATGTGGACCGACGATCCCAACCACAAGTTCTACAAGGAGTGCCAGGAGGCGTATAAGACGCTTTCCGAGACGACGGATGCTCGTGGCCGCAAACTCAAGGTCCACAAGGTAATCATGCCTGCGACCTCGGTATATATGACCGAAGAGGAGGCCAGCACGATCGATCCCGTCGAGGGCGTGCTGCCACGTACCCCCGAGGACGCCTTCGAGCCGAGTTATCTCAACTTCCTGCCCATCAACGGTGCGGTGCTCGTACCGCAGTTCGGCGATCCCAACGACGCCCAGGCGCTCAAGGATATCCAAGCTGCTTATCCGGACCGCGAAGTCATCGGCATCATGACCCGTGAAGTCATCTACGGCGGCGGCAACATCCACTGCATCACCCAGCAGCAGCCCAAGGCGCGCTGTAAATAGTAGTTCCATGGTGAACAGGGCTTGATTGTCCGCACACGAAAGTCCGCCGACTTCAATGGTCGGCGGACTTTTTGTGTGGTGGTTTCAGCTGAACGGCGGGCCGTGCGGCTTGGGGGTGCGGGCTCACAATCTGGGAAAACCAAACAGATTGGGGGCTTGTATGATCGACTCGAAGGGAAACGTGCGACCCGGGGGAATGTTTAACAGGGCACACCTGGCCCCCGAAGCCCAGCGCGCATACGATACGCTACTCGAGTGCGTACTCAACGGGCAGAAGGGCTGCGAGGTTTCGGCGCGTGCGGGCATGGATACCATCAAGGCGCTCGTGGAGCTCCTACGCTGTGACTGCCCCGAACTCATCCACTTCCTAGGCGGTGTGCACTACTGCCGTCATGGTGACAAAGTCCTGCTGGTGCCAAATTATGCCAAGGGATACAAACAGTCGGTCACCCGACTCTATACAAATCTCGCCAAGATGGAGCGTGCGGCTGCGCCGATTCTGAGCGCGGCACCGGTGGGGGCATTGGCGCTCGATTGGGTCTTGGCGATCTGTGCAAGCTTACCTCGGGGCTCCATGACATCGGCATCACCGTGGATGACTGGAATCCTCGCAACATCCTTGTGGGGGAGAGGGGCAGCCTGATGCTACTTGACACCGATTCGTATGCTTTCACACTTTCAGATGTGAGCTACCAAACCACCTGTGCAGCACCAGGATATATCGCACCGGAGGTGCTCAAGCTCATGGAGACAACTGGCGTCAGCGATTTCGAGAGCCTGGCAGCCGCCACGAATGCCCCGGTGTTTACGCCTCAGACGGATGACTTTGGACTTGCGGTCCACATCTTTAAGATGCTCAATCGCGGAATACACCCATACGCTTCTGGCGAGCTGGACTTGGATATTTTTGACCTGGATGACGACGACATTCCGCCTGCACCGTCTCTGAACAGCTGCGCGTGCAATGGGCACAGCCCGTTTATAAGGACTTTGGTCGGATATGTTATCCCGGAGTACGCTCTCGAGCTCGATGATTTTGGCGGCCTTATGGGCGAGGCTTTCCGTCGATCGTTGTATGGCAGGGCGGAGGAGCGCCTTGACGCACGCACATGGGCGCGCCTGCTCGACCGGTATCTATCCGAGACGGTTGTGTGCCCGCGTGCTGCTCATCTATACCACGCTTCGCAGCACGAATGCCCCTACCGCCGAGGAGAGCGCGCTCTGTTAGCTCGTCTTGGCTGATTGCTTTGGGCTGTCTTGGAGAAAGCCCGTGAGGCGGCACACAGGCTAATCCTGCGTGTCGCCTTCGTACATGTAGACGATAAAGCCGTCGCCGGTGTCTTGGCTGTGATCCTCTAGGATGCGCTTCATGTTGAGGTGCTCGTAGAACTGCCAATCGGAGTTGCAGTCGCTCATCAGGAAGAACTTGGTGCAGCCTGCCTTGGCGAGCTCGTCGCGCGAAAGGTCGATGAGTGCGCGGCCGAGTCC
>ENA-ORSK01003017-ORSK01003017.1-human-gut-metagenome-genome-assembly--contig:-NODE-3017-length-10456-cov-2.107874_pt1 | contig 10456 bp, 13 predicted proteins | sample MGYA00242192_ERZ509159 | MGnify/ENA primary metagenome ERZ509159 (study PRJEB26280, sample SAMEA2338663) | human gut metagenome | biome: human gut; feature: human-associated habitat; material: faeces...
TTCTGGCGTGACCATCGAGGCTCGATTCCGTAATCCTGCAATGCCGTCTGTTGTATCTCAATCTGATGCAATGGTTAAGCAGATTAGCGCCCTTCCTTGGCTTGCTGAATCTGATGTGGCACTTGAAGAACTTGGCTATAGCGAGGACCAGATCATTAGGCTTCGCAGTGATCGCCTTAGAAGTCAAAGTATGCAGCTCGCTAATGCCGCCGTTGCTTCTCGCGCATCTGGTCAGCAAAGCACAAGCCAGGGGAATCAGCAGCCAAGCGGTGAGTAAATATGAACTTTTCGTCTGAGGAAGTATCACGTCATAATGACAACTTAAACGCTATCAGTGATGCCGCTGTTGATGATTTTGAAACATATTGCAACAACTTATTTGCAGACTTCGATTGGGATAACGCAGATAGCAAAAGCTTGTCTCGAATTAGAGACCAAGTTATTGACCGTATTGCTTATATTCAGGAGACATATGGCGGAGCCTCCGAGAGTATAGGCAGTTTGTTTTTTGAAACCGCTTTAGCCACAGACAATGAGCTTGCGAATGCGGTAATAACTGGCGCGGCAAATAATGAGCAGATTCAGAAGTCTGTTAGATACTGGGCGAAGAACCTCTTCAAAGATGAGCCTGATGTTGAAGCATTCATAAGAGGATGCTCCTCTTTCGTTAGAAGGACAATTTCTCACGCAGGTGATCTGACCGTTGCGGACTCTGCTTCTGGTTCTAACAAAACCAAACAAATAGGGGTTAGATTTGCAAGAGTTCCGCAGGGGCCATCTTGCGGATTCTGCATCATGCTTGCTTCGCGTGGATTTGTTTACGCAAGCAAAGAGAGTGCTGGTCAATTTAAGCGCTTTCATGATGACTGCGACTGCCGTATTGTCGCTGGTATGCCTGGAACAACTGTTGAAGGCTACTATCCAGAAGAGATGTACGATCGCTACAAGCAATGCCGTGATGCTATTACTCATGGAGAAGTAGGGAGCAAAAACCCTATATGGAGGGATTGGGAGCGACTAACCCCAGAAGAGCAAGCGCAATACGCAGATGATACTGGTGGAGACCCCTACAACAATTACCTTGCTTATCGTATTTCTCGGGAAATGGATACGCGAGATAGACAATGGCTCTACGATAAGACTATTCCTCGTATCGAAACAGAGGAATCTGCAACTCCATCAAAGCAAGAAAGGGATACCGCAAAACGACTTGCCGAACATGGTTTTAAGAGCTTGTTCAGACCAGTAAGGGATACTCAAGGCTTAAAAACATCAGATGTATTTTTTGTATCTGGAAAACCAGGAAAAGAAATATTAACTGAGTGGGATTTTAAGGGAGTAAAAGGGAACGGCTCCCAAACTATCTACCATCAATTTGAAGAGGCGGCTGGTCAAACAAAGCGAGTTGTAATCGATTTAAAAAATGCTGGACCAAGATACGACAAAAAAGAATATGCGATAGAAAGAACAGAAAAATTTATTAAATACCACTACAAAATTAAAACGGGAAAAGATTCTGGATCAGAATGGTTGTTCGATGAAGCAATCATATTGTTTAAGGATGATTCGATAATAAAAATAGCCAGGTAACTTGCCCCCCCTGTATAGGTCAGCGGGGGATTTACCTGGCACTCATATTATATCACGACCTACGCCCCGCTTCGGCGGGGTTTTCTTTTTGCCTAAATCTCTTAAGTGACACCTATCTGACTATGGCCATACGCAGAAGGAAGCGGAAATTCCTTCACCACGCAGCCGTTGCGGGAAAGCGGCTCATGACTTCGAGACGAAGGAGAAACGTATGGTATTTGAACCGATTGAGAGCCAGGAACAACTGGACGCAGTGCTTAAGACCAGGCTCGCACGTGAGCGCGAAAAGATTAAGGCGGAGTTCGCCGACTATGACGAGCTCGCAGAGAAAGCAAAGGCTTATGACGAGGCACAAGAAGCGCAGAAATCCGAAGCACAGAAAGCGCAGGAACGAATCGCGCAGCTTGAAGGCGACATCAAGAAACGCGACGAAGCTGACAAGGTGCGAGAGTTGCGCAAGAAGGTGGCAAAGGAAACGGGCATTCCTGAGGACCTTATCCAGGGCGCTGACGAGGAATCCATGAAAGCTTATGCCGCTCAAATTGCTGAGTTTGCCAAGGTTCAAACGCCAGCAGGTGCGCCAGACCTTACGCCTGGATCGTTTTCGGGCAGCGAGGACGGCGCTAGCGATGACAAGCGCGATTTTGTTCGCGCGCTTTTCGGCAAAGAATAATCGAAAGGAGCAATAATGCCTCTTGATACTACTAAGATTCAGCTTCCTAAGTCTGTTGTAACGCAGCTTATTGGTAAGGTTCAGGACACTTCCACCATTGCTGCTTTATCTCCAGCACAGCCTCAGATTTTTGCAGATGAAACAACTATGGTATTTAACCCTACCGCTGAAGCTGAGGTTGTTGCAGAAGGCGCTAAGAAGGGTGTATACGAGCAGACTCTTGCCCCTGTTACTGGTAAGCGCTTTAAGGTTGTAACTACCACTCGTGTAAGCAATGAGCTTAAGTGGGCAGACGAAGACAATCAGCTTGAAATTATTGACAACATCATGAATGACCAAGTAGCAGCTATTGGTCGTGCAATTGACTATGTTGTTTACCACGCAATCAATCCTAAGACTGGCGGTGCTCTTTCTGGATTTACTGCACTTACCGCAGGCGCAAAGAGCGTTACTGCGACCGATGATTATGTTGGCGACATTGATTCTATGGTTGATGCAATCCTTGATTACAACATCTCTGGTATTGCTCTTGGCCGTCAGTTTGCTTCTGATCTGCGCAAGGTTCGCGTACCTTCTACTGGCTTGCGCTTGTATCCAGAGATTCCGCTCAATCTCCAGGTTGGTAACTTCGATGGCATTCCAGCTGCAACATCTGGCACGGTCAATGGTCGTTTGGCAACTACGCCAACCAACGTACTTGCAATCATGGGCGACTTTGACCTCATTAAGTGGGGCATGGTTCGCGATATCTGGTCTGAAATTATCGAATACGGCGACCCTGATGGTACTGGTAACGACCTTAAGGCATACAACCAGATTGCATACCGCACCGAGGCTGTATTGAGCTACGCAGTTCTCGATGCAAACGGATTTGCAGTTCTCAAGAAGGCGGCTGAGTAATGGGTGCCATGGTTCAGAAATTCATCGTGGAGGATGTTGAAAAGGCATCCTCCCTTATGCCAGCTCATATTGCGCTGGTAAATCCAGACGGTACTCCTTGGACTGGTGGCGGCACAACTCCAGGAGACGCTACCACTGCCAAGGCTGGATTGGTCAAAAAGGCATCTGCTACTAATGCTGTTGCTTCTGCCGATGCTGCTGTAGCCACAGGCGAAGCTCCTACCAAGGCTGAATTTGACGCGGTGGTAACGCTTTGTAATGAACTTAAAGCACAGGTAAATGACCTTATTACCAAGGCTAAGAGTGCGGGTCAGATGGCTTAAGTAAGGAGCGTATATGGCGGACGATAACATCAGCTTTGCAACGATTGCAGATTACGAAAAGCGATACGGAGAGGTAGAGCCTGCAGATAAGGAACGCACCGAAACCATTCTTCAGGATGCAAGCGACATGTTGCTTGCAACTTATGAGGAAAACTACGGAATTCCTTACGAAGAAGGTGCTCATCCTGTTTTTGACAAGTCGGCATGCGCTGTTGCTTGTGCTGTTGCTCATCGTTCGCTATCTGTTCCTGCTGGCTTTGAGGGAGCAAGCCAGTTCAGCAGAACTGCTGGCCCATATAACGCAAGCATCACGTTTAGCAATCCGACTGGGGACTTGTATTTAAGCAAGACCGATTTAAAGCGCTTAGGTTTATCTGGGCAGATGATTGGAGCCATTATGCCAATCATCAATAAGCCAGGTGATGAGGCATGTTAGACGTTTTCCAAACCGAACAAGTAACGGTTGTTAGAGACAACGTTAGCTATGACGATCTTGGAGAGCCGATCTATGGCGATCAAGAGCGAGAACAAGTTGATGTGCTTGTTCAACCTGGAACTACAACCGATCTAGACGCAACACGACCTAATGGCGTTGAGGTTGTCTTTACATTGCATTTTCCCAAGTCGTACACCAAGTCGCTTCAAGCATGCCGTATAGAGGTTCGCGGAGATACCTACGAAGTGGTAGGCGATCCACAACCTTATACAGCGACTAATACGCCAGGTGCTTGGAATCTACCTGTGGAGGTGAAGCGCGTCGATGGGTAACGGTTCAATTCAAATAAGTATAGGAAAGTTCGTTCCTAACAAGGCTGGCTATGCCGAAGTGATGAATAGTGCAGCTATCCAAAATGAACTTAAACGTAAGGCTGAAGCAGTGAAGAGCACAGCTGATTCAATGCTTTCGGAAGATGGCTATGCGCTCGAAGGACACGAAGTAAAGCAGTTTCAGGGCAAACTTGCTAAAGGCTACGTGGTGCGCACCAAGAACGACCATGCTCGCTATGCCCAGGCCAAGAGAAAGACGCTTACCAAGGCGCTGGGATCTTCTAAGGGGTAATCGATGGACATTGAAGAAGTTGTTGGCAAGTTTTTGCTGAACAAAACAAGCATCAAAACATTCTTAGAGGTTCCAACCGACAAGCCTGAGGAATTTCTTTCGGTTGAGCAAACTGGCGGCGGCCGTTCGTTTCTTGAGCCAGCTCAGCTTGATGTTGACTGCTGGGCGAAAACGCGCAAGCGAGCTAAGGCGATTTCAAGGCTAGTTCAGTCAGTAATTCCAGACCTCGACGACGAAACAAACCTGTTTCATCCAACTGTCGAAAACGTGTATCGAATGAATGATCCAGATTCTGGCAAGCCTCGCTATGTAGTGAGCGTCCAGGTTTGGATTTGTGAGTAAGAAAGGAGCCTATAAATGGCTGAATCTACCACCAATAATGCCGCTAATGTTTCTGCTGGCAAAGGCGTAAAAGGCGGCTATATCTATTCCGCACCTGTTGGCACCACTCTACCTACTGACATTGAAACTTCCTTAGACCCAGCTTTTAAATGCTTAGGGTTTATCTCCGAAGATGGCTATGTTGAAACTCTTGAAGAAGATTCAGGAGACATTGTCGACATGAATGGCGACTTGATGGATTCGAGCAATTCCAACCGCGTTGAATCCGCTCAGTTTACCTTGGCCGAGATTAAGGCCGAAACGCTAAAGCGCCAATATGGCGAAAACAACGTTACTGACGAAGATGGCATGATCTCCGTTAAACACAACAGCGATTCCCATCCTACATTCTGCTATGTATTGGAGCTGGTACTTAAGAATGGTCGTCGCTGGCGCAAGGTAGTGCCGCAAGCCCAATCCTCTGAACTTGACGACTTAACTATCGCATCTTCCGAGCTTTGTCAGCGTGCACTCACGATGAAATACCTCACCGACGAAGACGGCAACACCTGCTATGACTACTTCGAGTCAACCGAAACCGAAAAGACTGAGTAAGGGGTGCTTGAATGAATCAGGTTAAGTTTCAGGTCGAAGGCGTTGAAGGTGCTTTCTTTGTCGATGCTGATGAAATGAAGAACTACAGGACCGTTAAGGCTTTCGCATTGTCTGAAAAACAGGCTGCACCCATGTTTGAGGCTTTGGAGCGCGTGTTCATGGGACACGACGAGGAATATGTTGACCGCGTTGGCGGTGTCGACAATCTCGCTTCGCTCCTTGATGCTGCAGCTGAGGCGGCGAAGGCAAAAAACTAATAGGATTCGCTAGTGATTACTACAGCCACCAAGAACAATTGGTGGCTGATTTTCAGCAGTTCTATGGCATCGCAATTCCTCTTGATGATCTTCCTGAATTTGATTTGCTCAGGTATTCGATTCTCTATGGTCAGCTTCCAGCAGAATCAAGGACCGCTCGCAGGCAAAATCCAGAGCTTATCTGGAACGCGTCTGAATACCTGCTTAGAAACATTGAGTACCAATTGAGAAACATTGCGTGGGGCCTGTCGAAAGAGGCCAAAAACGGCACAAACAAGCCAGTTCCGATTAAGGCACCTGCAGAGACGATCAAGAGCAGACGCCATGCTGATGCCGCACTAGCGAATAAACGAGAAATAGATCGAATCTTAGGAATGGAGGTGAACGATGCCTAATGTAGGAAGTGCATACGTAACCCTAATGCCTTCTATGCGAGGTTTTGCAACGAAGGTTAATGCACAATTCGGCTCTGCAGGTAAATCTGGCGGTGCTTCATTTTCTAAAGGGTTCGATGCTGGCGGAGGTTCTGCTAAGGGCTTTTCTGGAAAGATGGCAGGTCTTGCTGGTGCTATTGGTGGTGTTGCAAGCACCATTGCTGATACTGCCTTATCCTCCATTTCGTCTCTTGGCGGCGAAATGATCGCAGCATCAGACTCTGCTCAAAAGTTTGCATCCACCCTTGAGTTTTCTGGTCTTGATAGCTCGACCATTGATGCGCTAACCAAATCAACGCAGGAATATGCAGACCGTACAGTTTACGACCTAACGGACATTAGAAACGTAACGGCACAGCTTGCCTCTAACGGAGTAAAAGACTATGCACAGCTCGCGGAGGCTGCTGGCAATCTAAACGCAGTTGCTGGCGGTAATGCTGATACGTTTAAGAGTGTTGGCATGGTAATGACTCAGACGGCTGGTCAAGGTAAGTTAGTAACAGAAAACTGGAATCAGCTAGTTGATGCTATTCCTGGCGTATCTGGCCCATTAGAACAAGCGATGCGTGATGCTGGCGCTTTCGAGGGGAATTTCCGCGATGCAATGGCTAATGGCGAAATTTCTGCTGATGAATTCTTCCAAGCCGTTCAGAAGCTCGGCATGACCGACGTTGCAAAAGAGGCAGCGACTTCTACGGCGACTATTGAGGGTGCTGCAGGAAACTTGCGGGCAGCATTTGTTGGCGTTGGCGCTTCAATCATTGACGCCTTCAAACCTCTGATTACTGGTGGCATGACCGCGTTGGCGCAGGGTATTTCTTCACTGCCAGGCATCGCGAGCCAAATCGGAGAAGCATTTGCTCCTGCGGGTGCTGCAATTGAGCGTGCTCTTGCTCCTGTCGCTAACCAAGTTCAGGGACAGCTTATGCCAGCACTTCAATCTCTTGGGGATACAGTTTCGGGACTGAGCAGCTATTTCCAACCGTTAGTATCTCAGCTATCGACTACCTTTGCACCTGCTTTAGCTCAAGTTAGCTCCGCTCTAGTCTCGCTCGGAACGGCTGTTATTCCTGTAATTCAAGCAGCAATTCAAAAACTTGCGCCTATTATTTCCCAGATTGCACAGGTGATCGTTTCTATTGTTTCTCAAGTCATGACGCTGTTGGCTCCTGCAATCACCAACATTGCAACCATTATTCAAACAGCTTTACCCAATATTCAAATGCTGTTCACTACGTTTGGTACTGCTGTAATGGGAATTATTAATGCGGTATTCCCCTTTATCCAGACCGTAATCACGGCTGTAATGAATGTTATCAATGCCGTTATTACTACCGTTCTTGCTCTGATCCAGGGGAACTGGAGCGGAGTGTGGACTGGTATTCAGTCGATAGCTTCAGCAATCTGGGGCGGAATTCAGGCAATAATCTCTTCTGCTATAAGCGCGGTTTCTGGTGTTATCTCAAGCGTGCTCGGTGGCATTAGTGGTGTTTGGAACGGCATGTGGAGTTCCATATCGGGATTCTTTAGCTCCATTTGGTCTGGAATTCAATCCGCTGCACAAAGCGGCATAAACGGTGTTCTTAGTATCGTTTCTGGTATTAAGAATAGTATTCTTGGGTTCTTTAGCGGCGCTGGCTCCTGGCTATCCAGTGCTGGTAGCGCAATTGTAAATGGTCTTGCTGACGGCATTCGTGGTGCCATTGGAGCTGCTACGAGAGCGATTAGTGGCGTTCTTGATGCTGTTAAAAGCTTCCTGCCTCATTCTCCTGCAAAGCGAGGACCATTTAGCGGTAAGGGATGGACGCTCTATTCTGGTCAGTCCATTACTACTGCTCTTGCCGAAGGTATCGCAGAAAAGACAAGAGTAGCAACCAATGCGGCTTTGGGAATGGTTTCCTCTGTGCAATCCGCGCTTGATGGCAGCAGCGTTGCTGCCAGCTCGGCATTAACTATGCGGTCCTACACAGGCGGCAGTCAGTCTGATCCTGAAAAAGGTACGCAACAGATAATCGCCTGGCTTGCCGACAATCTGCCAGCAATCATCGAGCAATACACACCTGTAATGGGCGAAAGCGATTTTGATCGCCGAGCAAGAAAGGCGGTTCGCTATGCCTAATCAAGCAAGATATATAGCATCTAACGGAGAGGTGGTAGAACTTGATGGTCCCACCACTTGGATTGGTACTGCCGAGCAACTATTAAGCGATCAATGGTCTTATACGCTGGGGTATCGTGATATTACAGGCGTTACGCGAGAAGCGAGAGAGATCGAAGTAGAAGCATTCTTTCGTAATAACGAGGAATCCAACAGACTACGCCGCTTGCGCAATATGGACGTTCGCAATGGGACTCCTGGCACAATTGAAGCAAAGGGGCTTATACAACGAGCCTATATTGTTAAGAGTACGCCTTCTGTAATTACACGCACCCACCATCGAGAAGCGCTAACGGTGGTCTTACTTGATGGTCTGTGGGGCGAATGGCTTAGTGAAGAATTCTGGCCAATTGAGACTGATCCGGATACGGAATACTTGGATCTACCAACTGATGTTCAGTTCGATGTTATGCCACCAAGCGCCTTGAATTCGCTGACGAATAACTCTAGCATCCCAGCGCCGTTCAAGATGACTATCTTTGGCCCATGCGTCAATCCGTACATAACCATTGGCGACAATCGCTACGAAATTATTGCCAATATTCCTGCAGGTGCTCGCGTCGAAATCAATAGCCAGTCATTTCCTCGTACCATCACTCTCATTTCTTCTGCTGGAGATAGAACTGACTTATTTAGCAGCGGAACGAGGGGAAGCGGAGAAGGTTCTGGCGAATATGTATTTGAACCGATTAAACCCGGGTATAACGACGTGTCATGGCCTGGTGGCTTTGGCTTCAGCCTCGAGTGGTACGAACAGGAAGAGGTGCCTGGATGGTAATTGTCATTGCCGACAAAACAGGCAAAGCCCTGCGTGAAATAGCTGATTATTCGCTTGAAGTCGCATTTGGAGAAGATGAAAACACCATCACTATCACTGCTGATGCAGACGTTATGCCGCCTAATAGTGGCTATGCATATATTGATGGTACTGAATACGGTGGCACAATTGATAAGATCAAGTCAGGAACGGCAAACAATACATTAAGCGGATCAGGTCGTTCCTGGCATGGTGTTCTTGCGGGAAAGCGCATAGTACCTGCTTCTGGCCAGTCTCATGTAGTGGTATCTGGACAAGTCGCAACTGTGTTGCAGCAGATCGTAGACATGGTTGGTCTCGACGATCTCTTTGAGGCCCCATCGACTGAGAGCGATTCAGTGGCAATTTCTGGCTATCAATTCGAGCGATTTGTTGATGCCTATACAGGGCTTAAAGCATTGTGCCTTGCGTATGGACTAAAGCTGACAATGCGTTTCGCTTCTAACAAGGTTTTGCTTGGGGCAAAAGCTGTTGTCGATTATGGGTCTAAAGTTGACAGTGATTTACTTGATTTCGACATAACCGTAACGTCACGATGCACCAACCATCTTATCTGTGGTGGAACAGGGGAGAACGAGAATCGAGCCATCGTTCATTTCTATGCCGACGCAGAAGGGAACGTTAGTCACACGCAAACCTTTTTTGGTGTTGATGAAATAGTTGGTTTTTATGATTATTCAAACGCTAGCGAAGAACAGCTCGAAGAGAACGGCAAGAAGAAGCTAGAAGAACTGCAGACCGAAGGTGAAGTGCAGGTAAGCGTCCACGACGATCTTGATATTGATGTGGGCGATATCGTAACAGGCCGCGATAATCGCACAGGCATGATTGTCTCTGCTCCTATTACTAAAAAGATCGTCAAGGTGGATCGAGGTGTCGCCACATATTCATATGAGGCTGGAACACCATCGTCTGGTACGTCAGCAAGCACTATATCAGGCTCCGCAGAATCAACTAACGGTGGCCATGCTTACTATGCAGGCAACGGACTTACGCTGGATAACTACACATTTAATGCCGATGTAGATGCTGCTGATTTGCAGGCGGTAAACGAAACAGCATCCAATGCACTAACTCAAGCATCAAGCGCATTGTCAAATGCCTCTGCCGCCCAACAAACGGCAGATGCAGCAGTGGCAACCATTAGTGCATCATCACCTATAAACGCATCGCGAGACGAGAATGCGGTAAGCTTAAGCCATGCGTCAAGCGGCGTATCTGCTGGTGCATATGGCCCGACCTCAAACGTAACTGCCGACTGGGGAGACACCTTAACTGTTGGTGCTCGCATGAGCGTAAACGCAACAG
>ENA-ORSK01003022-ORSK01003022.1-human-gut-metagenome-genome-assembly--contig:-NODE-3022-length-10444-cov-3.762826_pt1 | contig 10444 bp, 7 predicted proteins | sample MGYA00242192_ERZ509159 | MGnify/ENA primary metagenome ERZ509159 (study PRJEB26280, sample SAMEA2338663) | human gut metagenome | biome: human gut; feature: human-associated habitat; material: faeces...
TGATGAATTGGACGAAACCGACAACTGCCATGTCCGTATGGAAGAAGTCAAAGATTTCGTTGCGGGCGGCAAGCAGATTCGTCCTGAAATGGAATGGCTTGCAGACGGCACTGTCATGCTCACCATGTTCTTCCCCGCACCCAAGCCCATTGCGGAAGCGGCTGCACTTGAATGTGCAAAGCGCATGAATCTTGTCGAATGCGAAGTTATCAGCCGTGAAATCATGCATTCGCAGGAAGGCACCCGCATCGAGGTCAAGGGCAAAGTTCCGTTCGCAATCGATGTTGATTCCCTTGTCATTCCCAAGGAACCCGATGTTCTGAGCGATGACGTTATCCGTGCCGATATCGAACGTCGTCCGATGAAGGTCGTTGCTGCGACAGTCGGTGAAGACGAGCACTCTGTCGGTCTTCGTGAGATCATCGACATTAAGCACGGCGGCATTGAAAAATACGGCATCGAAGTGCATTACCTCGGCACATCCTGCCCGCCCGAAAAACTCGTTAACGCAGCAGTCGAGCTGAATGCAGATGCCATCATGGCATCCACCATCATCAGCCATGACGACATTCACTACAAGAATATCGCCAAAATCGATGCTATTGCGCGTGAAATGGGTATCCGCGATAAGATTATCTTCATCGCAGGCGGCACCCAGGTCACTCCCGAACTTGCACGCAAGGCGGGAGCGGATGAAGGCTTCGGCAGGGGCAGCCGCGGTGTCCATAATGCAACCTTCCTTGTTAAACGCAGGTGGGAAATGGAAAAAGCGGCAGCCGAAAAGGCCGACAGCGAAAACAAATAATATTACGCGGGAACACTCCTGACGTTCTCGGTATATGCTGACACAAAGGGGGACGGTCAATCAAGTTGCCATCCCCCGAAGTTTTGTTTTTGCGGTTTCTCCGCAGAAACGTGCAAATTTCAGATACTCTATGTTTATTGATATTCTTGTTGCCGAAATCGGCTCAACAACAACGCTTGTAAACGCCTTTAACGGCATTGAAACCGATACACCGCGTTTTATCGGGCAGGGACAGGCTCCGACAAGCGTCCTTGCAGGTGATGTTCGCATCGGTCTGACCGAAGCAGTAAATGACCTTGCAAAGAATCTCGGAGCACAAAATATTGAATACGGAAAAATGTTCGCAACGTCCAGTGCTGCGGGCGGATTGCGCATGTGCGTACACGGACTTGTTTATGATATGACCGTGAAGGCCGCTCAGGCGGCGGCTCTCGGTGCAGGTGCAATCATCAAACTTGCAACAGCGGGCAAACTGAGTGAATTCGACATTGACGATATTAAAGCAATCGACCCAAACCTTATCCTGCTTGCCGGCGGAACGGATTACGGCGAACGCGAAACGGCTGTTTATAACGCAAAGCTCATTGCCGCTTCCGGTTTGAAGGCCCCCGTTATTTACGGCGGAAATATTCAGAATCGCCGCATTATTGAGGATGTTTTTTCAAGAGCAGGCATTCCGGTTTATATAACAGAAAACGTCTATCCGAAACTCGATCTTTTGAACATCGAGCCCGCACGCAAGATTATTCACGCCGTGTTTGAGGAACACATCATTAAGGCTTCCGGCATGGAGCATATCCGCGATATGGTTACGGGCAACATAATCCCCACTCCAGGCGCTGTTATGGAGGCGGCACAGCTTCTATACAACGATATCGGCGACCTTGCCGTTATTGATATCGGCGGTGCAACCACGGATGTTCATTCCGTCACAAAAGGTTCCGATGAAATTGCAGTCATGCAGACAACACCCGAGCCTTTTGCAAAGCGTACCGTTGAGGGTGATCTCGGCCTTTTCGTGAACGCAAAAAACCTTGTTGATATGTTGGGCAGCGATAGGCTTTCCGTCGAACTCGGCATTAATACTGCCGAAGTGATGAGCAGATATCGCCCGATTCCAAACACTCCGGAGCAATTCAAGCTTACCGAAAGGCTTTGTCTGGCAGCGGGCCTTACGGCGATTGAACGTCATGCCGGCGCACTCCGATATATTTACACTCCGCGCGGAAGGCAAACAATTGCGGAAGGCAAGGATCTTTCAACGCTCAAATATCTTGTCGGCACAGGCGGTGCATTGACAAGGCTTCCGAATCGTGAACAAATAATGCGCAAGCTTGCGGACTGCAATTCCGGCGGGATGATGCTCTATCCAAAACCCGGCAGGCTGAAGCTGCTGTACGATAATCATTATATAATGGCTTCCCTCGGAGTGCTTTCGAAGGAGTATCCCGACGCTGCGCTGAACTTGCTCAAACAGAGCATCGATGAAAGCAGCCTTTAACCTTTTTGCTGCGGGTTAAAACTCAAACATCAAAAACGGCTGCAAAACCTGAGGTAATAATATGAATCCGAAACTGATAATAAACCTGTTCAAACTGCGTACGAACCTTGACAGACTGGTTGACCGCTGTCACGCTGTCGGCATTAAAACCGCGATTGTCACGAAAGTCTTCTGCGCCGATGAACGTATCTGCAGAATGATTTCAGAAAGCGAAGCGGATGCTTTTGCTGATTCGCGCGTGCAGAACCTTGCCGCAATTGCGGAGCTTCATTCCGATAAACCGACTCAGCTGCTTCGCATTTCAATGCAGAGCGAGGTCGAAGATGTCGTCCGCTATGCCGACATTTCAATGCAGAGCGAAAAAGAAACCATTCGACTTATCGGCGGTGCTGCAAAAAAGCTCGGCAAAGTGCATAAGATTATTCTTATGGTCGATATGGGCGACTTGCGGGAGGGCATTTTCAACACGGATGAAGCGCAGATTTTCTCCGCAGCGGAAGCAATTCTTGCCGAACCCGCACTTGAATTCCACGGAATCGGTGTTAACCTTACCTGCTACGGCGGCATCATTCCCGATGAAACGAATCTCGGCGGACTGCTTGCAATTGCAGACAAGCTGCGCAAAAGGTATTCTGTCCCCCTTCCCATCGTCTCGGGCGGTAATTCCTCAATGCTCACAATGCTGGAGGAAAATCGTATCCCCGAAGGCATTACCCAACTTCGTCTCGGCGAAAGTTTCGTCCTCGGCAACAATACCGAAAGCGGCAAGCCCGTCGAATGGCTGAATACAGATTGCTTTACCCTTGAAGCTGAGCTTGTCGAAGTTCAGCGCAAACCCAGCAAGCCTATCGGAACAAGCGGTCTTAATGCATTCGGTGAACGTGTCACTTTTGAAGATCGCGGTGAAATGATTCGAGGCATTCTTGCAATCGGAAGGCAGGATGTGAACCCCGACGGACTCACCCCGCTTGACCCCGATGTTGAGATTATCGGTGCAAGCAGCGACCACTTAATCGTCAACCTCACCAACTGCAAAAAATACAAAGTCGGCGACACACTGAGGTTCATCCCCGATTACGGTGCATTGCTGAAACTGACAACGAGTAAATATGTCCACAGAGAGTATGCGGAGCAATAAGCGCTTTGCCTCTTGCTGCGAATGTGCGATATTCAAGCGTGATACATAAGGTTAAAAGGCGGTGAATTATTATGGCATTCATTAAGATTAACAGTATCCTCAAAAAAAGAGGACAAAACGAGGTTCGCATTATCCCCGCAGCTGTTAACGGTGCAAGGATCAAGGTGCTTGTCGGCAGCTGTGCACATTGCGCAAAGCTTCGCGACAACGTTGTTGCCGCAATGAAGCAGGCGAATATCCCGGAAACCGAGCTTGAAACCATAAGTGATCTTGTGAAAATCACCCGAATGGGCATTATCACAACGCCCGCGCTCATCGTTGACGGCAAACTGCTTTGCTGCGGAAAAGTTCTGAGTGTTGAGGAACTGCTGCCGCTGCTGAAACAGAACAGCGAGCCGAAAGCGGAATAGTTTCATTTCGATAACATTTGGAAACAGCCGCCGACTTCCATGCCGGCGGCTGAAAATTTTGTTTCCGCATTTAGTTATTTAAGCATTTAAATTTACGCTGCCGATCGGGCATTTGCAGGCGCGCTAAGTCTGAACGGGCATTCAAATCTATTCTGTTGCCTTTTTTAAACGTGCAAGCAACTCGTCATCGTTCATCAAATGAGCATTTTCTATGAGCTCAATGCCCATCTCTTCCGCACGTCTGCGGAACGGATCCATTTCCCTTCCTGAACCCATCTTGCCAAGATAGGTTGCTGCAATGATTTTTTTTGCATATATGCTTCCAAACCTGTCTGCAACCGTGTTAAGTTTGTATAATTCATTTGAATCCACTGCGCCGTTTTTACATGAAACAAACACCGGGATCACGCCGCGCATAAGCATAACATCAATCTCGTTTTCGGTGTTTATGTCACAATAATCCGTTGATTCATCGTAAAAATTCCATCGGCGGACAGAAGAACCGTGATTGCTCCAAACGATTGTTACACCGCTTGCCGCATCGTTATAGTATTGGTTTCCGTCATCGTCAAGTGCGGAATTCGCAAGCAACAGCATCTTGATTTCAAGCACACTTCCCGCTTTTGCAAGGCAGCGTTTAATCTGCGCGTTTTTATAGCGAAACGCAAGCAGTCCCGAGTCAATGCGGAGTTTTTCAATGATACCGCGCCTTCCGAGTTCTTCCGCCAATCGGCATACGCGGTTGAGCTTTTCCGTACAATTAGGGATGTGCTCCTCAGCATAGCGGAACGTCAGAAAAAAGTCCAACGGATCATCATCCTGCATTTTATAATGCGACAGCAGTTCGAGTGCATTCAGATTCATGTTCCACTGTGCAGGATCTGTTCTGCATAAATCCCACATTGAATTAACATCTTCGGCAAAATCATCGGAAAGAGACATTCGGTATGTTCCGTCACCCAGCACACTGTTGCTGTAGCGCAGTTTTCCTCCGTGCAGGACAATATCATCCACTATTGAAAGCTTTGGGTTTGTGTTGTTGAATACCTTATTATTGTTATCGCAGTCCTGAACCGCTCCTGTCCGAACATTATAGTGATGCAGCTCAATATGGCGTCCTCCGTTCTTTGCATATCTTTCTGCAACGATTCCGGCAGCAACAAGCAGAAGATCCTCTCCTCCGGTGAGGTCAATAGAAAAATCTCCGGGTTCCGACTCAATGATGCCGCATAAACCCGAAACGGCATTTGTCAGGTTATTTCTGTCAACGGGCACGCAGCTTATCTCGATATCAAGGCCATGTGCCGCTGCAACCCGTTTCAAGATGCGTCCGTGTTCGCTCATATCACTGCTGCCGCCCGCAAGAATAACCTTATTCGGGCGCATCGACAGACAGCTTATTATATTTTCTACCGGGGTTCTGTCAAAAAATTCAATAACGGTCATTCCGAATACTTTGTCCTCCGTGAATTGCTTATACGGGTGTAAGCATTTATACATTTCATCAAGAAATTATGCCGCGCAGCCCTTCCGCACAGAAACCTTTCTTCAGATACTGCAAATCATGCCCACAGTGTTTTGCGAAAAAGTTCAATTCCGTATCCCCTTTTCGCAAAACTAACTCAAACCCGAATTATCCTTAGTATGACCGATTCAGCCTTAAAACTCACAGTGCGGCATCCTTAATCGGTGTCGCTTCGTTCCCGTTTTCTGATGATAATGCGAATCGGGGTTGCCTTGATTTCAAATGATTTGCGAATGTAGTTTTCAAGATAGCGCCTGTATGAAAAATGCATGAGCTCCGGTTCATTCACAAAAATAATAAATGTCGGCGGCTTGATGCCGGCTTGGGTGGAATAATACACACGCAGACGTCTTCCTGCATTCACGGGCGGTTCATTCATTGTGACTGCTTCGCTGATTATGTCGTTCAGCTTGCCCGTTGATATGCGAGTGCAGTTCTGCTCATATGCAAACTCCGCAATCTCCATAACTTTGTTGACGCGCTGTCCCGTTTTTGCAGATATGAACAACATCGGAACATAGCTCATGAACGCAAGATCAACAAGCATTTTCTTCTTGAATTTCTCGGCTGTATAGGTATCTTTTTCGATAAGATCCCACTTGTTGACAATGAGTACGGAAGCCTTTCCTTCCTCGTGTACATAGCCGGCAATGCGCACGTCCTGTTCGCTCAGTCCGCGTTCAGCATCAACAACAATGAGCGCAATATCACAGCGGCGAATGGCTGCAAGCGAGCGGATAACACTGTAACGCTCAACGGTTTCATCTTCAACAGAACGCTTGCGGCGTATGCCCGCAGTGTCTATCAAAGTGTACTCCTTATCGTTCCATGTAAACGGTGAATCGATTGCATCCCGCGTTGTGCCCGGAACGTTGCTGACGATCGTCCTTTCGTGTCCGAGAAGTGCATTTACAAGGCTGGATTTACCAACGTTCGGCCTGCCCACAATCGCAATGCTCGTGTTATCGTTTTCACTTTCCTCTTCAATCTGCGGAAAGTACGAAACAATTTCATCAAGCATATCGCCGAGACCCAATCCCTGTTCGGCGGAAATTGTTATCGGACTGCCTATACCGAGGGTATAGAAGTCATAAACGGCATCTTCATATTTCGGATGATCAATTTTGTTTACGACCGTCACGATCGGTTTTTTGCTGCGGCGGAGCATATCCGCAACATCCTCATCCGCTGCTGTAAGCCCCGATTTGCCGTCAAGAAGGAAAACTATAACCTGCGCCGTTTCAATTGCAAGCTCTGCCTGCCGACGCATTTGTTTTGCAATTATATCCTCGCTTTCCGGCTCAATGCCGCCGGTATCAATAAGCGTGAACCTGTAATTCAGCCACTCCGCATCCGCGTAAATGCGGTCACGTGTCACGCCCGGAGTATCCTCAACTATCGCTATGCGTTTCCCCGCTATTTTGTTAAAAAGTGTGGATTTGCCGACATTCGGCCTTCCCACTATTGCCACCAAGGGTTTCATTATTTATGCGTTCCTTTCAATCAGGTTAATTATATCGTCAATAAAATCATATCCGTCGTCCGCGCTGACGCGCCAAATCGGTTTTTGCAAGGCAGCCGCAAGTTCGTCAGTGCACATTCCGTCAAGAAAAACAACGTCATTCTCTCTCAGCATCGTGTGCGGTATCAGCAAAGCTTCTCCGTTCAAACAGTCTTTGCATTGCTTAATTATATCTCCCGCCGTAACCAATCCCGTGACCGTGACGGTGTTGCCGAAAAAATCGTTAACAACAGGATGTACGTTAATTTTTATATTGTACGGCAGAAGTTTTTTGAAAAGCCTGCTCATGTGCGGCGCGATGGAGACCCCGCTCACGGAATCAAACTCACGCATTCGGGGCGCAGTCGGTAAATCTTCCAGTGCATTCATAAAGTCGTGTTCGAACCGTCTGAACAGTCCGACGCCGTTTTCTATCTGTTCAAAATCACCGCATTCCTCAAACGTCGGAAGCTCCTGACCGGCCGCAAGGTACATCTCGTCCGATGCATATACAAAGTCCGAAAGCCCATGATTCTTTTTAAACTCATCGATAAGTTTGATGGCAGCGGATGCACTTTCCGCAGTTGTCGGCTGAATCTCTGCAAGTCCCTGTCTATGTGCAGTGAGTCCAACAGGAACCACAGCCACGGAACGGCATTCCGGGCGGAGGGCAAAAAGGTCATTCAATGTTTGCTTCAGCACATCCCCGTCATTGTAGCCGGGACAAAGCACAATCTGACAGTTGAATGCAAGTCCTTCTTCGTGCAGACGCGTAAGCCGTGAAAGAATGTTTTCGGAATTTGTGCTCCGCATCATGCGTTTACGCACTGCACCGTCCGTTGCATGAACGGAAACATAGAGCGGTGAAACGCGGCGGGCAATCATACGTTCAAACTCTCTGTCACTGACATTTGTAAGCGTGACATAATTGCCCATTATCAGCGACAGTCGCCAGTCATCGTCCTTGAAATACAGCGTTTTTCTGTTGCCGCGCGGCATCTGATCGATAAAGCAGAATATGCAATGGTTTGCACACTGCCGTACCGGACTCATGAGACTTGTTTCAAAGTTCAGTCCGAGCGGCTCATATTCTTCCTTAGTGAGCGAAATTTTGAATTCTTTCTGCTGTTTGCCGCATTGAGCGCCGTCCGCACAGAGTGTTAATTCAATGCTTTCTTCGGCAGTAAGACGTTCATAATCGATAATATCAACAACCGGCAAATCATTTATGCAGGTGAGGTACATGCCGGCGCAGACACCCGCACAAGCCGCAGGAGAGCCCGGGTCAACTCCGATTATCTTATGTTTCATAGAAAGCATCCTCCCTGCCGACTCAATATCAATGCGCAGCCGCGCATTTGCACTCAAAAAACCTCCGGATAACCCGTTTTGCAGAAAAAATACCCCTTATCGGAAGAATTCCGCAGGCATTTTTTCCTCAAAAGCCTTATCCAAAGTTTCATTTGAATTATACCATATAAAGCAGCATTTAGCAAATATCGCAGCCGAATACCCCCGGAGCATATCATAATGCGCAGCCGCAGCGATATAAGTCTGTTTAATCTGCACTCGCGATCATATCGCTATACCTCGTATCTGAAATCTATAGGCTTATAGACTTCGTATGTGTAATAATCTTGTTTTTCCTGAGAAAGAACTTTTCCGTTGCTTTCGATCAGTGTGTATTTCTTTGTTGCACCGTTATCATCGAGCTCAAAGCGGTATCTTACCACATTATTGATTTTGTAGCCATCAAACCTACCGAAGCTCGCAACTCCACCGAACCCTTCTTCGAGCCTTCGCATAACAACATCAACATGATGACTGTCAATGTATTCGTACTCTTCGGAAGTAAAACTCGGCTCCCAAAAGATATTCACAGTTTTAATTGTAACGTTATAAAGATGAAAATACTTTTTTAAATAACCATTTTCACAAATCGCAATCGAACCCGAATTGCTATTAGCACAATCCATTTGATAGCGCAAGCCGATCTCAATACCGTTTTCTCGCTTTATAAATTCATATTCCCGAGGGATAAGCACGCCGTTTTTTGCTTCGTCCAAAAACGACGGAAATACTTTTTGATAGTCTGATACGTCGAATTTCGATGTAATATCCTCTATTCTGTCTGCCCATTCATCGTACTCTTCGGCTGTAATTAATTTACCGTTTTTATCAAACCCGTATCTGTACGTTGGAATTTTTGTTCTCGGCTTTGTTTTTAGCAGACGGCCTCTCGTTACGTTGCCGATAACCGTATCAAGAACACGACTGGGACAAAAATAGCCGCGCGGCAAGTAAACACTTCCCGATCCGTATTTTACTGCCGTCACATTCTCCTTTACAGACTTATAAGTCTCCCATCGATTCGGGTAGTTCTCGATAATCATAGAAATCAGTCTTTCACGCCATTCGGTTATTTTGTTGTCACTTAACATAGTTTTTCGCCCTTCACAGTCCATTTAAATGTTTCATTCATCATTTTCAGCTTCGCCGAACCGAACGCTGCTGCATGCCACCCGCAGTTTGTCGCCGGACGAAAACTCAATCAAAACTTCTATATAGTCGTCTTTAGATTTTAGTTTGCAAAATTTATATTCAGGTTTCATATTTTCAAACAGTCTTTGCACAAGATGCGATTTTTTTCCGTTTAATATGCTCAACGAAAAAACATACGGCGATGCACCCCAATACTCGCAGTTTGACATCTCCGTTCCGATCACGTCAACGCAGGTAATGCGGATTCTCTTGAGTTCAGCGTGTTCAAATGATTCGCTGCTGTCAAAATCGGGTGGTACGACAAACGGCCACTCCGGTTTGACCACTGTTTCAAGTCGATTATGTACACGATCAAAAACAAAACTTTCGAAGCAGGCATCGTGCAGACTGATATTGTTCACTTCATGGATATTTCCGTTGTTTATTACCATAGTACTCCTCAAAAATACATAAACACACAGCTCGGGCACACATCAACACGCACGACTCGTATCCGGCGCTTGTCAGTCCGCAGCTTGTTTATTGATTGACCGAGGCCGTTTCTTCTTACTGCCCGTGAGTTTAAGTATATTTTATAGCACAGCTGCCGCTGCTGTCAATGAGTTTTGCAGCATTTTTCGCAAGCGTAGTGTCCCGGGCGTCAAATCATACAGTCCCAGTTCTTTCATCAACGTGCATATCCCGCATTTTCTGCAGCATCCTCGCAGTTAGTGTATGCTAACTCGGTTGCTTTAAAAAAAGCATTGTCGCAGAGTTCCTCTTTCAAAGCAAACGCTGATTTCAGGATGCTTTCCGACAAGCATAGCTACTCGGCTCTTTAAGTATACAAAGCACGGCTTGTCCGGTTCTACCTTAAAGCTGTTCTTTGTGTACTCTGGCACACATGTTATAATATATATAGCTTCGACTTGTCAAGAGCGATTGAGCCTGCTTTCAAGATTTCACCCCTGCCGAGCACCTTCTCGGGCACATGTTCGAGAAGGTGCAGCGGGTTCCGGGGGGGGACGAAAAGAGGCAAAATATATTTAAATCGGGCTTTGAAATATATTTTTCTTTTTATGT
>ENA-ORSK01003024-ORSK01003024.1-human-gut-metagenome-genome-assembly--contig:-NODE-3024-length-10437-cov-8.463398_pt1 | contig 10437 bp, 8 predicted proteins | sample MGYA00242192_ERZ509159 | MGnify/ENA primary metagenome ERZ509159 (study PRJEB26280, sample SAMEA2338663) | human gut metagenome | biome: human gut; feature: human-associated habitat; material: faeces...
GATGGCCGTCAGCGGAGCCTCGCCGCCCGGCAGACGGTCGACCTTCCCGGTCTGCGTCCCGACGCGGACCACCTCGCCGGGCGTGGCGCAGTAGACGGATGCGGCGTCGGCCGTAAAGGCGAAGGCCGGAGCCGCCGTCTCGCAGAGCGTGCGTGCGGTGCGCTCCCCGGCGGCGATGTGGTTCAGCTGTCCGTCCGCCGCGGCGATCCAGGCGCCGTCCCGGTCGTCGATGTACATCGCCGTGACGTCGCCGCCCAGCACCGGGGCGTCGAAAAAGGCGTCCACACGCACGGGAGCGGCATCGGCCCCGTCGGCGAAGCGCGCCACGCCCAGCCCCGCGATGGCCACCCACGTGCCGCCGTCGCCGTCGTGCAGGCAGTGCGTCATGCGGTAATGCTTCGAATCGACGCCGTCGACGAGCGACACCACGTCCTCGAACTGCTCGGTATAGCGGTTCAGACGGTAGACGTGGAGGTTATAGGTCGTGAACCAGAGATGGCCGTTCGAATCCTCGCTCACCGAGACGAAGCGGTGGTGCGAAAGCGGCGAGAAGTCGCCCGGCGTGGTGCTGAAATTCTTGAAGGCATACCCGTCGAAACGGCTGACCCCGTACCACGTGCAGACCCACACGAACCCGCGCGAATCGGTGTAGATGTCGGCGATGCGGTCGTGCGTCATCCCGTCCAGGGTGGAGTAGGTCTGAAAGAGGCATTGCGGGGGCGACGTCCGGGCGAACCCCGGAACGGCGGCGAGCAGCAAAAAGGTCAGCAGCAGTCGTTTCATAGTCATTTAACAAATCCGGTCTTTCCCAAGATAGCAAAAAGAACGGACGTTTCCAAAATCGAATCGCACGCGGTCCGGCAAATAAAACGCGTCGCAACGACACCAAATATACGAAAATCGGATGCCCGATCTATTTTTCAAAGGCCGCAAGCACCTGCCGGACCTCTTTTCCGGTCAGCTGCCGCGACCATCCGACCCGGCTCCGGGGCGCGGCTCCGGGACCTTCGGAATGATATTCAGCGTAGAACGCGGTCCGGTGCGCGCGGGGTTTGGACCAGTCGTGCCACCCTTCGGGCACGATGTGCGGTCCCAGGTGGCAGCCGACGAAAACAGTCTGCGCATAATCGCGCCACGGGCGGCCCAGCCAGCACCGCGTGACCCCTTCGGCAGCGGTCAGGCGGCAGTTGCGGAAAACGAAACCCACGGGCTGTCCCTTGCAGGTCGAGGCCGCCGTGATGTAGGAATCGGCCTTCGAACGAATCTCGCAGTTGCAGAACAACGCCGCCGCCGAGCCGAAAATGAAGTCGGTCGTACCTTCGACATAGCAGTCGTCGAAGCGGATGCGGGCATTCTCCGCACAGGTCCGCCCGTCGCGGTTGCCTGCGCCGTAAAGGTAGAGCGTGTCCTGATTGCCCAGGAAGCGGCAGCCGATGAAATGCAGGTCCGTACCGAGGCATTGCACGGCGACGGCCTGCCCCACGCATCCGGCGGCATTCTCGAACGTCAGGCCGCGCACCGTCCAGCCGGCGGTCTGCGGCGTACTCACCGCGCCGCTTCCGGCGACGGTGATCTCGGCGGTTCCGACGTCAGTCCAGAAAACGTTGAAAAAGTTTGTGGCGTAGATAATGGGCGACAGGGCGATCAGCTCGCAGTTGCTGCCGGCCATGCCGTAGACAAAGTTGCTGAGGAGGTAGCGCAGCCCCAGCTCCACCGCGTACACCGAGACGTTCAGCAGCAGATACACCAGCGGCAGCACGAGGATGTTCCCCGTCAGCTGCCCGCAGAACACCGCGAAGCCGTAGAACGCGACGGTCTCCATCGCGATGATGCCCAGCGCCTCGGCGAGCACATAAGTCTCAACATACGCCCAGCCGGACACGACCACCGCGCCCAGCAGCACCGCTATGACGTCGGCGATCAGCATCGGCACAAGCCCGCACAGCAGCGCCGTCATGTACATTGTCTCGCGGCGCAGCGGCAGCGAGCAGATCATCCCGACGCTGCGGCTCGAGTACATGTAGCTGAACATCGCCATGGCCATCGCCGCGCCCGCCGGTATGGCGACGCGGACGCTCTGCATCGCGCACTCCAGCACGCGGGCGTTCGCCTGCGCGTAGCTGTATATAGTCACAGACGTCAGCTCCAGTGGGAAAGCAACGACCATCGCCGCGAAGTACACCGCCCAGAGCGGCCAGAAGCGTCTGGCGAGATTGTGGGCGATGCCCGCGTCAAAGCACGATATCTTTGATCTCATCGTCAGCCCCTCCCAGCTCGTATATAAATATCTCTTCAAGCGTCAGCGGCACGGTGTCCACAAACAGGGGGTTCGCCGCGGCAAGCCGCTCGCGTATCTCGTCCGCATTGCCGCGCAGAACCAGCTGCTGAAGCCGCCCCATCGAGGAGCTGTGCAGGATGTCCAGCCCGTCGGGCAGCGCGCCGCCGTCGGCGAAGGCAAGCTGAACCTTCACAAGCTCGTCCTGAAGCTCGTCCAGCCCCTTTTCGAGCAGCATCCTGCCGCCCTTCATAATCCCGACGTGGTCGCACACGTCCTCCAGCTCGCGCAGGTTGTGCGAGGAGATGAGCACGGTCGTGCCGTTTTCGCTGACGTCGTGCATCAGCTCGCGCCAGACCTGACGCCGCATCACGGGGTCAAGCCCGTCCACCGGCTCGTCGAGGATGAGTATTTCCGGCCGTGCGGACAGCGCCAGCCAGAATGCGGCCTGCTTCTGCATACCCTTAGACAGGCGGCGGATGGGGCACTTCGGGTCGAGGCGGAACAGCTCGCCGAGCGCGTCGAAGCGCTGGCGGTCGAAGCGAGGGTACATGTCGCGGTAGAAGCGCATCATGTCCATGGCGCTGGCCTGACCGTAGTAGAACACCTCGTCGGGGATGTAGGCGATGCGGCCTTTGACGGCGGGGTTTTCGTATACCGGCTCGCCGCCGATCAGCACCGTGCCGGCGTCCTGGCGGTAGATGCCCGCGAGATGGCGGATGAGCGTGGATTTGCCCGCGCCGTTCGGGCCGACAAGGCCGTATACCGCGCCGTCCGGCACTGATGCGTCCAGCCCGTCGAGCGCGCGGAAGCTGCCGTAGCTCTTCACAAGACCTCTGACCTCTATCATTTTTCCGCCTCCAGTCTCTGTATCAGCTTGTCGCTCCCGACGCCGACGAGCGCAAGCTCGCCGACCAGCGCGTCGAAGCGCGAGAGCAGCTCCGCGCGGCGCGCCTCGAGCGCGGCGTCCTGCTGGCAGACGAAGCTGCCGCGGCCGGGGACGGAGCAGATGTAGCCCTCGGCCTCCAGCTCGCGGTAGGCGCGCTGGATGGTGTTGGGGTTGATGGTCAGGCTCGCGGCAAGCTCGCGCACGGACGGCATTTTTTCGTCCGGCGGCAGCGCGCCGCTGATGATGAGCTGGCGGAAGTTGTCCTTCACCTGCTCGTATATCGGGCGCGGGTCACGGTAATTGATGTTTATCAAGGGTACACCTCCCGTGTCAACTGTATTGCGTATCCTAACACAGTTAGTATAGAATCATGCGGCAGATTTGTCAACGGATACGATTCTTAAATTTCGTTAAGGGTCGGGGATATGGAATAGACGATGACTGGGGCGGAAATGTTGCAGGGGATCGGGGCGGGGGGGGAAATGTTTGCTGCGGAGACATAGCGCAAGGGGACAGAGGGACGGCCTCTGTGCCGTCACGTGTACATTATTGTTTATAGTGCACTCTTCCTTTTTCCCTCTGCTCCAGTCTCTACTCTGGCGCAGCTGAGCAGCGCTCCCCCTCTCTCCCGCTTCCCCTATCGGCGTATAAAAACAGCTCCCATGCTATTAAACATGGGAGCTGTTTTGCTGGGGATCAAGGAGCCTTTTTCTTAGGAACTGAGGTTTGTGTCCTGTGGTAGGTCTCCGTGTATGCACTTAACTTCTTTGCGAGCGCGGGGCTGACGGCGTCCGGCAGCATGCGCCAGACCCAATTGCCGTACTGCGTGCCGGGCGTATTCATGCGGCACTCGCCGCCAAGCTCCAGCACGTCCTGCATCTGCATCACGAACAGGTCGGACGCTGTGCCCATGCCGGTGCGGATAAGACCCCAGCACCAGCCCTCGTCGTCCGTGATATGCATATACCGCTTCGCAAACTCCTTATCCGCCCTGCCGATGCCCTTGAGCCAGCCGTTGACCGTCTCGTTATCGTGCGTGCCGATATAACAGACGCTGTTGCGCTCGCACCGATAGGGCAGGTAGTCCGACTCGCCGTGCGGGTCGAAGGCGAACATGAGTACCTTCATGCCGGGAAGTCCGGAATCGGCCAGAAGCTTTCTGACCTCCGGCGTCGTATAGCCGAGATCCTCGGCGATCAGTCGCAGGTCATGGAACCAGCCGAGCAGCACGCCGACCAGATCTATGCCTGGGCCGGGACGCCAGCGGCCGTTCTTCGCGGTCGTATCGCCGTATGGCACCGCCCAATAGCTCTCGAAGCCGCGGAAATGGTCGATGCGGATGATATCATACAGCTTCTTCGCGCCGTCGATGCGGCGTATCCACCAGCCGTAGCCGTCGGCCTTCATTGCGTCCCAATCGTACAGGGGGTTGCCCCAGAGCTGCCCCTCGTCGGTGAAATCATCGGGCGGGACGCCGGCCACCTCGACGGGGACGTTATCCTCATCGAGCTGGAAGAAGCGCGACTCGCTCCAGACATCCGCCGAGTCGAGCGCGACATAGATCGGCACATCGCCGATGAACTCCACGCCCTGCTCGTGCGCGTAATCGCGCAGCGCGTTCCACTGGCGGAAGAACATGCACTGCATGAACACCTGGAAGTCTATCTCTTCGGCAAGCTCGGCGCGGTACTTCTCGACCGCCTCCGGTTCATGCTTGCGGATGTCCTCCTCCGGCCACTCGGTCCAGCTGACCATGCCGAAGTGCGCCTTGAGCGCCATGAACAGCGCGTAGTTCTCGACCCACGCGTTCGCGCGCCGGAACTCCGCAAGCTCGGCGGCGTACTTCTTTTTGCCGCGCCCGTAGGCGAGGCGGAGCACGCCGAACCGATGCTGATATATCTTGCCATAATCAACCTTTGCCGGATCACACCCCCAGTCGATATCCGCATATTCTGCTTTTTTCAGCAGCTTATCCCTGCAGAGCAGGTCAAGGTCGATAAGATACGGATTTCCGGCAAAGGTTGAAAAGGATGAATACGGGCTGTCGCCGTAGCTCGTCGGGCAAAGCGGCAGCAGCTGCCAGTACTTCTGCCCCGAGTCACGGAGGAAATCTACAAATTTATATGCGCTTTTGCCCATGGTGCCGATGCCGTAATTGCCGGGCAGGCTGCTCATGGCCATGAGGACGCCGCTGCTGCGGTCCATAAGAATCACTCGCTTTTTCTTTATATTAGCCCTTGACCGCGCCTGCGGCAACGCCCTTAATGATGTGCTTCTGGCAGGTCAGGTAGAATACGATGACAGGGACGATGCTCAGCATGATAAGCGCCATAGTCGCGCCCATATCGACCGAGCCGTAGCTTCCCTTGAGGTACTGGATGTGGATGGGTATCGTCATATAGTGCTTTCTGTCGAGCACGAGGTAGGGCAGAAGGTAGTCGTTCCATACCCACATTATCTCAAGCACGCCCACGGAGATGAGCGTCGGCTTGAGCATGGGCAGCACCACGGAGAAGAAGGTGCGCAGCGGTCCGCAGCCGTCTATCGCGGCAGCCTCCTCTATCTCGAGCGGTATGCTCTTGACAAAGCCCGAGAACATAAACACCGCAAGCCCCGCTCCGAAGCCGAGATATATAACGGGTATCGTCCACGGCGCGTTTAGCTTTAGCGTATCGGCGGCCTTTGCGAGGTTAAACATGACCATCTGGAAGGGTACGATCATGGAGAACACGCAGAGGTAGAACACTATCTTGCTGAAAAGCGTCCCCACGCGGGAGATGTACCACGCCGCCATCGAGGTGCACAGCAGGATAAGCCCCGTCGAAACGATGGTTATGAGCAAGCTGAAGCACACGGATTTGATAAAGGGATAGCTGCCGAAGGTCATGCCCTTGGTATAGTTTGCAAAGCCGACAAAGCTCTTTTCGTTCGGCATGGCAAAGGTCTCGGTGTTGACATAGGCATTTGCCTTGAAGGAGTTTATCAGAACGAGGAATATCGGCATGAGGTAGAACAGCGCAATAAACGCGAACACTACCGTCAGCACGAGCTTTTTCTTATCGCCCTTGTTGAGCCGCTTGGGCTGCTTTTTTACCATGTTCGCCATTACTGCTGAACCTCCTTTTTTCTGCTCGAGGAGAGCTGAAGAATACTTATCGCCGCGACCAGCACAAAGAATATGACGGCCTTTGCCTGACCGACGCCGCGGTTAGTTGTGCTTGCGTAGAAGGAGCTATAGATATTGAGCGCAAGCATTTCCGTGGTCTTTACGGTTTCACCCGCATTCTGTATGAAGGGACGCCCCGCCGTCAGCGCGAGGTTCTGGTCAAAGAGCTTAAAGGAGTTTGTGAGCGTGAGGAAGGTGCAGATGGTTATCGAGGGCATAACGTTCGGTATCGTGACCTTCCAGAGCGTCTGCCATGCGTTTGCGCCGTCTATCCTCGCAGCCTCAAGTATATCCTCCGGCACGGCCTGTAGACCCGCGATGTAAATTATCATCATGTAGCCAATCTGCTGCCACGCCATGAGTATCTGCAAGCCCCAGTAGCCGTACTGACTCTTGAGCAGTATGGACGTACCGTAGCGCGAGAGCACGCCGTCGAATATCATCGCCCAGATATAGCCCAGCACAATGCCGCCGATGAGGTTCGGCATAAAGAACACGGTGCGGAATATATTTGTTCCGCGTATGCCGCGCGTCAGAGCGTATGCCACGGCGAAGGACAGGACGTTAATCAAAATGAGCGAGGTAACGGCAAAAATCGCCGTGTACCAGAAGGCGTGCAGGAAGCTCGGGTCATTGAAGGCGCTGACATAGTTATCAAAGCCCACCCATGTCCACTTGCTCGTCGTCTTGAAGCGGCAGAAGGACAGGAATATGCCCTTGACGAAGGGGTAGAGGAAGCCGAGGCAGAAAGCGGCAAAGGTCGGAGCCAGAAACACAAGGTAGAGCCGCTGCACGGGGCGGCGGATAAGCTTTGAGTTCAGCGCCGCGCTGTCGCGCTTTTTCACGTCGATGCCGTTGAGCACGCCGCCGATGAGCAGCAGACCCACAAGCGCAAGCGTGGTATTATTCCACACCGGCAGCTTCTCCATCGTTTTTGCAAAGCTGAGCAGTCCCCCGCCGACGCCGATACCCTCAAGTATCTTATCCATGTCGCCGGAGGCGCTGAGCATACCGACAAGTGTCATCAGCGCGCCGATTATGACAGCCAAGACCCGAAGTGCCTTGCTGCCGCCTGTATTTCTTTTGTTTTGCATAAGCCATCTCCTCCCAGTTTTATTATGCAAGAGGGACCTGCGGCTGCTCCCGCGCCGTCGGAAGCACCCGCAGAGCCTTCTTTTACACTGGCTTTTATCACGCAAGGGCGAGCGGTAAAGCTCGCCCTTGTGCTTAATTGTGTCTAATTATGCTAAGAGCTTCCCGAAATAATCAGGCGTGCTCTGCTGCGTACTGAGTTGCCCAGCCGTCAACGAAGGCTTCGACGACAGCGTCCCAATCGCCGGTGCCGGCGGTGTACTGACCGAGAGCGTCAACAACGGCTGCGCGCCAGTCATCGACTGCGGGAGTGTAGTTGAATGCCCAGGTGACAACGTACTTGCCCTCTGTGGTGAGTGCGTTAGCATCGGCAAAGAACACGTTTTCAGGAGTCTTGGCTGCATTGAAGGGGCAGGGACCGAACTGCTCTGCGAGCATGGTGGTGCCTTCCTCGGAGGTGACGACCCACTTCATGAAGTCGAGGGTGGCCTGAATGTCAGCCTCGGAGGCCTCGGCGTTGACTGCCCAGCAGTTCTCGGTGCCGGAGCAGAGACCGGCCTCTTCCTCGCCCTTGACGCCGCAGTAGATGGGTATCATCTGCAGGTCCTCGGCCTTCATGCCGTACTTCTCGGTGAGTGCGGAGTACTCCCAGGAGCCGTTCTGATAGAATACGGCCTCGCCGTTGCCGAACTCTGCCTCGGAAGCGTCGCCGGTGGCGGCGAGGAGGTCAGCGCCGGTGGTAGCGGAATCGGTGATGTAGAGATCCCAGATAGCCTTGAAGTTGTCAAGGTAAGCGCCGGTGATGGTGGCGGGCTTAGAATGCACGTCGTCATCGCGGAACTCGTAGAAGAGAGGCATATTGGCAAGGTGGCCGGAGAAACGCCAGCTGGAGGAGCCGTCCAGACCTGCGGAGGAGAATGCGTCAAAGCCGAGCTCTGCTGCGCGGGCGTGGATATCGTCTGCAACTGCCTTGAGAGAGTCAAAATTGTTTATCTCGTCGATGCTGTGACCGGCCTTCTCCAGAAGAGCCTTGTTGACGATGATGCCGAAGCACTCGTAGCAGTAGCCGATGGAGTAGGTGAAGCCGTCCTCATTGGTGAGGTCGAAGGCGTGAGTGGTCATCTCATTCCAAACGTCGGTGTTGGTGAGGTCGTAGCAGTACTCGCCCCAAGTATCAACGGCGCCCTGGTTGCCAACCTGGAACATGGTGGGAGCCTCGCTCTTGTCCATCTCGGCGGTGAGGGTCTCCTGATAGGTGCCGGAGGCGGCGGTGACTACCTTCACGGGAACGCCGGTCTGCTCGGTGTAGGCGGCGGCAACCTTCTGCCATGCCTCATCTGCCTCGGGCTTGAAGTTGAGGTAGTAAACGGAGCCCTCCGCGCTGCTTGCAGCGGGGGTCTCTTCTGCGGGAGCCTTGGATTCTTCGGCAGGAGTATTGTCTGCTGCGGGCTGGCTGCCGCAAGCGCACAGAGCAAATACCATCACGACTGCCAAAAGCATTGCAATGATCTTTTTCATTTGTTCACGATCTCCTTATTAAAAATTTCCCTCATATCGGGGGTGGTATCTTCATGCCTTGCGGCAGGAAAATCAGATCTGTCTCGCGGATGCGCCCTCGCGCAGCGTGGCCTCAAGCCGCACATGCCGCGCCGCAGCGCCGTCCTCAAGGATGGAGAGCAGGATGCGTACGCTCTCGCGCGCCATCTCTTCGCCCGGCTGCACCATGGTGGTCAGCGTCGGCGTGATGTACTCCGAGACGCTCAGGCCGTCGATCGCGATGACCGACACGTCCTCCGGAACGCGCCGTCCCCTGTCCTGCAGCGCCTTCATCGCGGCGATGCCCGTGGTGTCCGACAGGGTGAACACGGCGGTGAAGTCGACGCCGCGGTCTATCAGGCGGCACATGCCCTCATAGGTCTCCGGCATCTCGAAGCAGCCGCCCGTCTCCATCAGCAGCATCGGGTCGAACTCAATGCCGTGGTCGCGGAGCGCGGCACGGTAGCCGTTATAGCGAAGCTCGCTTATCGAGCGGTCGCTGCAGCTGGGAACCAAGGCGGCGATGCGCCGGTGGCCGAGGCTTATCAGCCGCTCGACCGCGCGGTAGGCGGTCTGGTGGTCGTCGATGGAGACCGAGGAATAGTCCCGCTCGCGCAGGGAGCCGAAGCAATTGGTGTACGAGCAGCAGACGTAGGGTACGCCGATGAGCGCCATCCCCGCCGGAGTGTAGTCGAAGCGGCCGCCGAGGAAGATCAGTCCCTTGAGCTTTTTCTCGCGCTCAAGTATCGCCCCGGCCTTGACCTCGTCCGCATCGGAATTTATCTGGTGCAGGATCATGGTGTAGCCGTTGCGCTCGATCTCGTGGGACACGGTCTTGAGTATTTCGGAGAAGAAGAGGTTCCCCGTGCCGCGGACGACGACGCCGATATTGTCCGACTGGCTGCGCACAAGGTCGCGCGCGCTGTTGTTCGGTATATAGCCCATGTCCTCGACCGCGGCCAGCACAGTGCGGCGCACGGCGTCGCTCACGTCGGGGTGGTTATTGAGGACGCGCGACACGGTGCTCACGCTCACGCCGCAGGCCTTCGCAATATCCTTGATCGTCACTTCGCCACAGTTCTCCTAAACATACCGAAATTCGGCGTAAAGCGTTTCCGGAATCGTTACCGGAAACGTTTTCAGTCTCTCTGAATATAAATATAACAATTCGGAATCTAAATGTCAACATCTGCGGGGCGCTGTGGAAAAAGTTCGGAGAATTAGCCAAATTGAACAAATCGTTTTTGACTATAATCACAACACCGGCGGTTTTATCTTGCCCATAAAGTCGTGGAAAACGCGCGGGAGGATTTGCGGGACGGCACAGCGGCCGTCCCCTACGATTTTGGTTTGGGTACGTGCTGTCTTTTGCACTCTGCCCGTCTCTATACTCTGGCGAACCCTCAGTCGCTTACGCGACAGCGTCTCGCTGCGGCTCGGTCACGGCGCGGCTCTGACATGCTACCGGCATGTCATTCA
>ENA-ORSK01003026-ORSK01003026.1-human-gut-metagenome-genome-assembly--contig:-NODE-3026-length-10426-cov-7.183975_pt1 | contig 10426 bp, 10 predicted proteins | sample MGYA00242192_ERZ509159 | MGnify/ENA primary metagenome ERZ509159 (study PRJEB26280, sample SAMEA2338663) | human gut metagenome | biome: human gut; feature: human-associated habitat; material: faeces...
GCAGCGTGAAAAGGTCCGCTGTCCGGGTGCGTTGGGAGTTTTCAGATACACCCTAAAGCATTCTATAAAATACCGGGATGGTTTTCGTCTTCTTTCCTGATTCCAATCCCCTGCAAACGAAGATCCTATGTTGGCGCCTAACCTTGGTGCCAACATAGGCTCTTTTCTTTCCATGTTTCCATACTAGGACAAATGAAGCCATCGTGTTTATTATTATTTTATCATATTCATGGCGCTGTTCCAACGTCGGCGATACAAAAGCTTGCCGGAGCAGCTCTATTTCCCGGCACAGTGCAACCGCTCTTCTTTTTTATCGTCTATATTGATAGATAACAAGAAAGGAGGGTCTGGTTATGAAGAGGATCGTATCAGGGCTGCTGCTTTTGGCCCTGCTGAGCGGCTGCACATCGGCAGCCATGCAGAAAACGCCGGAGGACTCCGGCAGGGATGCGCCGTTGACTGTCGTACAGGAAAGCATGCCGGAGGATTTTGCAGTCCGGTTCACATGGTGGTATGATACCGACCGAAAGAGTATCATGGACACGCAGGAGGGTCTGCTGCAAAGAGATCTTGTCACCGAGGGGACCGCCTCTGTGGAGTTTCGACCGGATACAGCGTTTTTGCAGGAGCTGTATGCGCTTGTTTGTGAGGATGGATTCCTGGATATTCGGCGGCCAATGATCTCGCAGGAGCTGACAACAGATGATACGTTGGTCGCGGTGATGCCAAATTGCTGGTATGAGATCCGTGTCACAAAGAATGCGGAGCAGTACCTGATCTGCGGCGATATGACTGCGGCAGCTTATACACAGACAGATGCGGACGCTGCCTGCTTTATGAAGACGGTGGAAGCCCTGCTGGGGCTGGTAAAAGGAACTTCTGCGTGGGCGTCTCTGCCGGAACCAAACGCAGCTTATGAGTGATCGCCGCCATGGCATCTTTCTGTTCTTTTCTGCGGTTCAAACTCCCGCGCAAGCTACACCGGCCTGCGCGGGAAATTTTATCAGGTCATCACTTCTGCTCCTGAATATAGAGGTTTACGCGGCTCTGGATGAGACGGCTGGCTTCCTCGACGCTTCTGTCACCGGCAAGATAGCCTGCGGCTTCCTCGGTAATGATGCTCAGGACGCTCTGGTCGTAGTCTAAAAAGTTGGTCGTAGACTCGATCAGCTCCATGACGGTGTCGTACTGCTCCTGCGTGACAGCATAGAGCTCGATCATTGGCTCGTCGCCATAGCTCATGCCACCGGAGGAAATGGGGATCGGATCACCGTTCTCGTCAAGCACCTGGCTGCCGTTGGCGTCGGTCTGATATTCCTGCGTCATGGCTTTCCCGGCCATGGCGTCAAAGGCAGACCTCAGGATCGGGAAATTCCAGAGGTTTTTCTGGTATTCCTCAGAGAGCGTCGAACGGATAAACGCCCAGGCGTCTGCCTTATCCTTGCAGGCCGTGGTGATGCAGAGCGTTACGCTGGCAGTAAAGGCGCTGCCGCTGGAGCCATCTTCCCGCGGGAAACCAACAAACCGGATATCGTGATCGAGCGCGGCAAAGGTATAGTAGATGTTGTCAAAGTCGTTGAGGTTCATAGGATACAGCAGCTGTTTGCCGCTTTTCATGCGGGTAAAGTCGCTTTCATATTCTCCGTCGCTCTGCCAGCTGAACTCTGCCGGGAGCGGCTTGACGAACTCCAGAAGGGCGCGGAACTCGTCAGAATCAAAATTGCAGGTGCCATTCTGCCAGTCCATGAAGTCCTTCGCGTTCATGGCGACGCAATACATGAGCATCTCCGACTGGGTGTAATACTGGTTGAATACCATCGCGCCTTCGGGCAGCTTGCTGAGCGCGTTCTTGACGTCAGCCAGCGTCCATGTCGTGTAATCGCCGACGATCCTGCCGAGGCCGACTGCCGTGGTGATGCCAAAATTGATGGGCAGCTGATAGAGCTTTCCATCCACCTGCGCGGCCTCGACCGGGCGGGTCATGAGTTTGTCGCGCGAATAGCCGGGGTCGGCGTCAAGATACGGCCAGAGGTTCTCCAACATTCCCCTGGCAGCATACTGCCGGATCGGCAGCATCATATTGCCAACGATCAGATCCGGTATCTTGCCGGCGAGAACTTCGGTGTTGAACACGGTAAGGCCGGCATAGTAATCCTCGCCGTCTGCATACTCCGCATAATCCCTGACCACGATGCGGCAGTCGGTGCTGGTCTGGTTGAACTTGACGATCTGGCTGCGGAGGTTATAATCAAGGCTGAAGCAGGCCAGCGTCAGCTCTGTTTTCTGCTGCACATCGGCAGCATCCATGCGGTTCAGCACCAGGATCCGCTGCCGCTCCCGCGTTCCGTCATAGCTGTGCCCAAGGGTCACAGTGGCAATGCGACCGTCAGTCAGGAAGTCGAGGCGATTGTAACGGATGGTATTGCTGTCCACATCACATGCCAGCCAGTCGACGACCTTTTCCACCTCGCCGGTGTCCTTGCGTTCGCCGAAGATATTACCGCCGTCTATAAAGAAATACCGGTAGACATCATTGCCCGGCTGCAGGCTCCATGCGCGGGAAGAGACCGGTGTTTCCTTTCCCCAGTTCTTCGTTTCAGGGTCAAGCTGTTTGAAGGCCATCTTCCCGTCATTGTAAGTAGTCAGTGCGCCGACTTCACCGGCAGAGAGCTGGCAGAGCTGGCCGGAAAGCTCATCAGCGGATTTGCTGAAAACGAAGCTGCCATCCGGCCCATAAACATTGACTGTCTGATAATCGTAGGTATAGACATAGCCCTTATCATCGGAGAGCAGGGTGTCAAGGTACGAATAGCCCCAGTCTCCTGTGCTGTTCGGATCTTCCTCGTTTGCGGGGATGATGGTGCGAAGCAGCGTGCCATGCGCATCCAGCTGGATGAGCTCCGAAAGGGAGGGCCCCATCTCGCCGTCATCCGTGTAAAGGTCTGTCCGGCGGTAGATCCAGAGCGTGCCGTCTGTGCCGGCCGCGAGGGCATGGATCTCGGCGCTGCTGTTGCTGCTGCGGAAAATCTGTGTACCATCGTCCAGATCTTCCACATCAGGCTTGTCAACGTAGTTGACGAGCTGTACGCATTCTCCGCTGTCAGGGTCAAACCGGAAAAGGCCCTCGGAATAGGTGTCATAAGAAACCTCATTGCCGTCTTTGTCAATGTAGGTATCCTGTCCGCTGAGAATACTGGCAGTAAAATAAAGTGTACTGCCCGAAACGCAGCTCCGGCTGATCCACTGGATCGGTTCCGGCAGATCAAAATACTGCGGTTGATAGGCGTATTGAGACGCTAGCTCCGGTATCGTCTCCTGCTGTGTATTCTGGCCTGAATTGTCTGTCTTTGTTTCGTTTTTGCTGCACCCGACAAGTGTGCCGAGCAGCAGCACAAACGCAAGACAGACGGAGAGCGTTCGTTTTATCATTGTTCGTCCTCCTCGTTTATGTTTACCATAATAAATCATTATCAATTTATGTGGTTTTCTACAAAAATGAACCCGCTTATTTACTATCCTCCCTTTTGCCCGAGCACAACACGCTCTACCGTGTCTTTGTTTTCTGCATCATAGAATACAAGAATCGTTGTGTCCGCATCAAGGTCCCACACATCCGCCCAGATCCCGGAAGGCGTGGCGTCCGGCTCTCCCCAGTTGCGGCGGAGACTGTCTCTGTCCTGTGCCCGCAGCTGCTCCGCTGCATACTGCTCACCCTTTTCCAGAATATACGCGGCCACGGTTTCTTTGGATGGAATGCTGTTGTCGATTTTTTCTCTGTCGGAGAGCCGCACCGCCAGCACAAGCGCCAGAAATACACAAACGGCTACGGTTGTAATGATCCGTCTTTTCATAATCCGCCTCCAATCCTGTTATTTCCATATTTGTTGTTTACATGGGAACTCTCTGTCCTGCGTTGCCACTTTTTCGTCTCTACCAGAAATAATATTAAGACTTTATATCAAATAAGTCTTGCCAACCCCTGCTTTCTCCTGTATAATATAAATACAGGGGAACCACGAATGCAACACCCTTGGAGACAGCGGGAACATCCCTTCTCCTCCGATCTCATAGCTTTGATCTTCTGGTTTTCCCAATGCACAAGATACTGGCTGCGGGCGGATGCTACCCTGTCAGTATCTGCTGTATGTCATCCCTGTCCTATGGCAGGTTCCCCCTATGCCTGCTGTGCTCCTTCCTCCGCCGCCCCTGTGCCAGTACAGGGGCGGCCCCCTTTTGCCTTTTTGACAACACGGACGGCTCTGCCCCGGCTGTCATCCTCAACACAAAGTTTTTACGTCACATGTTTCTTTTTGTGTTAAAATGGCAGTGAGCTTACCGGATTGCAGTTTCATTTTGCCGGGAAGCTGATTCTGACGCAAAGGATGGTTACGCCGATATGACAGCATCTTCGTCTCTCCCGTTTCATGAAAGCCCGCACCGCTACTTTGTCATGCGGAATCTGTACGAGTCCGCCGTAAAACAGCTTGTGCTGAAGCTTGAGATTTTGAACAGTGAATTCAATACGCTGTATGCACGAAACCCCATCCATCATATTGAAAGCCGGGTCAAATCCTCGGAAAGCATCGCCGCCAAGCTCCAGAGAAAGGGATCTCCGGTTACGCTTGAAGCTGCAGCGCGGGATATCAACGACATTGCAGGCGTCCGCGTTGTCTGCAATTATATTGACGATGTATACCGAGTCGCCGGGATGCTGGAGCGGCAGGAGGATCTGGAGATCGTCAAGCGGCAGGATTATATCAAAACGCCGAACTATAACGGCTACCGTTCTCTGCATCTGGATGTCCGTGTTCCCGTGTATCTTTCCAACCGGACGGAGCACGTCGTCGCCGAGATCCAGATCCGCACGATCGCAATGGACTTCTGGGCCAGTCTGGAGCATGACATCCACTACAAGGCGGACCGGGCAAAGCTCCCGGCGGGCATTGATGAAGAGATGTTTGCCTGTGCGGAAACGATCGCCGAAATTGACCGGCAGATGCAGGATATGTACCGCCGCATCGCGGACGCAGAAGCGAATGGAGACGCCGTCAAAAAGTAAAGTTTGCTTCTTTCAGAGAGGCCGGCAGCTGCATGGTTTTGCAGCTACCGGTCTTGCTCAGTCCTTCCAGGTATCGATTAGAAGCTCGATCTCTGACGTGAACCGCCGCAGCCGCTGATTGGACTGCTCCCTGCAGGCCATTGCGACTGCAACAAGCCGCTGTGCCTCCTCTACAAGCTGCGCAAAGACTTCCTTCTTTCGCGCATGCCCCTTTTTCTCAATGCGCTGCCCCTCTGTGACCATCAGGAACAGCCCCTGCAGCAGATCAAATTCTGTTCCACTGAACGGAGCAACCGCGCTGTAGCCTTCCGAAACCAGCCGATCGCGGAAGGCTTCACAGTTTTCTTCGTCCCCATGATTGACAAACACAACGCGCGGTTTGCGCTTGATTGCCTGTACCCATTTGAGAAGCCCGTCTCTGTCCGCGTGTCCACTGGTACCGTGCAGGGCACAGATCTCGGCGCTGACCGAGATCTCCTCGCCAAATAAGCGGACTGTTTTTGCACCGTTCAGCAGACTGCGTCCCAGCGTTCCCTCCGCCTGATATCCGGCAAACAGGATGATGTTCTCCCATTTCCAGAGATTGTGCTTGAGGTGGTGCCGGATACGTCCCGCGTCACACATGCCGCTTGCAGAAAGGATCACCTTCGGCCTCGGATCGTCGTTGATCTTCTTGGATTCCTCCACACTTTCCGTCAGGTACAGATTGGCGGACCAGAGCGGATTGATCCCCTGCCGCAGCAGATTCCGCGTTTCTGCATCCAGATATTCCGGCTCGCACTGCATGAAAACAGCTGTTGCGGCCTCAGCAAGCGGGCTGTCCAGATAGACCGGCCAGCCGTCATGCCCCTGCACCAGCCGTTTCTGCTTGATTTCCCGGACTGCGTATAAAAGCTCCTGTGTTCTGCCGACTGCAAACGCCGGGATGATCACGCTTCCCCCCCGGTCAAAGGCCCGCTTCAAAACAGCAGCAAGCTCTGCTATGGTATCTCCGGGCTTCTCATGCAGCCGGTTTCCGTAGGTAGACTCGATTACCAGATAATCCGCCTCATCCACCGTCAGAGGCGCACCGATCAGCGGCAGGCCCGTATTGCCGACATCGCCGCTGAAGACAAGCTTCCTTGTTTCTCCGCCTTCCGTCAACCACAGCTCCACACAGGCGGCACCAAGCAGGTGACCGACATCGGTAAACCGAACCTCTACGCCTTCCGCTGCTTTGATACGCTCCGCGTAGCTGCACGGGCGCAGCAGCCGCAGTACGCCCGCCGCGTCCTCGGTCGTATAGACCGGATCGACAGCGGTACGACCGGCGCGCGCCGCCCTTCGGTTCATCCACTCTGCGTCGGACACCTGAATGTTCGCCGAATCCATCAGCATGATCCGGCAGAGATTCTCCGTTGCCCGTGTTGCGTAGACTTTTCCCCGGAACCCATCCTTGTACAGCTTTGGCAGCATACCGGAATGATCAATATGCGCGTGCGTCAGAAATACCGCGTCGATCTGTCCGGGCAATACCGGGAGCGGCACGTTTTCAAAAACGTTGACTCCCTGCTCCATACCATAGTCGATCAGGAAGTTTCCCCCACAGCAATCCAGAAGCGTGCAGCTTCCTGTCACCTCATGCGCTGCGCCAATGAACGTAAGTTTCATGGATACGCCCCTTCCCTGCTTTTCAGATCAGATGTTTTCTACAATATACCGCTCCGCCTGCTGTGCAGCCGCCGCGCCATCTGCTGCGGCAGTCAGAATGCCCCGGAGCAGCTTCGTCCGGACGTCACCAGCCGCGAAAACACCCGGAAGATTGGTTATGGTTGTTTCATTGGCGAGAATGTAACCCTGTTTATCCAGCGCGATCTGTCCATGAAGCAGGTTTGTTTCCGGTACGCCGCCGAGGCAGATAAATGCGCCGTCGCATGGCAGATTCCAGAGTTCACCGCCCCGCTGTTCCCGAATGCGGATACAGGAGACCCAGTTTGCATGTAAAAATGCTTGGATCTCGCTTCCCGCGTAGCGTTCAATGTTTCGCATCATTTTCAGCTTGCCTGCATAGGCCGGACTGATCTCCATGTGGTCGCCTCTATGTACCAGACAGACTCGCTTGGCGATGCGGGAAAGGAGCATCGCCGCCTCGGCAGCCTGCTCCCCCTCCCCGATCACTGCAACTGTTTTTCGCCGGTACATCATAGAGCGGCAAGCGGCATAATAGTGAACACCGCGTCCCAGCATCTCCTCCTCGCCCTCCACACCGAGCTTTCTGGGCGGCGCACCGGTCGCCAGAATGACGGTGGGTGCCTGATAGGTCTGCTTCGCCGCTTCAATCACCTTGACTGGCTGCATCAGGTGTACGCGGCGCACCTCGTCTGTCACCATTTCCGCACCGAACCGCTCTGCACCGCGCTGCATTTTTTCGCTCAGGCTCAGCCCGTCGATCCCGGCGTCGAAGCCCGGATAGTTCTCAATATTTTCACTTCGGATTGCCTGCCCGCCAATGGCCCGCTTCTCAATCACAGCCACATGCAACCCTGCTCTCGCGGCATATAATGCAGCCGAATACCCGCCGGGGCCGCCGCCGATGATCACAATATCATACATGTTTTCCATACAGACCTCCTACATTCAGTCCGAGCATTTTCTTTAAAAATGCGTCGATCTCCTTCTCAGAAGAAGGATCGATCAGGAATCCAGCCACGGTTCCGTTGATAAACAGCAGCAGGGTCGGCAGCTTATGAATGTTATATCTGCGCGCCACAGCTGTTTCCGTATCAAAATTGATACGCCCCACAGAAAGCAGATTCTCATACTGCTTTTCAATTGACTCCAGCGCCGGTGCGAGTGCGCGGCAATACCCACACCACGGTGCCCAGAACTTCACCAGAACCGGCTTTCTCGTTTTCAACACATCATCCCGGAAACTGTCTGTTGTAATTGCCTTGATTGCCATATCCCGCTCCTTTCCCGGCTTTTCGCGCCAGTTCTTCTGTCTGCTTCCTATCTTCTGCTCCCCAGGGCTCTGCAGTCTGCAGCTATGCTTTCTCCGGGAACAACACAACACCGGACAAAATGCCAATGCTCGCGCCCAGGGTCACCACAACGGGGAGCTCTGTAATGAGCGCACGCTCACCGAACAGGATGCTGCTCAGCCATCCAAGCACACCGCCCGCGACCGCCAGAATTGCGATCCGCAAACATCCGCGAATGATTCTCTTCTTCATCGTCTGCATCCTCCTCTTTCCAAATTTATAATTAGGTCTTTGTCTTATTTATATTTCCACTTTACCAGCAAACGCCGTTCTTGTCAAGAAACCGCCCATAAAATGCCTTCAGACCTGCCAGTTCAACCATGACAGGTCTAGCGGCATGGTATAGTATTTTCTTTTTGTCAAACTGAATCTCTCTCCAGCATTTCAGGCTTCCCCGCACAGAGATTTTCAATGTTTCCGCACACAGTTCCGGTACGGTTCTGGAACGACCTGCTCTATTCGATGACGCTGGCCTCCGTTCTTGTGATGACGTTCCTCGGCGAGGCATCGACGAACTGGGGTTACATGATGGCGGCCTCCTTCGTTGCGGCCATCCCGGTCACGGTGATCTTCGTGTTTTCGCAGCGGTGCTTCATCCATGGTTTCACCGCCGGTGCGGTGAAAGATAAGGCAGACTTTCCCGGCTCTGTCTCTCCTAATTGCTCCGTCAGCGCTGCTTCTTCCACGTTCGGTATCCGGATGGAGCGCGCAGAATCGGAGCCTGTATACTTTTCTATTCCTGCTGATTTTCGGCAAACAGCGGAAACACCGTATGTTCGGTGCTTCCGCTGTCTGTGCATATGGGGCTCTTCTTTTAATCGTCGGCTTTTTTGTTGAGTGCGCGGATGCAGTCCCTGCATACGCTTTTCTCCTTAAAAGCAATCAGATTCCGCGCTGCGCCGCAGAACAGACAGGTCTGCTCAAACTTACGGACAATAATCAGATCTTCCTCCAGATAGATCTCGACCCTGTCCCGCTCCTCAATATCCATCGTCCGCCGCAGCTCAATCGGCAGGACGATCCTGCCAAGCTCATCGATTCTTCTGACGATCCCGGTTGCTTTCATACGTCTTCTTTCCTTCCTCGTTTATGGTCGGGGATGCCGCAGGCGCGGCATCCCCATGGGTGTACTCTCCTGCTCTTTCTTTTACCGCTCCAGCGCTTTCCAGTCCGGATCTGCACGCAGCTTCTTCCACATCTCATACCCGTTGGCCTTACGGATAAAATCGTGACTGTTTGCTGCCTCCTGCACATCCAGGTAGTACCATTTGGCAGTGTCCAGATTGTCGTTGAAGATGTTCATGCTGCGAAGCAGATCGTCCTTGCTTTCCGGGTTGCGGTTCAGCACACGGTTGATGAGCGCCATCGCCTCGGCGCGGGTGATGCTCTGATCCGGGCGGAACGTATTATCCGTATAACCCCGGATCCAGCCCAGCTCCGCCGAGCGGGAAATATACCGTTCCGCCCAATGCCCGTAGATATCCCGGAAGGAGGCCGTCGTTCTGGCCGACTTCTCATCGAAGCGGGCAGCAATCGCGGCAAACTCCGCTCTGGTGACCGGCGCGTCAGGCTGGAACGTGCCATCCGGATAGCCGGTGATGATCTTGAGCTTTGCCATGGTGGCGACCGCTGCATTGTACCACGCACCCTGCGGAACGTCGCGGAACGAATGGTATTTCGTGAGATTGTCCTTCCGCGTCTTTTCCGTCAGGAGGCGGAAGAAGATGGTAGCCGTCTCCGCGCGGGTGATCGTGGCATGCGGATGTACACCGCCGTCCGGGTAGCCGATCACATAGGCAAAGTGATCATCCGCGTTCAGCTTGTCCGGCGTTTTGGGCGGGACAACGGGGACATATGGCGTATAGCTGCCGTATGTGTTGGAGAAGACGATTGGGAAATCCCGGTAGGAGCGGCCTGCGGCATTCGTGTAATACACATCGCTGATCACAAGCATCCCGCCTTTTTCCTCAACCTTGACCGTCAGCGTGTACAGATTCCGGTCATAGCTCATATACCGGGTGTTCCGGTCGACCTCGCCAACGGTAAAGGTATAGGTCCCTGCCGCTGGGAACGTGATGAGGTCAAAGCCGGTAAAGCTGGCGGACTGGCTGCCGCCGGACAGTCTGACTGTACCGGAAGAACGTTGTGTCCCGGCAGGCTCTTTGACGACGACCTCGAAGGTCTCCCACGGCGCGGAGCCGGAGTAGACCGTCAGCGACTTTGCAGCCAGCGTTTTTCCGTTAATGTTGTTCGGGTCAAAGACGACCGTATCCGGCGTGGTCTTTCTCCACTGGGCATAGACGGTCAGCGCCACGGGCGGCATTTTGTCGGGAACCGCGGGACTCCA
>ENA-ORSK01003029-ORSK01003029.1-human-gut-metagenome-genome-assembly--contig:-NODE-3029-length-10418-cov-2.493197_pt1 | contig 10418 bp, 8 predicted proteins | sample MGYA00242192_ERZ509159 | MGnify/ENA primary metagenome ERZ509159 (study PRJEB26280, sample SAMEA2338663) | human gut metagenome | biome: human gut; feature: human-associated habitat; material: faeces...
AATTTTTCATCATCATATTCAATTTAAATGTTTTTCTAATAATTCAAACTCTTCTAATACTTTAACAATTTGAAGAAGATCTTTCTTTTCATTTTCATGACTTAAAGTCTTTGAAAGTTCATCCAATTCTTTTGCCTTCTTTTCAAAAGATGTTAGATCTTCACTAAATTTAGGATCATCAAATCCCTTGTACAATATGTCTAATGACCATTCTGAATTCATATCAATTTCCTCCAATTTATTAAATTATACCATAAGAAAGTAGGCGGCAGAGTTTAAATTCTGCCACCCCTTATCAAACCATACGTGCCCTATTAAGGCATACGGCTTACCAATGTGAGTTACATTTTAGAAAAGACTTAAATGTTGTGATTCGATTTATTTAGTGTATGCATACTGAAAGAACCTCTTTTTACTCTGAGAAGAGGTACTTTTCTTTTTATTGGAATCCATCAATAAAATAAAATCATCAATGTTAATTCCAGGGAAAACTATTTGAGCCTTCATATACGCACCTGTAACTAGACCCATACATTTTATGAAAAACTTGTTATCATATTTGACAGTTAATAATTTACCTTGTGCTTGTCCACCATGTTTCTTTCCGCGGCATGAGAAACTTACTCGTAGTCTTTGACGCACATAACCATCTAATTTGGTTATATCAAGAGCAGGTATGCCATGCATAACTCACCCGCGTTCGTTAAGTAACAGTCTGATTTCTCGTGCAACTTGAAAAGGAATAAGGAAGTAATTAAACTTACCTCTTATGACTGGGTTTAAAATCTCTGTCCACTTCTCAAAGGAGTATGTACAACTCTTCTTGGTGACAGATTTAATATCACTCTTAAACTTCTTTAACGATTTTACGGATGGTCCAAACGTGTAATAGACATGTCTATTTTTAGACATTTTTAAATGGTTGAACGTAAAACCTAGGAAATCAAAGTTTTTCTCGTGAAAATCAATATCATCACTTTTATCTTCTGCCAATTCAAGGCCTAGACGTTGTAACGTTTCATGAACTATGACTTTGGCTTTTTCCAAATCTTCCTTTGTTTGACACATGACTATCGAATCGTCAGCATACCTCACGAATTCAAGATTTGCTTTTGTTAGTTCCCAGTCAAGTTCATTCAAATAGATGTTCGCCAATAGTGGAGAAATAACTCCACCTTGTTGTGTACCACTTGCGGTTTCATATCGTATTTCATCTTCCATGTACCCTGCTTTAAGTGTTTTCCAAATCATGTCTAGTACTGTTCCATCTGACACATACTTGTTGATAACTTTCATAAGTTTCTTGTGAGGTATATTGTCGAAGTAACCTTTTATATCAAAATCATAGATATATAGATATCCACTTTCTAATCTAGACACAATTTTCTTGATGGCTAACTTAACATCTCTGTTTGGTCTGAATCCACAGGAATTGTCGTGAAATACGTTTTCTTCAAAGAAGGGCTCAAGTTTAGTGACCAGTGCTTGTTGCACGACCCTGTCTTTAATAGTTGGTATTCCTAAAGGTCTTAACTTTCCATTTTTCTTCGGTATATACTTTCGTCTTACTGGAGAAGGCTTGTACGTCTTTGTTCGAAGTTCATTCAAAATCAACTCTATGTTTTCATCTAAATTTTCCTCAAACACTTTGATACTGACTTTATCAATACCGGCACATCCCTTGTTCTTCTTCACTTTACGAAAAGCTTCTGTAAGAACATCTTTGTGTAGTATTTTTCCATACACACTAAATAATTTGAATTTTAATGGTTCATTCATAATGTCTTTTCTTATCTCCTTTCCACTGTCATGTAATATCTTTTAAGGTTAATACGAATATTCTTAAAATTTGCACTTACACAACTACATCTACTCAAAGCTCACAAGGTGTTACCACTTCGCTCCATTATATTTCTATAACTTCTTCGCTACTATTAGTAACTCTGACTTCTCCGTACACTATCCGTCACTTCGCTACGCTTATAGATGGTAGTCCATTAAATACGGAGACCTCACAGGATCATCTGTGCCTTCCCTTGAACTCATGCTTCCTGCTTTCACATCCAGTATTAACAGATATCGATATAGTCATTGGTATCTATTCATAGGATTTCTGCTTTTTTCCGCAGCATCATCAATACTGAACGCCACATGTGCATTGATAGATTGGTGCCTGAGTTCTCGCTTTAACTCCCTTCACACACTCCCTCACGAGAATGCATTGAGTATGGCTTACTACTTGGCTATATCCTTAGTAGACAAAATATTTCAACCTTGTTGGGACTGTTTTACTTCAATGACTTTTGTATAGTGTTACGAGTATCTTGTACTTTATTGTCTCTAAAATAAAACAGTTGATAATCGGTGATTGATTATCAACTATAAGCACGACTGCCTGTCGTACGAAAAAGGCCCGCCAAACCGGCAGACCTTCCTCTTTAAAAGCGTTTACTTATTCACATACTTTGTTGCTTCGTCACGAGAAAGTCCATATGATTCCATAAGTTCTTTTATGATCTCTTCATCCGAAAAACTATGCTTTCTAAATGATGATACTAAAATCTTTATGGAATTGATTCTTTCTTCCGCTACCGCTCTTTCCATTACATCACACATCTTAATGTCCTCCTTCTTTTCTGTTTCAGAAAATTTTACATTATACCTGTCGTCTCCGGTCAGCACCTGCAGAAGTTTCAACATTTCGTCTACATGCTTTATTTTGTGCTCATCCGGCACATAGTCTTTGTTTTTCCTTTTCTGAACAAAGAAATCTGCAACTATTCGAAAATCACTTTGGAACATCTGCACCGTTTCATCATCTAAAAAAGCAATGTTAAAGATATTTGCCTTGTAGTCATTTACATATGGCTCCAGTTCCTTTGGAATATCAATAACCCCTTTCAGATTATGAGGTGATGACCATTCTTTCATCCCAAAGTGAAGCACCAGTGACACGACCGGAACAATGGGATTCTCATCATTTTCCGACAACAGCTGCCGTCGGTAAGAAGCTCCATCGTAGCTAAAAACTCTTAATGGCATATATTTCTCTTCTGCAGTCTGGTTTTCCAGTCCACAGATTGCAACAAGAACGTTACCATCCTGCCAATATTTGGCTACATCCCTTTCCTGTTCATGCAGTTTGCCTGCCTCGGCTTTATACTGTGATTTTACCTTTGTTTCTTTCAATGATTCTTCTTTCACGATTCGATTTCCGCGAAATAAAAGAACATTGACAATGTCTGCGAAGACGTCATTATAGTCTTCCAGAAGTTTTTCTGTTATGTCTTTTTGTCCCATAGATTGTTATCCTTTCCCTAATCTGATGTAAAAAACGATCAGGGAAAGCTCATAGGCATCCCTGATCTAAAGTTTCAGGGATTCCCCTATTCTGCTGGATTTATATTTATTCTTCTTATCCTTATCATACAAAATATTATTTGTATCGTCAACCAGTTCACGATTAACAGAATATTAGAATCCTTCCAGCGTTTTTGTTGCATTATGTTGTAATTATAGTCGTTTCCTCCTTTTTCTGACTCCATTTTTCTATGTTTCATTTATAATATGTCAGAAAACGTATGGCATAGCAAAAGGACCGCCAAACAGCAGAACCTTCCACTTTTAACTAAATGCTATTCCATGGCTTTGTCGATAATTTGCTACCATAAGTTGCCCCTCACTTTTTTATATTTGTTCTTACTTTTTATATATGTCAGAATATCAAAAATACTTATTTCTTCCATACAGCAAAAAAGAACCAGCTTTTGAAACCAGCGTCTTAATCTTATGGATGCCCTACCATCCCTCGTTTGAAATTCGTATACTGTACATTCTTTACAATCACACCATCAGGAAATCGCACATCCATATCCTCGCTTTTACGATACGAAATAATCTCTGCTTCAAGTCCGCATTTCATAATTCTCTTTTCGCCGATACGGAACTTCCCTCTATTTCTTCTGGAGTCCTGCGGCCTTGCAACACGCCCTTCCGTAAAATTTTTGTAATCAATATGCTCCGCAACCGAACCGTCCTCAAAAAGAACATCCATATCTATATGTTTTCGATATGCAATAATTGTAGCTTTGAGCCCATTGTTCATAATACCTGTTTCTCCGACACGATCAATCGGAGGCCTGATGGACCCGTTTAAAAATTCTTTATATGCTGCATGCCTGGCAATATAGCCATCTTCAAACCTAACATCAATATCGGCATAAGCTCCATACCGAATAATCTCAGCTTCAAGCCCGCAGTTCATGGTTCTCTTTTCTCCAAGTCTGCGCTTTGCCTGTTCTTCAGGTGTGTCATCGGGACGGCCGATCATTCCTAACTTAAAATTCGTATAAGTCGTGTGTTTGGCAACAGCTCCATCCTCAAACTCTACATCTAAATCCATCGAAGACCGATAAGCAATAATCCTGCATGTTTCACCACTATTCATTGTGGCTTTCCTGCCGATTCTGTCCCGATACTTATAATTGCACTTGTCACATAACTGTCTTTTTGTAAGACCACGAGCATTCAGCGGCAGTATATATTCCCTTCCGCATGGTCTGTGACGGATTCTGACATGAGCTTCATCCTCGTATCCAGTCACCTCGTATTCTCCGTTCCAGGAAAGATCTATTCTTTTCTGCAGCAGCTCCAGGCCATCATATTTCCTCTCGCATATCGGACATTCATATCCATAAGACCTGGCCAGGCCGAAGGAATGGTAAATCGTCCCGCAGTGCGGACATGTATTGCTTGCAATCTGACATCCTTCTTTTTCTCTTCCTTTGATCTGCTCTATGAACTCGTCAGGCTCATACTTTTCACAGAAAGCTTTGATAATGCAGTTAATTGTCAGCCTGTCCAGTATCAATCGTCCGGTCTTCGTACCGGCAAGCAGGTCTTTTATATCATCTAACGTGACTTTTGGCTGATGCAGATAAACCTGGTAGAGGAATTTCGCATACCGGAGGCTTTCTTCATCTGCTGGAACAACCGGTTTATCGCTGTCATAGATTGAGTAAATCTGTAACCTGCAGCCATGCTTTGCACAGGCTGTTACACCATGGAGCGAATGCCACGCTCTGATATAGGGACGTCTCCCGTTTGCCATGTCTTCAGCCAGGCATTCCGGACAGCACCTCAGTACTTTGCAATGATTCTTTTTATTGCCTGGAATCATATGAAAATCTTCCGCCTGCCGGATGACCTGCTCTGCCACAAGAACATTCATGCTTTCATTACGAAACGGCATCATCGTGCAGAATTCTGAGTGCCTCGACATAATCTCTTCCAGCGTCGGAAACTTATCACCTTCATATTTTCTACAGATATTCTCAAGCTCTAACAATTCCGCACTTCCCTCTAAAGTAACAGAGAAAGCCTTTTTTGACATTCCGTTAACTGAAAACAAAGCTTCCAGCCATGACACAATGTTCTCATCCGGATATATCCGAAACCATATTGGAAACCTGTATTTGTTCAATCGTATACACCCCTTTCTTTCATCTCTTTACATACCCATGATTCACCAGATCCTGCAGGATATTTCTTTCTTCCCTGGTAATTGTCCTGCCCTCGAATCCATCTTCGGAAGCGGTCCAGCAGCCTTTCTCATCAACGCCTGCCTTCACAGCATCATAGATTCTTATTCGGATGCTCTTTGGTAATCTCATAATCTTCTCCTTTTTTACAATCCCCGCTTCTCACTGGAAACGGAGGATATTTCCTGCTCATTCATAGCTTTTTTCAAAGCTGTAAGCCCCTGGCTTGTCTCTCTGTCAATCGCAGCTGCATCGCTTTTCCCTTTCTTCGCCTGATTAGCTGTGGCGGTATTTTTACGTTTCACCTTTGCGTTTGCCTTTTTCAATATTTCCATAGCCTTCTGTGCAAGAAACTTCGAAGGGTGATCCAGGATATCCGGTTCCTTATCGATTGCCTGTCTGATTGCGCGGTTAATCTGCGTTTCAGTATAATTTGAAGTGTCGCTGATTGACTGGAAAGCTCTGCTGCGGACCGCTTCTCTTTTTCTGGTCAGTTCGCCCGCTGCCATCATATCGAACAGCCTTCCTTTTTCTTCGTCATTTTCCGTAGCGACCTCTTTAGCCTGCCTTGCATAGAGCTTTGTAATATACTCGTGATACTGTGCATCTTCCGGATCATCAGGATCAGCGAGCAGTTTTCGAAGTGTCTCCATGTCCCTCCCAATCGTTTTCTCGATGAATGGCACATCAATCGGCTCCTTGCGCTTCTCGATTACATCCTTCGTCTGTATAGTAATCACGATGTATTTCAGGAGTGCGATATTCCTGGATGAATGGTACATGAGAAGTTCCTCGATTTCTGTTGTGAACGGACTTTCCACGTTCCCGAACTGATATCTCCAAAGTGTCTTGATTGCATTCTCAAACAAACGTACATTATTCTTCGTAACCTCGTCTGCATTGATAATGTTTTTTGCTACGCGCCTGTTAAGCCTGTCATATTCCAGTATAGCTCTATATCCGTCATCGTTACCAATGAGTCCGAACTGCGCCCCGGTTGCCTGTGTGATACTTACAATGTCCTCGATGTTCTTCTTTTTTGGCGAGAAATCAAGGAACTGTACTTCATCTACGATGATGAGTCCGACATGATAGAGTTCGATCCATTTCTTTACAAGCCCTTCTGTTGCAGAGATACTCTTGGCCCCAACGGCCCTTCTTCTATGGTAATCTCCGGTATCCAGAAATCTGTCAAATGCTGCGGCAATGGATTCAAACACGTCTCTGATATCTTTTCTGAGCGCTGTCACCATGACGATGGGGATCTGTACATAGCTGCAGTCCTCAAACTCATGATAGATTACATTAGGATACATGCGACACGCTAAGTTCACAGCCATAGTCTTTCCGCATCCGGTCTTCCCATGAAGCAGAAATCCAATCGGGCTTGGGGCCTCCAGCTTCTGATACAGAACGATAGCACGTCCAAAGCTTTCTTTTCCATACGCTTTCTCATCTTCGTTTGCGGAAATCATGACGTCAGCCCCTTTATATCTGCGGTCCAAAAACTTCCAGATTGTACGGGCTACATCTACATGAATTCCAAGTGGGATCATTGCCATGTCAATGTCTTCTATTGCGGCTAATTTTTCAGCAGTGCTCATTTTTTCTGCCTGTTCTCTGTCGTATCCCGGAGGATTCACCATTCCAAGAGCCAGGATATCCCTTACCGAAGGCATCTTCGGCAATGCGCATACATCAGGATTATCTTCATATCCGGCGACTCTGCGGTACTGCGCATCTACCATGCTCCCCGCGGTCAGGTCTACATCATCATAAAGATTTTCATCTTTTCTAAGTTCACGGAATGTTAAATTACATTTCAGTCTCTCCATGTTTTCTTCCTTTCTTATACTTCGTCTTCTATCAGTGCCAAGATACGATTGATTTCTTCTTCTCGGCTGAGTTTTCTGTCTCCCATCGTCCTCCTCATTTCATCTGGGATTCTCAAATGCTCAATCGCTGCCAGCTCTTCCTGCTGCTTTGTTAATGTTTCTTTCTCAGGTTCCGGATCAATGGAACTATAAGAACGTTTCGTAATTCCATCTGGATCTTTTCTCATTTCCTGTTTCTTGGCTGTTTTATCCTCCGGATGCGCTTTGCCGTATTTTTTCTTCTTCTTTGGATTCAGGGCTTTTGCCATTTCTGCCTGTTTCTCTACCGTATCCTGCAAATGCAGTTTCGTGTCCAGATATACCTGTTTTGCTTCTTTCATTACCTTTGAGTCCCTCTTTTTGCGGATACACTCGTCGTATTCGTCCCAGGTTAAGTCTGCGTATGTATACTGCTGTTCAATCTTTTCTGCAAGAGGTACTCTGTGGATCTTTTTCTTATATCTGATATAGACATTCCTGATATCGTCCACATTGTATCTGACCTCAATATCTTCCGGATGTGGTTCATCTTTTAAAATATCCAAGAACCATGGTTCCTGCGAATAAAAACGCAGTTCCGTCTTATAGAAGGTGTACACGATACCTTTCCTGCGGTTCCATGTAAATTTTCTTTTTTCTTCTTCCTTTGCCAGCATTGCAAACAGATAGGCCGGTCTTGTCGCATCATTTACATTGGTTGGATCTCCTGCTCTGCCATGAGCTTTTTCGTATGCGAAAATCCCTTTCGGTGTTGGAGATACGTCATTATCCAGATACTTTTTGTCAATGAGTCCCTCAAAAACACGGCGGTTATACAGGATCACTGATTGGTAGACCAGTCCTCTTATTTCTTCCAGTGTCAGACATGCATCCCCTTTCGCCAGGTCACCACCACGGTATTTATCTTCTACATATCCGTTATTCTTTAACTGTGCTTTTAAATAGGTCTGAACCAGTCCGTTGAAAGATTCGACAACCCCCTTTAAGGAACCGCATCCGGGTGGAACCGGAGTATTACGGATGCCCAGTTCCCCCATTGCTTTGCTATATGCCTTGGACATATACTCTGAGCCTCGGTCACAACGGATCTCGTTTGGTACGATCATGGACGGCCAGTCTTCCTCATCATAGTCAATGTTATAGCCTTTTGTCTGGTTCTTATGCGGTTCCAGGAGTGACAGAAACACCTGCTGAAAGCCACGCATGCTGTTATTTTCAAGACTTACATATGCACCGATGCAGATTCCGCTCAATACTTCAACCATACAGTATACGACAGCTTTTCCAAGAACAGTTTCTCCATCATTCTGGTCGACTACATAACAGCCAAGCTCCATCTCATCTGCTTCAACAATCTGTCCCAATTCATAGACTCCGGTTTTGCTGTTTCCAACCAGCTGTCTGTCATTGTTCTGTTTGTCTCTCTCATCTTTTCCCTTGCAGGAATAGTCTTCTGTATGCTTTCTGATATAGTTGTAAAGCATCTTGTATGATACTGATCTTTCCTCTTCCGGAAGTGTTACCATCTTGACAGAAGAACCATCTGGTGCCTCGACCGGTTCGCGAAAATACCGGCGCAGAACTGCGTCATATGCCATTCCCGGTTTCCCATACTTTACGAACATCTTAAGACCGTATTTGAGGATTTCGTCAACGTCATTCTTTGGATTCTCGTAGTCTTTTGAATGGGGTACTTTTTTTCTATAATTACCTTTGCGATGGTCAACAAGACTGAATTTATTGCGGCCAGAACGAAGGTAAGTATAAAACAGCATACTCAAATACCTTCTTGTGACACCAAGAATAATTGCTTCACTATCATGATTCATACGCAAGCGAGTTGTAAGCGGATATTCCTTTCTCAAGATAGCTTCCATTACTTCTGCACGGTGGTTGATTGTCTCCATTTCTTCCGGTGAAATCGAAAAAGACGATCCCGTTTTTTCTTTTATCTTCACACACTCTCTGTTTTCAATTGCTGTAATAAGTTCCGCAGTATCTTTCAGCCTTAATTTGTTATTTTTAAGGTTAATCAGATTAACATTTTTATCTCTCACATCGAAAACTCTCCATTCCTGGTCTTCGAAACTGTAAATATCACCTCTTCTGATAACAGGTGAATCCTCTTTTTCTTCAGCCACCTGATTTTCATCGCCTTCAAGAGTGATAACTTCCAGTGGGTCTATTCTCTCTTTCTTTTCGGATGTTTCGTTATTTTTTAATTCTTCCATTATGTTATCTCCTTTCTGTAATTTCTTCATGAATGTCACGTGCCACTAATACTCGTTTATACAGCTCATCAATATCGAAACCAGCACGCTTTACAATCTCACGGAAATCCAGAATCTGTTTATCCATCGGGATATGTACATATTTATGTGCAATCAGATATTTCAGTTTCTGTTCTTTGCTGATCACCTTAAATGATTCATAATAGCTCATGACACTTTTTACATTCCACACAAGTACCTTGTTAATATCTTCATTCGTTACCAGCTTAAACCTCACTTTCTGAGATTCCCAATAGATCTGTTCTGCTCTCTGACGCATTACCAGATTGTGCAGCCTTGATTCTTTTCCACGGTAGGTACGTTTATTTGGATCAAATTCGCTTCTGTCGTATTTGACTGAGAACGCCGTCTTGCTTCCATCATCGTAATCTACCAGAAAATCCGTGGTCCACCATGGAGCTTTCTTCATCCCAAGTTCTTCTGCAATGGCATTCATCCTATCTGTATCTAAAAGATATTGTTCGCGGATATGTTCCACATTGTCCTGCCAGCGGATTGTTTCATACACCGCAACTTCTGTCTGCGACAGGCAGTGGATCAATCTTTCTTCAAAGGGATCCCAGATGACTGATGCTGTACCCCGCCCCTTATATTCTCTGACCAGAATAAATGGGGTATAGTCTTTCCCGTATCCTTGACAACGTCCTTCTTCGATTTTTCGTTTATGTGATTTCAATGATTTCTCCTTCCTGTTTATTTTTGTTTTCGCCTTC
>ENA-ORSK01003031-ORSK01003031.1-human-gut-metagenome-genome-assembly--contig:-NODE-3031-length-10417-cov-4.866339_pt1 | contig 10417 bp, 9 predicted proteins | sample MGYA00242192_ERZ509159 | MGnify/ENA primary metagenome ERZ509159 (study PRJEB26280, sample SAMEA2338663) | human gut metagenome | biome: human gut; feature: human-associated habitat; material: faeces...
CCTGCCGCTCCCGCCCGCTAATACTAGGCCTTTCATGAGTCAAGTGAATTTTGATACACTTCCCGAAAATCTCAATATGCTAATCAACTCCACTAGGCGACACAAGTCATTTTACCCCTTAAATATACAATTGATTAGGTCACACAATCAGCTTGATTGATTCTATTTTTACAAAGAAGGTATTTACAATAGATTACTGATTTTTGAATCGAAAACAAACTCGGATCTACTACCTTTGTTCTTTATGTATCAATATGTTATGGCCATTCTTTGTTTTTGAGGTCACGAGGTTGTAGCGGCCATTTTACTCCACATTACATCTCTATGCTAGAAATGTAAAAATACGAATTATTTTTGATGTTTCCAAATATCAATTTATTGGAAAATTGGGTTGTGCTAACATACATTATCGACAGCTAATGTGAATGTAATGAAAACTGTAAACTTAGTGCCCAACAATAGATTCAATAACGCCAATATATTTACGAGTTCCAACTTCCCGAGTTAGATGTTCTAGAATATAACAACGACCTCGTTTTCCCATTTGAACGCACTCCTCCGGATTAGAATATAAAATATGTACTGCCTTGACAAATTCCTGAATATTTTCAGCTTCTGTAAATACTCCAAGACGATTCTTTTCGATAATATATTGCATATCAGTCCCTCTATCAAAACTAGCCAATACAGCAGTTCCTGCAGACATAATGCTCCATGTTTTACTAGGCATTGCAATGTCTCCAAATCCTTGTTTGCATGATACAACTGCGACATCACCCAAACTATACACACACGAAACCTTTTCATACGGTTGAAGTGGTAAAAATTTTAAATTGGAGAGTTGCATGTGTTTGGCCTTTGTGATGTATGGCTCAGCTTGTTTCTCTGCCCCAAAAACCAAAAATTGTATATCAGAATTATCGTGTAATAAGTTTGCAGCCTCAAGTAAAATATCAATATTCTGAGCACTACCCAAATTCCCTGCATATACAACATAAAACTTGTTTTGATCCAATCCAAATTCGGCAAAAAGGGGATTTTCATTCCGTGGTATCGGGATAATAGCAGTTTCATCAACCCAATTGTATATGACCTCGATTTTGGACTCTGGGACACCCTTGGCCATAATATTGCGTTTGAAATCCTCAGAGATGACGATGATCCGGTCGGCATTCCGATAGGTAAAATCTTCAATCATCCGACCGACTTTCCACAATGCCCCACCTTTTTTTGCCATGCCCGTTCCAACCAAGGAATCGGGGAAAATGTCCTGAAGACTGTAAACGAGTGGGATGCGCCGTATTTTCTTAATCAATGCAGCCATTGCTCCTTGGATAGGTGGTGTGCTGGAAATAAACATTACATCGCATTGCCGAGCCTCCTGGGCAAAACATCCCCAATAAAATTGTCGGATGCACGACAGACTGTAGCGTAACGCACGCACTATCGGACCTCCACCTTCACGCATCAGAGAGAACCGATATACGATCATTCGGCCGCCATACATCGAATCAGCCTTTCGGTGTTTGTATTTTTTTCGTTCTTCGATGGAAATACCTCGTGTCGGAACCGGTGTATAAACCACCATGTCGAACCCTGCATCAGCAAAAGCTTGATTTCGGTTGTCGCTTAAATAAGCACTTGCCGCCTGCTCCGGATAAAAATAAGCTGGCAGATAAAGTATTTTCACTCGCAGTATTTTTAAATAAAACAACGGTAGTCCACTCGATCCGATTCTGCCAACACGATATCACGCCCTAAACCTAATAAGCTAGCCTCGCGATAGATTTCATGGGCAAAATTCAAATCGATGTAAGAAAGACCTACTGAATTGAAATAGATAAACTCCTCGTCACTCTCCCGTCCCTTTTTCTGACCAGCGATAATTTCCGCTAAATCGGCATAAATATCTTTATCCTTGAGTAATCCCTCTTTATACATGCGGCAAATCGTCTGGGTGCGGTGCTTGGAAGCATTCCAATCATCACATACGATCTTATCGGCTTTGAGGGCCACACCATATTCATCCTCCCAACCTCCTACATGGATATAAAGCATTCCGGCCCGAACATCCCGAGCCTTCAGTACCGGTGCTTGTCCGCTAATGGCTGTTACGATGATATCGGTATCTGCCACGGCCTGCGAATTATCGCCTCGGCAGGCGATAAAATGAACATCCGGAATTATTTTATCAAATTCGGCTATGAATCGGTCTTCGGTTGCACTGTGCCGGGAAGCAACTTTGCAGGTTCTGATCGATGGGAAGAGATGTTTCAGCAGTGTAAAGTGCATCCGAGCCTCTTCTCCGGCTCCAATAAATCCAACTGTTTCCACCTTTTTGGGTGCCAAATATTTGGCTGCGACACATCCTACGGCCGCTGTCCGAAGTTGTGTGCAAAGTGTTCCATCGATTACAGCGATTGGGAATCCGGTTTCGATTTCTGACAACAACATAACCCCCGTCACATTCTGAATGCCTTTCGGAGCATTGGTTGGAAAAACGGAAACCCACTTTAATCCGGCTACTTTATTTCCCAATAAAGTAGCCGGCATACAGTTAATCCGATTTTGTGTCTGTGTGTCAAAAATCTGAGATATTTTATCAGGAAAAAGAACCTCTCCTTTTGAAGCTTTAAGAAAAGCGTCTTCAACAATTTCGAAGAGTCGATCTGCATGACTATCAAAAATTGCAGCTACATCTTCTTGAGTTATAATTTTTATTGATATAGTATTATTCATTGCCCTTCCATTAGAAAATTATTTTTCCGACGTCCAGCATTCGATTCACCATGTTATTCCCATGCTCGTCAAAAACAACCAGCATTTGGTGAATCCGATCTATGGTTTGTATACATTCCTCAGTTGTATTACAAACAAAATGAACCAATGCAAAAACTTGAGAGAATGATCCCGAGGATTCAATCCGATCATGAAGATATTTAGTCGTGGCTAGATAAACTATGTTTTCTAACTGAGCAATTTTATCTAAACCTGAAATACTAGAAATTGTTCCAGCATTGATATGAACCGGATATATGCAATAATATTTCTTTCGAGGCAGGGTACTCCGAATTAATGAGGTGTGTTCGGAGATACAACTTTCGCCAGTTAATGCATAATGAATATCCGCTGCGACTTGATTAATTTGATAAAAATAATCGACTGGGTATATTGAAACCGATCCACCGTATCTAAATCCTACTTCATTAAAATAGTAATTTTCTCCATCATGAAAAACTTCAATCCAAACACTGCCTTCTCGAATGCCGATAGATTGAAACATCTCTGCAATTTTTTCGTCAAAATGTAGACGGAATTCTTGAGTAAGTTTACTCTCGAATACAAACAAACCTCCAACATAGCTACCTTGCTTTTGGTATTTCACTGGATATTTGTCTTCCAAACCAGAAAAATACATCTTGCCGTTACTGAAAGTATAGAACACCACAACGCCATCGTTTTTTACAAATTTTTCCACAATGACGCTGCCTGTGGGCGATGCCTGACGTGCAATCGCATAACCTTTTCTCAACTCTTCAGAATTTCGGCAAACGGAAAAGCCACTGCTACCACAACCATCCGTTGGTTTGGTAATTACAGGAAATGCACTATCGGGAATATTGCGTTTGGGATTCTCCAATTCATAATCATATTTCGGAACAACCGGCAGGCCATACTCGATACATAATCGTTTAAAATGCTCTTTGTTTTGCAAATACTCCCACTGTTCTCTGGTACAGTAACATGGCAGACCAAGTTCCTGAAGATAACCACAAGCCGTCGAAATGACTGATTCACTCCCACCCATATAAACTCCGTCAATCCGTTTCTCCCGAATGAGTTGTTTCATAGCCTCTGTATTTGTGGAATCTACGTCATAGCACTCATCTGCAATTTCAAATATTCCAGCATTATGGTTATTCCCAGTAGCGATCAGTATAATTCCTTGCTCTTGGGCGAAATCCTGAATCGCTTTTTTCCATAGACTGCCGCCGAGCAGCAACAATCGTTTATTTGCCAGATTTTTCTTCATATATTTCTATTTTGATTTGTTTCATCGCTTGTTCACATGCCTCGATTGCCGCAGCAGCATCTCCCCTTTGAGCAATTACACATCCCATACGGTCGATACTACTATGAATATCTGTGACAAGATCTCCGATTTTTTTTGTACAGATGATATCGCATATACCCGCAATTTTTCGTGCAGCATTTATACCTTCAATAGAATAAATTTTCCCTGGACAAACTTGAAAATAACGAATGGCACTACCCTGTTCGAATTTGGGTTCAATATCGGGATACAATCCTAAGGAAATGTCAATAGTTGCCTTTACCATATCTATTCCCGTTGAAAGAGGTACAAGATGCGTCGTGATACAGTCCCCTCCCATTCGAGCTCCTAACTCGACCATCTTCGGCCCCTGAGCGGTAACAATCATTTCAACGTGAGCAGGTCCCATATTGATTCCGACACTTCGAATTGCTTTGACCGCTAAATCCTTGATAGTATCAATTGTTGTTTTGGATAATCGGGATGGTTGACTATGCCCCATTTCGACAAAATAGGGAGCTCCCGTAGTCAACTTGTCTGTAACAGCAAGAATATGAGGTATTCCGTCAACAGTCATCACCTCTACACTTACCTCCGGCCCCTGCATATACTCTTCAATGATTACGGTACCATGGCGGGATTGTTCCCGGCTGTATCGGTATGCTCTTGACAATTCTTCAACCGCATGAACCAATATGACTCCTCGACTACCGGCATTATCCGTAGGTTTGATAATGCATGGAAAACTTAACTCCGAAATAATGGATTTTAATACTGATTCATTTTCAACTATATGATACCAAGGTGAAGCTACGCCGTCAGCTTTGAAAGCTCGAATCATTTCACCTTTGTCAGTACAACGTAAAGCTGTTTGTACAGAAATGCCGGGTAGGCCAAATTTTTCGGCTACTGCCGCCAACGATCGCATTGGCATATCTGTTGCTAGAGTCATAATTCCATCAGGATGGAATGTTTCTGCAACTTGACAAATCGCCTCTATATCAATAGTACTAGCAGGGAAAAACTCGTCTGCAAAAAGAATCCCAATAGCTTGCGGATTATAATCGGCAACTGCAACATAATGCCCCATTTCTTTGGCTTTCAGAATTGCAGGGAGTTGCAAAGTGGATGCACCAAGAATTAATAGACGGCTCATTTTATTCAGCCTTTTTATCTTTTACAAAAACATTTTCTCGTTTTAACACCGAATATGCCGTGTGAAATAAGATTTTCAAATCGAAAAGGAGAGATACATGATCGGTATAATAACAATCCTGCAGAAATTTTTCCTCTTGACCAACAGAATTACGAAAATAGGCCTGGCTATATCCTGTAATACCGGGTCGTACGGTTAGGCGTTTGCGCCGAACGTCATCGTATTCGGCATAAGGTATGCCCGGTAATACAGGGCGGGGACCGACAAAACTCATATCACCAATCAAGACATTGAGAATCTGAGGAATTTCATCTATACTGGTTTTCCGTATAAAACGTCCTATACGAGTCACACGCGGATCATCACTGGAATTAAATGTAGACCCATCTGTATTACGTATATCGGGAGCATTCACTTTCATTGAACGGAATTTGAACATTTTGAATATTTTACCATTCAATCCAACACGTTGCGCATTATAAAAAGTCGGTCCTCGATCAGTCAGCCAAATCAATGGTACCATGATTAGAATAAGAAGCAGCACAAAGGGTAATGCAAACAAAGCAATTATCAGATCGAACAACCGCTTGAAGAAATGTTTGTACATAACTTTATCGGGAAATGATATCGACAAAATTTGAGATGACGAATTCCACATCTTCGTTGGTGAGACGGGTATGCAATGGAAGCGTTACTTCGTTGCGGTATTGATTGTAGGCATTCGGATAATTGGTAATATCGAACCCGAGAGCCTTGTAAGCAGTCATCATCGGAAGCGGTTTGTAATGAACGTTGCAGGCAATTCCGTGTTCTGCCATTTTGACAATAACTTCGTTGCGTTCTGCCACATCCATATCCAGCAGGCGCACGATATAAAGGTGGCCGCTCGACGAATGATCCGGATCGTAATGATTGAGGACTTGTACATTCGAATTCTTCAGCGCTTCGTCATAACGACCGATTATTTCCCGACGTCGGTGCAACATTTCCGGATAACGTTTTAACTGTGCTAATCCGATCCCTGCCATAATATCGGTCATGTTGCATTTGAAATTGGGGGCAATAATGTCATACTCCCAAGCTCCAAGTTGGGTTTTGGCCAAAGCATCCTTATTCTGACCATGTAATGAGAGTAACTGGAATTGCTTATACAACCACTCGTTATCAATACCAGAAATAGATCGCCATGTAAGCGCCCCGCCTTCAGCGGTCGTAAGGTTCTTCACAGCGTGAAATGAAAAGGAGGTAAAATCTGCAATCTCTCCGCACATCCGGCCATGCCACTGTGCTCCGAAGGCATGGGCGGCATCTGCCATTACGACTATGCGACCGAAAGCCTTTTGGATATCGTTGGCAGGATTAAAAAGGTGTTTGTAATTTTCTATGGCGGCAAAAATTTTATCGTAATCGCAAATGACACCACCTAAATCAACCGGAATAATAACCTTGGTTTTTTCGGTTATTGCTTGGGAGAGTTTGTCGTAATCCATTTCAAACGTCCCAGGAGCTGTATCGACTAAAACAACTTTGGCTCCGACGTGACAGATTACACTGGCTGAAGCTGTATAAGTGTAGGCTGACGTGATGACTTCGTCACCTGGTCCAACTCCAAGTACCCGGAGAATCAACTCCATACAAGCAGTTGCAGAATTCAGACAAACCGATTTCTCAGTCTGGCAACACATCGAGATCAGTCTTTCAAACTCTTTGGTTCGCGGGCCGGTAGTAATCCATCCTGAGCGAAGAGCATTCGCAACTTCTGTAATTTCCGCCTCGGTCATGTCTGGAGGCGAGAACGGTACGTTTCTCAATTTCATATTCATAATCGTATTCTATTCTTTTCTCCAGACCATTTTGTTTACGACAGTAGTGTAGGACTGAATGATCTTAACGACTTTCGTCGAGACGTTTTCATCGGTGTAATCCGGAACGGGGATTCCATAATTGCCCGCGTCGTTCATTCCGATCGCCGTTTCCACAGCCGGCAAAAGCGATTTTTCATCGATGCCTGCCAGGATGAAGTCGCCCTTGTCCAACGCCTCAGGACGCTCCGTCGAGGTGCGGATGCAGACGGCCGGGAAGGGATGGCCTACCGACAGGAAGAACGATGACTCCTCGGGCAGCGTCCCCGAGTCCGAAATCACCGCTGCGGCATTCATCTGAAGGCAGTTGTAGTCGTGGAAGCCCAACGGTTCATGACGAATTACCCGTTTGTCCAGTTCAAACCCTGACTGCTCCAGACGTTTCTTCGAGCGCGGGTGGCACGAGTAGAGAATCGGCATGTCGTATTTCTCAGCCAGCGCATTGATTGCGTTGAACAGACTCAGGAAATTCTTCTCTGTATCGATGTTCTCCTCGCGGTGGGCCGACAGCAGCAGGTACCTCCCCTTCTCCAGTCCAAGACGCCGGTGGATGTCCGAGGCCTCGATTTCCTTCAAATTCGCGTGCAGGACTTCAGCCATCGGGGAGCCCGTAACATAGGTGCGCTCTTTCGGAAGCCCGTTCTCAGCAAGATAGCGTCGTGCATGCTCCGAATAACACATATTCACGTCCGAGATGATATCCACAATCCGCCGGTTGGTCTCCTCCGGCAGGCATTCGTCCTTACAACGGTTACCCGCTTCCATATGGAAGATCGGAATATGGAGCCGTTTGGCGGCAATGGCCGATAGGCAGGAGTTCGTGTCGCCCAGGATCAGCAGTGCATCGGGCTTAATTGTGACCATCAGCTTGTAGGAACAGTTGATGATATTGCCAACCGTTGCACCCAGATCGTCGCCGACGGCATTCATATACACCTCCGGGTCTTCCAAGCTCAGGTCTTTGAAGAAAATCCCGTTCAGATTATAGTCATAGTTCTGCCCTGTATGCGCCAAAACCGTATTGAAATACCTGCGGCATTTCATGATGACCGCTGCCAGACGGATGATCTCCGGGCGTGTGCCTACGATGATCAGTAATTTGAGTTTGCCGTTATCCGCAAACTTTACGTCCGAATAGTCAAGTTTGATTGTATTCATTGTACTGTTGTTATTCTACCGGCTCGAAATAGGTGTCGGGCTTTGCAGGGTCGAAACACTCGTTACACCACATGAAAGTAACCAGATCCTCCGTATCGGAGAGGTTGACGATGTTGTGCGTATAACCCGGAATCATCTCCACGACCCGGATCTTTTCGCCACTTACCTCATAATTGACCACCGGGTAATCGTTGCCGTGTTCGTCTTTGCCCACCTTGCGCAGCTGGATCAATCCGTGTCCGTGCACCACCACGAACTTTTCGTTCTTCGTGTGATGCCAGTGCTGGCCCTTGGTGATACCCGGTTTGGAGACATTCACCGAGAACTGCCCCCTGTCAGCAGTGCGGATAATCTCCGTGAAGCTTCCCCGCGGATCCGTATTCATCTTCAGGTCGTAAGCGAACCGGTCGGCCGGAAGGTACGACAGATAGGTCGAATAGAGTTTCTTGGCAAAACCGTCTTTCGTCGTGTCGGGAATCTCCAGCGTTTCGGTCATTCGCCGGAACGAATGCAGCAGATCTACGATCCCACCCAATGTAATCCGGTGCGATGCGGGGACATAACAGAAATCCCCGTCACGGTGTTCATCGCCCGTAAGCGCTCCGATTAGTTCGTCCACCACGTCGTCGATATAGACCAGATGCAGTTCCACCGACGGATCGTTCACCGTGATCGGAAGGTCGTTGGCGATATTGTTGCAGAACGTCGCTACGGCCGAATTGTAATTCGGACGGCACCATTTGCCGAAAAGGTTCGGAAAGCGATAAACCAATACTTTGGCGCCGGTCTCCTTTGCATAGTCGAACAGCAGTTGTTCGCCGGCACGCTTGGACTCTCCGTAGGGGTTGTCCAGCGCCGCCTGGATCGACGATGAGATCATCACAGGGCACGTATTGCCGTGTTTTTTCAGTGTGTCGAGCAGCGTCGACGCGAAGCCGAAATTGCCCTTCATAAACTCCACAGGGTCCTGCGGACGGTTCACACCCGCAAGATTGAAAACGAAGTCCGCATTCTTGCAGTACAGGTCCAGTTCTTCCGGCGTACTGTCCAGATCGTATTCATAGAGCGTAAGATTTCCTTCTACGGCATAGTTCTTCGCCTTACCGTCGTGGATATTACGCAGTTGGGAAAGGAGGTTCTTTCCTATGAAGCCTTTGGCTCCCGTAACTAATATGTTCATTTTGTGTGGGGCGGCTGGTTGTCAGAAAGAAATGCCGCGAAGAAATGAGATGTAAGGATCGCAATCCGTTTTATGCCCGGACGCATGGCCTGTATTCTTATATAGAGAGGTTACTCCGAACGAATGTCACGCGGCTTGGCGCGGTCGATCATACCCAGATCCTCCTGAATAAAACGGAGGCGCAGTAATTGTTGCTTCATGCCCTCTATATCCAGACGATGCGTATTATGCGAGTGGTAATCCTCGATCTTCGAGATATCCTCGCTACCTTTGGTGAAGAACTTGTCATAATTCAGATCACGTGTATCGCACGGAATACGGTAGTAGTTGCCCATATCGATTGCCTTGGACATCTCTTCACGCGTGACGAGCGTTTCATAGAGTTTCTCGCCGTGCCGCGTACCGATAACCCTCACCTCCGTCTCACCGTATTTCGGGTTCACTTTTGCGTAGATCTGCTTCAGGGCTTCGGCAAGGGTACTCAATGTGGCAGCAGGGGCTTTCTGAACGAACAAATCCCCGTTATGGCCGTGTTGAAAGGCATAGACGACCAGATCCACGGCATCGTCCACGCCTATGTCGACGGCGACGTGAACATCAGCCTGCTCTCCGGCCAGACAGAGCCGGACCCCGGCGAGGACACCGACCCGGCGCCTTCGCCGGAACCCGAGGCGGAGCCAAAGCCGGAACCCGGCGAAGAAGCCGCTCCGCAGGACGAACAGCCGCAGGAAAAGGAGGCTGAAGCACATGAAGAATAAGCAGAAAGCCGCGCTGCGGCTGCTCGCGGCGCTTCTGGCGCTGACGCTGCTCGCGCCGCTCGGCCTGACGGCCTCGGCGGCGGACGGCCCGGATACCATCTACATCGATTCCGCCAGCGATTTTGTGAGCTTTGCGAAAAGCTGCGCGCTCGACACCTGGTCGGCCGGAAAGACGGTCATCCTGCGGGCGGATATCTCTCTGGCAGGGATGGACTACACGCCCGTGGCCGCCTTCGGCGGCACGTTTGA
>ENA-ORSK01003035-ORSK01003035.1-human-gut-metagenome-genome-assembly--contig:-NODE-3035-length-10397-cov-2.521659_pt1 | contig 10397 bp, 8 predicted proteins | sample MGYA00242192_ERZ509159 | MGnify/ENA primary metagenome ERZ509159 (study PRJEB26280, sample SAMEA2338663) | human gut metagenome | biome: human gut; feature: human-associated habitat; material: faeces...
CATCTAACGCTAAGGAATTGTTCGCAAATCCTGATGTTGACGGTGGTTTGATTGGTGGTGCTGCTTTGAAAGTTGCTGACTTCAAAGGTATCATCGACGCATTCAAATAATTGAACAGCATTAGCTGTATGCGTGAATAAACTTTTTACGGCAGTATCCTGTAATCAAGTTCTTTTACAGGATACTGTCTATTTAAATTTCCTTTTTATAAATTCTATCGGTATGATGAAATATCTACTCTCTTTATTTTTTGCTGTTTCTGCTGGTGTAGCTTCTGCTCAGACCACTATTGTTGAAAGTCTGCAGACTAATGTTCCGGGTCAGGGTAGGGTTACAGTAAATCAAGATGCACAGATAACCCAACTTATTGGTAAGAGGTTTGTAAGAACAACCGCAACAGAAGCGCATAATACAATAAAAACACGCGGCTATCGTGTTCAGGTTTATGCCGGGAATAACTCACGTCAGGCAATGAATGAGGCCGGAAAAGTAGCAGAAAGGGTTAAAGAGAAATTTCCCGACATGCCGGTGTATACATTTTTTCAGCCTCCTCGCTGGCTGTGTAGAGTGGGCGACTATAAGAGTATAGAGGAAGCCCATGTAGCAATGAGACAACTCAAGGCTACAGGTGATTTCAAAGAAGTGGCAATAGTGCGCGAACAAATTAATATACCAATAGAATAAGATGATGGATACAAACTTGATGAACTGGCCTGAAGAAAAGGTCCAGAAGTTGATGACTCATTACAGAGAAATCTTGGCTTTATTAGGTGAAGATCCCGAAAGAGAGGGATTGGTGAAAACTCCTGAGCGTGTTGCTAAGGCTATGCTGACTTTAACACGCGGTTATGAAATGGATCCAAAAGCAGTGCTTAATGCTGCTAAGTTTCAAGAGGAATATAGTCAGATGGTTATTGTTAAGGATATAGATTTTTTCTCTCTATGTGAACATCACATGCTTCCTTTTTATGGAAAGGCGCATGTAGCTTATATCCCTAATGGCTATATAACAGGTTTGAGCAAGATTGCGAGAGTTGTTGATATATTCTCTCACCGTTTGCAGGTTCAGGAAAGAATGACACTTCAGATAAAGGAGTGCATCCAGGAAACTCTTAATCCTCTTGGTGTAATGGTTGTGGTTGAGGCTAAACACATGTGCATGCAGATGAGAGGTGTTGAGAAACAGAATTCTGTAACAACTACTTCTGATTTTACCGGTGCATTCAATCAAGCCAAAACCCGTGAGGAATTTATGAACTTGATTAGAAATAACCGATAATAACCATAATGTGATTTATTGATAGTATGTTTGTTAATGTTGCATCAGCAGTAAACAAATTGTCAATATAGGCTGGTAACTCTGTCACCGGCACGTTTCAGAATCATATTCTGTGTCTCAGTAAGGTCTTTGAAGCGCAGCATAATCTCTGAGCATTTTTGAGGGTCGGATGCTATTTCCGGATTATTAAGTGCTTGCATGGTGTGCTTCATCTCTTCTTTTAGAATCGAAATTTTAAAATCAGTCAGCAGGCGGGGAACAAGTTCATAAAGTCGTTCTTCGTCTGTTATTATTTTCTGAGTTTTTGAATGATAGTTGCTTAGCTGATATCTGTCGTTTGCCATGTCTGCGGCTATCATGCTTATTTCTGGATCTGGATGGGATATGAAGTACCTTTCAGATATGAAATTTGCCTCACCTATATGTTCTTCGGCTTCTTTCAGTATCTTTCTGTGTATTGCATTATGAAACTGAATTTCATCTTCTTTCAGGCTTTCTGAGATATATTCTGTAACGTACAGTGGTTTCTCTTGTCCGTTGTCGTCGGCTACTATACACATTATTTTCTCACCATATCTTATTATCATTTTTACAAGGCTTCTTTCTTGCTGATAAAATACCTTGTTTTCATTTCCCTGAACCGGGATATATGATGTGTAATTATCTGTGATAGTATTATCTGATACATAACTGCCATTGCTTATATCTGTTACAGAAGAATTTCCATTGTTATTGAAGCCGTCATTAAGTTTATCCTCCGAAATATTGTTTCTCTCATTAGATAAATTGCCTGATAGTACGGTGGTTCCATTGCTTCCTGATACAGTTCCCATTCCTGGTACTCCTGACATCTCTGACATAGCTTTGGTATTACCGTCAATTCTTGCTGAATCTGTTCCTGTAGCAGTGATATTTGCAGGAGAATCAGTGTCGGAAGACAAATAATCTTCTTGATTTGGGTTATATTCCTTTTGAGGCAAACCCTGTTTTTTCTGAAAACTGTTGAACTGCTGATTCCTTTGATATTCCTCTCTTTGCCTTTTCCTTTCTGCTTCTTTTTCCTTGTTGATTATATTCTGTTCTATGATTTTAGCTGTAGCTTCCACAAGAATTTTTTCTTCCATTTTAAGTAGCTGGCTACATTCTCTAATATAAACAGAACGTACTATGCTGTCCGGAATGACAGAAATGCTTCTTACAATACTTGATATAAGTTCGGCTCTCTTTATAGGGTCCTTACCAGCCTCCTCCATAAGAAGGTTGGTCTTGAATCTTATGAAATCAACTTCGTTGTTGTTGATATAAGCCTGATATTCTGTCGCATTATGTTTACGTGCGAAACTGTCAGGATCTTCTCCGTCTGGAAGAAGGCACACTTTTATATTCATGCCTTCCTCAAGAAGCATGTCAATACCGCGGATACTTGCCTTTATACCAGCCCCATCTCCATCGTATAATACAGTGATATTGTTGGTGAATCTGTGGATCAGACGTATTTGATCGGATGTAAGAGCAGTACCAGAAGAAGCTACAACATTTTCTATTCCACTCTGGTGCATGGAGATTACATCAGTATAACCTTCAACCAAAAAACACCTGTCCTGACGTATTATTGCTTGTTTGGCAAAGTATATACCGTAAAGTTCTTTACTCTTATGATAAATTTCAGATTCAGGTGAATTTACATATTTCATCTGCACATGTTTGGTGGCAGCACTTAATACTCGTCCTCCAAACGCCACAACTTTACCTGTTATATTGTGAACAGGAAATATCACACGTCCCCAAAAACGGTCACGCAAAGTCCGTCCGTCATCTTTGAGATAACATAAGCCTGTTTTTACAAGCAAATCCTGCTTGTATCCTTTCTTTATGGCTGTATTGGCCAATGCGTCTTTAGCTTCTGTGCTATATCCCAACTGGAATTTTTTGATTATATCATCCCTGAATCCTCTCTGGCGCAGATATGTCATTCCGATACTTTGCCCGTCGGGCGTATTATACAATATATCTTGAAAGTACTCTGCAGCAAATTGATTGACAACAAACAAACTTTCCCTTAAGTTATTGGATTGTTTTTCTTCATCAGTCAGTTCTCTTTCCTTTACTTCTATGTTGTATTTTTTTGCAAGCCACTTCAATGCTTCATAATAAGAAAGTTGTTCATGTTCCATTATGAAATGTACTACGTTACCTCCCTTGCCGCAACTGAAACATTTGCATACCCCCTTGCTTGGTGAGACACTGAACGAAGGAGTCTTTTCGTTATGGAACGGACACAAACCAATATAGTTGACCCCACGTTTACGCAGGGTAACGAAGTCCGACACTACATCTACAATCTGTGCAGTATCTAAAATCTTATCTATGGTAGCTTGATCAATCATAAGTAGTGCAAAGGTACAAAATATACATCAATTAAATAATAATTTTGTATTTATAAAAAATCACCCCTACCACACTATAATATGCGGTAGGGGTGATAAACCTGTATAGATGAAAGATACAAATATATGTATCAGACTATCTTTTCAGAAGTTTGTAGGAATACTGCGAACCGTAGAATTATTTAATGTTAGGGTTCAATGCATTCCATTCAGATACTGGAGGAAGAACGCCCATAGCGATTACTTCGTCACGCAGTGCGCACAAGTGTTCGTAGCTCTTATCCAAAGCAGCTTGTTCTTCTGCAGTACCGTTCAAAGCAGCGCAGTGGCAACCGTCAGCTGTGATAGAAGTTTCCCAAGCCATCATGATGTGGTCGTACTTTTCGTTAGAAACGTAAGTACCAGCCGGCCAGCGGAATGCTTTACCACCCATAGCAGCACCAATCATTTCGATAGAAACGTATGATGGGCTCTGGAATGAAGAACGTCCGCGAAGGTTGATGATGTTAGCACCACCCTTAGTAACTTTCTGCTGGATTTCAGCCCACTGTTCAGCGCTAAGAGCTTCAGTACCGATGATGTCTGTCAAAGCTTTACCGTTTACTTTAGCAGTAGAAGCAAATACAGCCATCTGTTCGCCGTGACCACCGTAAGTACGGCAGTTTTCAACAGCGTCCATAGAGATACCGAAGTGTTTAGCCAATTCGCTGCGCAGACGAGTAGAGTCAAGAGCAGCCAAAGTAGTTACCTGACCCGGTTTCAAACCAGAGTACAACAATGTGATCAAACCTGTGATGTCAGCAGGGTTGAAGATAACTACGATGTGTTTTACATCCGGACAGTACTGTTTTACGTTCTTACCGAATTCTTCTGCGATAGCTGCGTTACCTTTCAACAGGTCTTCACGAGTCATACCAGCTTTACGAGCAGCACCACCTGAGTTTACGATATATTTAGCACCAGTCAGCGCTTCTTTGATATCTGAAGTGAAAGTGATGTTCACACCTTCGAAACCGCAGTGGAACAATTCTTCAGCAACACCTTCCAAACCTGGAGCGTACGGGTCGTACAAGCAGATGTTAGGAGTTAAGCCCATCATGATAGCAGTCTGAGCCATGTTAGAACCGATCATACCGGCAGCACCAACAATGGTAAGTTTTTCGTTTGTTACAAATTCCATAATTCTTATGTATTTAAGTTATGTATAAAAGTGTATAGTCAGTCTTTGTTTTTTCTTCAATGCAAAGATAGGAAAGTTATCAGTGAAAAACGAATCTTTACACTGGTAAATATAGGATGAAAAAAGATGATTTTCGGCAATTACGGAAAAATTTCACTATTTTTAGATGTCATATCCCAATTTTGCAAAGAGTAGGTTACATTTCTTTGTCTGCATTTTATCACTTTAAATTCTTTTCCCTATCACCTTATTTATATAGGATATAAAGACACCCTTTTTCTCTCTTCAGCAAGTTTTTTTCCTTCCTTGGAAAACGCCCTTGCGTTCAATTCAAAACGCACTTGCGTTTAAGATCAAACGTCCTTGCGTTTCAAGTCAAACGCACTTGCGTTTTAGATCGAACGCACTTGCGTTTTGGAGGATTGAGACTAAGAGTTTTATCGTGACTTTTTGTTCTATAGAGTAGAGTATATATAAGGCAATTTGACGGAATAGATGGTCATTCTTTCAATTCTGTTTTCGAAAGTCATTGAGTTTTCTGAAATATTGCATATTTTTGCCTGATAACCGTTATGAAGATGAAAGTAAAGTTATACCTGTTAGGGTGGGTAATCATGATATGCAGTGTGATTTCGGCTAAAGGACAAAGCTTGAAAGAAGTTGTTGGTCAGGCTGAAACGGACACAGCCAATGTTTACCTGCCTGCTGATTCCTTGTTTGCCCGTTTTCTGAAAGAAAAACAAATACCTGTTACGGCTTGTAATCGTATGACTTTGTTGAAGAGCGGTCGCAGCAAGTTTGAACATCTGTTTGAGGATATAAAGAAGGCTGAAAACTATATCCATTTGGAATACTTTAATTTCCGCAGTGATTCTATTGCCAAGGAATTGTTTACCCTATTGGCTGAGAAAACCAAAGAAGGAGTGACAATCAAGGCCCTGTTTGATGACTTTGGAAATTTGTCGAACAGTCGTCCCTTGCGAAAGGAACATCTGAAGATGCTGGCGGAAAGAGGAGTGGAAATGGCCCGTTTCAGTCCCATTCGTTTTCCTTATATCAATCACGTATTTTGTCGTGACCATCAGAAAATTGTGGTGATTGACGGAAAGGTGGGATATACGGGCGGCATGAATATTGCCGATTATTATATCAACGGGCTTCCCGAAATCGGTCCCTGGCGCGATATGCACATCCGTATAGAAGGACTGGCTGTGCAGTATCTGGAAAAAGCTTTTTTAGGCGTATGGAATAAGGAAACGCACGAAGGTTTGAAGGAAGGGCAAGTGGCACACGATACGTTGTGCGAGGGTTCTGGAAGAAGGGTGGCCATTGTGCAGCGTATTCCGAAAGTTTGTCCGGAAATCATGCGTGAGGCCTATATTGCGGCGTTGGATGCTGCAGAACGTAAGGTGCAGATTATCAATCCTTATTTTACTCCTACCCGTAAGGTCAGAAATGCCATCAAACGGGCGGCTGAACGGGGAGTTCGGGTAGAAATCATGATTCCGGGGAAGTCGGACATCTCTTTTACTCCCGATGCCGGATTTTATATTGCCAATAAGCTGCGTAAGGCGGGAGCACACATCTACGTGTTTAATGGAGGCTTTCATCATTCTAAAATCATGATGGTGGACGAACGGTTTTGTACGGTGGGCAGTACGAACTTGAACAGCCGTAGTCTGCATTATGATTATGAAATCAATGCTTTTATTCTGGATTTGCCTACTACTGCCGAGCTGGGAGAAGTCTTTCAAAACGATAAGCTCAATAGTACGATTATGACCCGTGAGGAATATAAGAAGCGGAGTGTATGGCGTCGTTTTGTAGGGTGGTTCGCGCATTTGTTTACGCCGGTTATATAATAATAAAAGGTGAATATCTCCTGAAACTACGATTTTTTTCTTATTTTTGTCCGATTATATAGTAGTAACAGCCAAAAAAAGAACTTGATTTTTTACGGAACAATATGTCGTTTTTTAAGGATGTAATCGGACAAGAAGAAGTGAAACAGCTTCTCATTCACAGTGCAAAGAGTGGGAAGATGCCTCATGCTGTGTTGCTGACGGGACCTGCTGGAAGTGGAAAGCTACCCGTAGCTTTAGCTGTGGCACGTTATCTTCTTTGTCATCATCCTGCAGAAAATGATGCGTGCGGCCAATGTAATTCGTGTAAGATGATGGACAATCTGGCTCATCCTGACATGCATTTTGCTTTTCCGGTAGTACGTAAAAAGGCCGGAAGGGACGTGGTTTGCGATGAATTCCTGCCTCAGTGGCGTGAAATGCTGGGACGTAATCCGTATGCCGACCTTCAGGAGTGGATGCGGGTCATTGATGCGGGTAATCAGCAACCTCAGATTTATGTGCGTGAGAGTGATGAAATTCAACGGAAACTCTCGCTGAAAGCCAGTCAGGGAGGATACAAGGTCATGCTTATCTGGCTTCCGGAAAAAATGAATGTGGAATGTGCGAATAAGTTGCTGAAACTGTTGGAAGAACCTCCTTTAAAGACTGTTTTTCTGTTGGTGAGTGAGGAACCTGACTTATTGCTTCCTACGATTGTGAGTCGTACGCAGCGCATCAATTTGAAGCCATTGCCGGAGTCGGACATTGAGCGTTATCTGGTGGAGCGTTATATGCTCCCTGTGGAAGATGCCCGTGACATTGCACACCGTTCGGCCGGAAGTTTGTTGAGGGCTGTGGAAAATGTGCATTTGGGAGAGGAAAACAAGCTTTGCTTTGAACTCTTTGTGAACCTCATGCGTACGGCCTATAAGCGTGATATTCGTAGTCTGAAAGCGTGGAGTGAGCAGGTGGCAGGAATGGGACGCGAACGGCAGAAGAACCTCCTGGAATATTGCCAGCGGATGGTGCGTGAAAACTTTATCTGTAATTTCCGTCAACCTGATATGGTATATCTGAGTCCGGAGGAGTTACAGTTTGCCAGCCGTTTTGCTCCTTACATCAATGAGCGGAACATTATTTCCGTGATGGAATTGCTGGAGGAGGCACAGGTACACATTGAGCAGAATGTGAATCCGAAGATGGTTTTTTTTGACATGGCGCTGAGAATGATTGTAGAAATGAAACAACAATAACAATATATGGACGATTTCAAGCTTAAAAACGGAAGTGGCCGACTCTGCTGTGGAGGCTGCGGACGACAGAATAATAAATTGAATACTTACGACTGGCTGGCCGATATTCCTGGAAACGCGGAGGAACAGGTTATGGTGGAGGTTCAGTTTAAGAATACCCGCAAGGGATATTATAAAAACAGCAACGGGCTGCATCTGGAGAAGGGAGATATTGTGGCAGTGGAAGCCAGTCCGGGACATGACATTGGTACGGTAACATTGACTGGAAGACTGGTTCCCTTGCAGATGCGTAAGGCTAATTTGAAGCCTGATGCAGAAATACGCCGTATTTACCGTAAGGTAAAGCCGGTGGACATGGAAAAATATGAGGAAGCAAAATCACGTGAACATGATACAATGATTCGCTCGCGTAAGATTGCAGAAAGCCTGGGACTTCAGATGAAAATCGGTGACGTGGAATATCAGGGTGATGGCAATAAGGCAATATTCTATTACATTGCAGATGAACGCGTGGATTTCCGTCAGCTGATTAAGGTGCTGGCTGAGACTTTCCGGGTGCGTATCGAAATGAAACAGATTGGTGCCCGTCAGGAAGCCGGACGTATCGGAGGAATCGGACCGTGCGGACGCGAGTTGTGCTGTGCTACGTGGATGACGAACTTCGTTTCAGTATCGACCAGTGCGGCTCGTTTTCAGGATATTTCGCTTAATCCGCAAAAACTGGCCGGACAGTGTGCCAAACTGAAATGCTGCCTGAATTATGAAGTAGATGCTTACGTGGAATGTCAGAAACGCTTGCCGAGTAAGGAAATTACCCTTGAAACGTTGGACAACATGTATTATTACTTCAAGGCAGATATTCTGAAAGGAACCATTACTTATAGTACGGATAAGAGTTTCCTGGCAAATGAAGTGACTATCTCTGCACGCAGAGCATTTGAAGTGCTGAATATGAACAAGCGGGGAGAAAAGCCTGAAAAACTGGATGACGAATTCTCCGGACGTGAATCGCAGCGTTCAAAAGACTTGCTGGAACAAGAGAGCTTGACCCGTTTTGACAAGACAAAAGGCGGAAAGAACCGGAAAAAGAAACAAAAAGGGCAGGCATCACAAAATAATGCGTCAGCGGCTCCTGTAGAAGCAGGTAATGGACAAACTCTAGACGCTCCTAAGGAGAAAGAAAATAAAGGACCGCAAGGAAGAAATAACCGTCCACAAAGACCGAAAGGGAATCCGGCTCCGGTAGCTCCACAGGCTCCAATGGCTGAAAATGTCGGAAATGCAGTCGCCCGCCACCATGGGAAAGATGCAAAAAGCAATGATGATTGATAGTGATACCACACTGACCTCCCTCCTTTCTCCGGAAGACTTTGAGACTGCTAACAAATTCTGCAAAGAAAACCTGATGCTAGATTTAAGCGCAGCCCCCAAACTGAAACCTGCATTCCTGCTGAACAACGTAGTAGTGGCAGCATACGTAAAACACGTAGGAAAGTTCAACCCGCAAGAGCAACTCGACACGTTCTTTCAAAGCCAAGCCGCCCAAAACGGAAAAAAGGTGGACGGTCTGGAAACTGCCGAATTCCAATTCAACCTGCTTTTCAACGGTAGTTCACTACAACGACAAGCACAGCTACTCATGTGCACTCTTAATAACATAGAAAACCTGAAAAAGCTCACGAACGCTTACATGAAACAGGATTTGAACACTATGTTCAAAATCAGCGAAGAGCGCAAAGGCAATCAATGCGACGCACTTCCCAGCGAAGAAGATGCCCTAATTTACGACCGCAATAAAACATGGGCACAGAAACTACCGGCTATCATGAAAGCCGCTCCTACCTTCGTTGCAGTCGGCGCTTTGCACCTGCCGGGTAATAAAGGCTTATTAAGCTTACTGAAAAAACAGGGATATACAGTAGAAGCAGTAAAATAATGAATTATAAAACTTATTTATTCGATTTCGACTATACACTAGCCGATTCATCACGGGGTATCGTTACTTGTTTCAGAAATGTACTTAATCGTCACCAATATACGAATGTCACTGACGAAGCGATCAAACGTACCATTGGTAAAACATTGGAAGAATCTTTCAGCATACTGACCGGAGTCACCGACTGGGAACAGCTCACCGCTTTTCGACAAGAGTACAGACTGGAAGCGGATGTTCACATGAACGTGAATACCCGCCTTTTTCCTGATACACTCTCTACTCTGAAAGAACTAAAAGAGCGAGGTGCCCGCATCGGCATTATCTCTACTAAATACCGTTTCCGTATACTTAGTTTTCTGGATGAGTATCTGCCGGAAAACTTTCTCGACATAGTGGTAGGCGGAGAAGATGTACAAGCTGCCAAGCCTTCACCGGAAGGAATAAAATTCGCTCTCGAACACTTGGGCAGGACTCCGCAAGAAACCTTATACATCGGAGACAGTACTGTGGATGCCGAA
>ENA-ORSK01003039-ORSK01003039.1-human-gut-metagenome-genome-assembly--contig:-NODE-3039-length-10381-cov-7.683711_pt1 | contig 10381 bp, 9 predicted proteins | sample MGYA00242192_ERZ509159 | MGnify/ENA primary metagenome ERZ509159 (study PRJEB26280, sample SAMEA2338663) | human gut metagenome | biome: human gut; feature: human-associated habitat; material: faeces...
AATCTCAGGGTTCCTTGTTTCTTGTCGTTGTTTAATTTTCAAGGTCCATTGTGCTGTTCTCCGTGATTATCGGAGGGCTTATATGATAACATAAGCTAACGAAATTGTCAAGTGCTTTTTTCAAACTGTTTAATCAAAAACGTTGAATTATCAAGCGTTCTGTTCAATTTTGTTTCCGTGTCTCTCGCGACAGCTTTGATATAATATCACAGCGCAACCCAAAAGTCAACACTTATTTTTAAAAAAATCAAATTTTTTTCAAAACAGATTTTGTCTGTCAATATTTAGTATATGTCTTTTTGTGACACACAATTTATGTGTATAAAAGTGTCACACATGAAAACAATAATTGCGTAAGCGAGCACTTAAACAGATAAAAGGTCGGTAAATTATTATGAAGATGAATTCTCCCGGTGCAAAATTCAAAAAGATGTTAGCCGTGTGTCTTGCCGCCGTGCTGCTTTTTGCCGTAGGCTCGATAGCGGTATACAAACAGAGTGCAAGCCACAGCACCGAAGTTTTATCAAAAATGGGCTCTCGCGGCGAAGAGGTCCGACAGATACAAACCAAGTTGAAATCTAAAGGAATATACAGCGGATCCGTTGACGGTATTTACGGCACACTTACCAAAGACGCAGTAAAGAAGTTTCAAAAATCTGCAGGTCTTAATGCCGACGGCATTGCGGGGCCGAAAACATTGTCGGCGCTCGGAATCGGTTCTGCGTCATCGGGACAATACAGCTCGAGCGACATATATCTGCTTGCAAAGGTGATTGCAGCCGAAGCGAGAGGCGAACCGTATATAGGTCAGGTTGCAGTAGGTGCGGTTGTTCTAAATCGCGTTCAGCACGCATCTTTTCCGGACTCAATAGCCGGAGTGGTCTACCAGCCCGGAGCATTTTCCTGTGTAAACGACAGCAACTGGAGCACAGAGCCTACGGCACAGTCAAGAAAGGCGGCTCAGGACGCAATAAACGGCTGGGATCCGTCGGGCGGTGCCATATACTACTATAATCCGGCAAAGACTTCAAATAAGTGGATACGCACAAGACCCGTTATACAGACCATAGGCGCACACGTATTTTGCAAATAAGCACGCGAGCTGCTTTTTGCACATACAAAAAGCAGCTCATAGCCTATCCTATAAATAATTGAACCCAATACCTTACTCCGCTCACCTCATAGCAGCCGAAGCCGGCCTCCGTAAAATCCTCCGAGAGAATATTCTCTTTATGCCCGGGAGAATTCATCCACGCAGTCACCGTCGCCGAAGCAGACCGCGTACCGTAAGCAATGTTTTCACCGCATGTCATATAATTGACCGTAACCGCGGTAAAGCACATTGTGCCGTCGGGTCTTGTATGTGAAAAGCAGTTTTTCCTTGAAATTTCCTCGGCTCTTACCGTAGCATTTTCACACAGAGTATTGTTAAGAGCAATATCGGGTTTTCCGTTCGCGCGACGTTGCTGATTGCACAACTTGAGCATCTCGCGTTCAAACCCCTTTACGACAGTCGGCTCAGGAACGGCTGTCGTCTTGGGTGAAGTCTCTGTCCGAGTTTTTCTTTCCTCTTGCGTAGGCTTTACGGACTTTTGCGTTACCTTCGTTTTTTGAGGGTCGGCGGCCGTCGGCGGAGCATTAACCTCTGCCGTTGACTGCTTCTCAATTTCTGTTTCCGTCTCGGTTTCAAAATCCGACAGCACTTCCGTTTCCTGTGCTGCACTCGTACTTACATCTTGCGTCGAAGGCTCTGTGCCGCCGCTGTTCTCTTTTGCGCATGACGCAAGCGCAAGGCACAAAACAATTACCGTTATAATTTTTTTCATTTTTATCACCGCTTTGGTTTTACCACTTTACAATATTTTATACAACAAAAACGGGAAGTGTAAAAACACTTCCCGTTTAGCATAATATATACTGTAATGCCGATCAGCCTGCTATGGCATTGTAGAGCTGAGGTATAAACGTGCCGAGAATCGACGGCATAAACAGCGAGAATACCACAGACGTGACAAGCGTAAGCCCGACGCTCTGCAGATATGAGCCGACATACAGCACGGCGAATATCGGCGCGGCGATTATTTTCACAAAGAGATTTGACTTGCCCTTGCCGTAAATCTGCTCTTTGAGAGTAAGAGCGTCTTCTATCTGCGGGAACAGATTGGTAAGACATGAAATACCGACCCACAGAAATAAGAAGTTCGGGAAATTCGGTACTTTTGAATCGGCGCTCATAAAAAATTCACCGAGATAGAAAATATTTACCGAGCCTGCCGCGGTCAGGATAAGACCTATCAGCAAATTGAAAAGGAACGGGAAGAAGCACACACCGAATGCAGTGCCTCTCTTTTTGATAAGCTCGTGCTCTATATGCCCGCACATCTCATTTGATCTCAAATATCTGCCGTCCTCTATCAGAACATCATACATACGACATGAGAGATGCTCAAAAAAGCCCTGAAGGAACGTACCGACGATGGTTATATATTTTACTGTAAGATATACTGCTCTCATTCTACGTCATAAGCTCCTTTCAAAAGAATATCATCAAGCGTAACGGTACCTGCCTTAAAGCCGGTAACCTTATCGGACAGGCTGTAGCCGCTGCCGTCCAAAAGCGATTCCATGCTGCTGTATGTGGCATCATCGTTTTTCAAAACAGCGCAAAGTGCCAAGGTATCTATAACCTCAAGAGAACGGCCGTTATCGTCATAAGCCTTTTTCGCCGTTTCTAAAGCCGTGTCGTAATCGTCCTTGAGGATATAGCAAAGTGCCTCCTGACGGTAAATCTCATATTTGACCGTGCAGTCATCCGATGAAGCGTATTCTTCACATTTCGCTATTGCCGCGTCATAATCGCCCTTTATGCGCAGGCTTTCTATTTCAATAAGATCCGGCGACGGGTCCTCGGAATTATTGCTGCGGATTTTATCGCAGATTTCGGTGACGTCCTTGCCTGTTTTTGCGTAAAGATCGCCGAGGGCCGAACCGTAAAGCCAAATATACTGAGGATATTCTTCTTTGATCTTTTCAAGGTATTTGAGCTGTTCGTCGTTATCCTTATTGCAGATTACCGATATATAATATTCATAGTAATATACCATGGCCTTATTATACTGCGTGGCCTTAACGGATGACGTCGTCGCGGACGAAGTATCTGCCGTTGTATCCTCGGTATAAGGCTCGCTCTCAAGCGACACCAAAGCCGCCATAGCGTCATCATACGGGAAATCCGAAGGATCGTTGACATCATACTTTGTAAGTATTGTATAAGCCTTGCGCACGGTGGCTATAAAATCCGCCGACTCGCCCATTGCTTTTTTAACGCTTCTGAAGTGCGGAAGAGACAGCTCCCAAGAATTTATATTGCCGCTCATAGAGTCAATATCCTGAAGGTAGCCTATGCTGTAATTTGCCATTATTTGGCGCTTATACACAAGCTCGCCCTTTATACCTGCCTTCTCCATTGCAGAAACCGTATCCTCATATGCGGTAACGGCTGAATCCATTTTCTTCTGCGAAACATATTTATCTGCCTTATAGACATCGTTTAAAACGCCCATACGCCCCGCAAATACATAGCCGCTGTAAAAAACAAGCGCAATAACAACAACGACAAAGAATATATTTAAGAAGCTGAACGGATAGTGACGAAGACCGAGATCACATTCTTCACAATACGGCGAATCGGGGTCGGCTTTTGTGCCGCGCCTTTTCTCACCGCAGCATTCGCAAAGCTCGGCTTCCGAAGGCTCCTCGTCATCATTTCTGGTCGAAGCCTCGGGGATATCCTCAAGCTCCTGTATAAGCTCGCCTTTTTCCTCTGCCTCCGCCTTGGTTTTGTCAAGCTCGCGCTGAAATGTAGCCGCAAGCTCTTCCATTTCCTTTTTGACATCCTCGGTATTGCGGTCAAATGTTGAGCCGTAGCTCTCGTCGTTTCCGCCGGATAAAGTCTTGTCTTTATTTTCGTCCAAGGGAAAATCCTCCTTGCAAATTATTACGGCGTTGTACCGAACAAGTACAATACCTCTATATATTAACACTTACTTTATGATATTTCAAACAAAATACGATAAATTCAGTTTTTGTTCACAAATTAAAAAGCGACTCCGTAAAAACGGAGCCGCCGAAGCAATATTCTGCTTTTTATTAAAGGCGCTTAATAACCTCGTCGCCCATACCCGAAGTCGATACCTTTCTAAATCCGTCTTTGTATATATCGGGAGTGCGAACATTTTCGAGTGCCGCGTTTACCGCGTTTTCTATATCCGCCGCAGCTTCGCTCTCATCAAGAGAGTATTTGAGCATCATGGCTGCGGAGAGTATGGTGGCAAGCGGATTTGCGACGCCGAAGCCGGCAATATCCGGCGCGGAGCCGTGTATAGGCTCATAGAGTCCGAATTTTCCGTCCGAGAGCGAAGCGGAAGCGAGCATTCCTATCGAGCCCGATATCATAGACGCTTCGTCCGAGAGAATGTCGCCGAATATGTTTGACGTAACTATAACATCAAACTGCTTTGGATTGCGTACAAGCTGCATGGCACAATTATCAACATACATATGGTTAAGCTCTACCTCGGGATAGTCCTTTGACATCTCGATAACCGTCTTTCTCCACAGTCTTGATGAATCGAGCACATTTGCCTTGTCAACGCTTGTGAGCTTTTTGCTTCTCTTCATTGCCATTTCAAAAGCGGTTTTCGCAATTCTCTTAATTTCGGAAACGGTGTACTTTTCAGTGTCATAAGCGTATTCCTCGCCGTTTTCGACACCCGTGCCGCGCTCTCCGAAGTAAATTCCGCCGGTAAGCTCGCGAACTATCATTATGTCAAGGTTACCCTCGGTTATGCTGTCTTTAATCGGCGACGCGTCTTTTAAGGGGGCAAATATTCTTGCAGGACGGAGATTTGCATAAAGTCCGAGCGCACCGCGTATTCCGAGAAGCCCTGCCTCGGGGCGTTTGTTGCCGGGAACGCCGTCCCACTTAGGACCGCCTACCGCTCCCAAAAACACACAATCCGCCTTTTTGCAGGCATCTACGGTTTTCTGCGGAAGCGGCTCACCCGTCTCGTCTATGGCACAGCCGCCCATAAGCTCATAATCATAATTCATCTTAAAGCCGTACTTTTTGCCTGCTGCATCAAGCACTTTTACAGCCTCGTCGACTATTTCGGGGCCGATACCGTCGCCCTTTAATACTACAATATTATGTTCTCTCATATTACTTCCATATCCTTTCCTGCCGCTCGCGGCACGTTTTGCCGAATAAAGCGAACATATAAAACGCTGAATTGTGTTCAGATAAAATGCCTTTGCCGCAAAAGCTCATTGCTTTTTCTCAAATATCGGCTGCTGCGGCTCGCGCACAACATTCGGCTGGCAACGGTTTATGGCACACAAAATACCCTTTATTGAAGCATAGTTTATGTTGTGTGAAATGCCTATGCCGAAAACGGCCTTGCCGTCGGGAGCTTCAAGCTCGATATAGGAGCAGGCCTTGGCGTCCGCGCCGATTGAAATTGCGTGCTCCGCATAGTTCTTGAATTTGTATCCTGTGATTCCCACGTGCGACAGAGCGTTAAAGAACGCCTCTATGGGGCCGGAACCGACGCCCTCGATAGATACCGGCTCGTTTCCGTTATATTTTATGGTACCCGTAAAATGCACCCTGGTGCGAGACTCGCTCTCAAGCTTTTCTTCGCTGAATTTATGGTTGAGAAGCTTATAAGGTCCGCAGACATTGCGATATTCTTCACAGAACAGCTCAAATACCTCATCGGCTCTGAGTTCCTTACCCTTTTCATCACAGGCCTTTTGAACGACCGCTCCGAATTCGGGGTGCATGGCCTTAGGCATCGCAAATCCGTATTCCTGCATAATATACGCGGCACCGCCCTTGCCGGACTGACTGTTTATACGGATTATCGGCTCGTATTCCCTGCCGACATCTGCCGGGTCTATCGGGAGATAAGGAACCTCCCACTTGTCGGGATTATTCTCACGCATAAACGCCTTACCCTTGTTTATGGCGTCCTGATGAGAGCCTGAAAAGGCGGTAAAAACAAGCTCACCGGCATACGGCTGGCGAGGGCCGACCTTCATATTTGTGGCGTCCTCATATACCTCTTTAATATGGTTGATGTCGTGAAAGTCAAGCTTGCAATCGACATTTTGCGTATACATATTGAGAGCAAGCGTAACTATATCCACATTGCCGGTTCTCTCACCGTTGCCGAAAAGAGTTCCCTCTATACGCTCGGCACCTGCAAGAAGACCGAGCTCGGCAGCTGCGACCGCAGTACCGCGGTCATTGTGAGGATGAAGGCTGATTACGGCGCTGTCACGGTCTTTAAGGTGACGGCAGAAATATTCTATCTGATCGGCATAACCGTTCGGCGTGCTGCCCTCAACGGTTGAAGGAAGGTTGAGTATGACCTTGTTTTCGGGCGTTGCGCCGAGCTCCTCCAAAACTCTTTGGCATATTTCTACCGCGTTGTCCATTTCGGTACCGGTAAAGCTCTCCGGCGAATATTCATAGCGTATGTTTATGTCGGACGTTTCCATAAGCTCATCCGACAGCTTTTTAATAAGTCTTGCGCCGTTTACCGCAATATCGATAATGCCCGGCATATCCTTTTTAAATACGACCTTGCGCTGAAGAGTCGATGTGGAATTGTAAAAGTGTATTATAACGTTCTTTGCGCCCTTTACAGCCTCAAAGGTCTTTTTGATAAGATGCTCGCGGCTCTGCACAAGCACCTGAATTGTCACATCGTCCGGAATATAATTTCCGTCTATAAGCGTGCGGAGAATTTCATATTCCGTCTCCGATGCGGAAGGAAAGCCGACCTCGATCTCCTTTATGCCGATGTCTACAAGCGTTTTGAACATCTCAAGCTTCTGCTCAAGATTCATGGGGTCTATAAGAGCCTGATTTCCGTCGCGGAGATCCACAGAGCACCAAACAGGCGCCTCTTTTATGGTCTTGGACGGCCAAGTTCTGTCCGGAATGTCGATAGGTTCAAAAGGAATGTACTTGTTTGTTTTCATAATTATTTCTCCTATGAAGTACTCCAATCATATAGCTTGCTTTGCAAAGACTGACAGCAGAGCGAAAAATACAAAAAATAAAGCGCAGTCTTTACAAAACAAAAAATCGCCCTTATCTCTGAAGAAGATAGGGGCGAAGTAAAAACCACGCTGTACCACCCTAATTCGGCAGCCGAGGCTGCCCTCTGCGGTCTCCAACAAGACCTGACATATAACGGTGTCTGCCGTCACAGCCTATGACTTCAGCTATGAAACTCCGGAACGAGTTATACACGGATACTTGGTACTGCCTTTCACCACACGGCAGCTCTCTGAAACTCACGGTAACCGTCTTGTTTCCTTCACAGTTTTTAAAGGCGATCTTTTCGATTGTGCTTTATATTATAATTACAGTTAAAAAATTTGTCAAGCGTTTGTTATTTATCTTTTTTCGGATTTTTAACTCCGGTTATCTGCGGAACGTTACCGAGAATAGCTGCCACAACGGTTGTTATGATTATTTCCGGAACCATATAAAGGCCGTTATAGAACACCGAATAAACTATCGACAGAGCCGTACCGGAATATTTGCCGAGTATGCTCTCTCCTATCTTATAGAAGCCCTCCTGAGAGAAGAACCATTCGGCCCATGCTCCGTAGAATATCGCACCCGATATAATATGAACAATATACCTTAAGAGCAGTGCGACAAATACGCCGAGTGCAAGCTCCAGTGCCGGTTTTTTGAATTTGCCCTTAAACATACCGCCGACGCCGAGTATGGTATAAGCGAGCACATAGTCAAGAAGGCAAACACATATTGCCTGCCAAACAGCCATTTGGTCTTCGCCCGGCAGGAACATAGCCGAAACCACCTTAGCACCCATTATCATCTGCAAAAGTGAATAGGTAAAGCCGCTGAGCAACCCCCATTTCACACCGTATCTGTAAGAGATGAGAACTACCGGGAACATACTTGCAAGCGTTATTGTTCCTCCGAACGGAAGCTCAAGTCCCAAAAGCTTTGAAACGAGTTCCAATACCACAGCTATTGCAAGAAGCAATGCGCTTTCTGTAAGTCTTTTTGTAGAATTTCTTTTTTCCACAATATCAATCCCTCTCAAAAAAATTAAGCCTTACGATATAAAAATACCGTAAGGCTGAGATTATACTACCTACGACGGCATTATCCGTATCAGGTTAAAGGGTCAAAGGAGCATTTATCCTTAATCTCAGCCGGCTTTTGCGCCGACACCCCCGATATTAAACTATCGCAATAAAGCTGCACCCGCGAGGTACAACCAAGCTTTAAAAATATTATAATTCAGCAACGGAAACTTGTCAAGAATTCAGGACAGACCAAAGCGTGAAAAAATAAAAAATAAAAACGGCAAGCATCAAATGATACTTACCGTTTATTTGGAGGCGACACCCAGATTTGAACTGGGGAATCAGGGTTTTGCAGACCCATGCCTTACCACTTGGCTATGTCGCCTTATTTCTGTGTCATTGGATTTAGGAAAAAAGGACGCTTAATATTTTTAAGCGTCCTTTTTGGAGCGGATGACGAGGCTCGAACTCGCTACCTCCACCTTGGCAAGGTGGCGCTCTACCGGATGAGCTACATCCGCATTTATGGTGCCTCCGATCGGAATCGAACCAATGACACGGGGATTTTCAGTCCCCTGCTCTACCGACTGAGCTACAGAGGCATAATGGCGACCCGGATCAGGCTCGAACTGACGACCTCTAGCGTGACAGGCTAGCGTTCTAACCAACTGAACTACCGGGCCAAGCCCTTTCGCGCTTTGCATCAGGCGTTACCTGACCGCTGCAACATGATTGATTATACTGGATTATACCCCAACTGTCAAGCACTTTTTTGATTTTTTTGCCATTTTTCTTGTGTTTCGCGCATCAGCGTCAATAAAGTTTTGGGCGGGTGCTCTTGTGCTTTCCTCTGCTGACCACGGCCATGCCGCAGCGTTAATTTGCAGTTGCTCTTTCCCGACTACAACATTTTTTGTTACAGCGTTAATGTGCAGAAAGCCGCCGCGTCATCATCGCGCAAGGCCACAAGAGCTCTTTCGTTATTTTCAAAATCGTTTGGCTCCATTTTCTCTGCCCCAAAAATGCTGCTGCTTTCCATGGGCAGCCTGCTGCAAAAGCGATGGTCCCATCCCACAGTTCATGGCCGGGTGCCATTACGATAATTTTCTCCAACTTATTCTCCTTGAAACCCTTCGGATTTTAACGAATCGAACCGCAAACAAAAAGCACAGCAGTTTTTCGATACATCTGTATCACAACCGCTGTGCTTTTGGCAGGGGTAGAAGGATTCGAACCCTCGGCACGCGGTTTTGGAGACCGCTGCTCTACCAACTGAGCTATGCCCCTATACTAATGATGCCCACAATGCGTATCTTGCACTGTGGGCATCAGCGCTGGAGCTGCTAAGCAGATTTGAACTGCTGACCTCATCCTTACCAAGGATGCGCTCTACCATCTGAGCTATATCCCTTTATTAAATGTAGTATAACAAACCTTATAATGTTTGTCAAGAAAAAATATAATAAAAAGCAAAACAATATTGAACTCTAATAATAATTTAATTCCGTTTGTAAATTAAAGTCAGTCTTTAATACTATTTTACCCTTAGTCGCATAAGCCGTCGATGTACAAATACAGTCGAAAAGAAAAGCTAAATAACAAAGTACAAACCGCTAAAAAAATTAAACAAAACATTGAAATACATAATGTAAATAGCCAATTTATTAATAGGTGAATAAAAACTTATATATTTCCTCATCAATTTCGAACATTCATATGAAGTCATCTTAAATTTTATAAAATCTATGGGGATTTCACATAATTAGTAAAAAAATAACCTCACATTAATGAGGTTATAAAAGTGACCAAACCTATAAGCCGAGTTCTGTCGAGAACAATTATCTATCTTGGCTGAAAGTTACCAAATCAGCTCAATGCCACCTTCTCGAGAAGCATCGGGCAAATGCGAAAAAAATCTCTCTGCGGTGTTGCTCCGGATAGGGTTTGCAGAGCCACGTAGTCTCCCACATGCTGGTGAGCGCTTACCTCGCCGTTCCACCCTTACCAAAATCTATTTTCTGTTGCACTTTCCCTAGGGTCGCCCCTGGCGGCCGTTAGCCGTTATCCTGCCCTGTGGAGCTCGGACTTTCCTCGGGCAAATTCTTTCAAATTAATGTCCGCAATTGTTCAGTTTGCTCACAAAAACAATTTTAATACACATGATTGAAAAAGTCAAGCGAACCACATTCGCTCAAAATTCAAATAAAATGTCTGAGTACGACGGAAATGGCCAAAGCTTTTT
>ENA-ORSK01003043-ORSK01003043.1-human-gut-metagenome-genome-assembly--contig:-NODE-3043-length-10364-cov-2.431177_pt1 | contig 10364 bp, 9 predicted proteins | sample MGYA00242192_ERZ509159 | MGnify/ENA primary metagenome ERZ509159 (study PRJEB26280, sample SAMEA2338663) | human gut metagenome | biome: human gut; feature: human-associated habitat; material: faeces...
CAAAAGAGCCGCCAAGTTGTAGATCGTATCAATATTATATTTTGATACCGTCTCAGCGATCTGCTGCTCGTTCGTGATATCCACGATAGCGGAAGGTCCCGATTCTAACAACTCGCCTTTAGGTTCCGCACCCGGGATATAACCCGCTACTATGTTCCCACCGTAGATACTTCTTAATTTCATGGTTAACTCTGATCCGATCTGACCGGTAGAACCAATTACTAATACATTCTTCATCGCGTTTAATGAGATTTAAGTTTTTTTCCGTCGGCAAAGGTATAGAGAATAAAACAGTTTAGACATGAATTTCTTCTCTTTTTTAGTATTAAAATTCAAAAAAAAAACAGACCTTTGTCTGTCGCTTTGACAACGAAGCTACTACTCACATCTAAATACTAATAAAAAACGAAGTTTTTATGTACGGAAAACTTAAAGAATTCTTGACAAATGAACTTGAAGGCATCAAAGCCGCTGGTTTATACAAGAACGAGCGTATCATTACTACGCCACAGAGAGCCGACATCAAAGTAAATGCCGGAAGTGATGTTTTGAACTTCTGCGCCAACAACTATCTTGGCCTGTCCGATAACCAACGACTGATCAAGGCCGCGAAAGAAGCCATGGATACACACGGTTATGGTATGTCGTCCGTTCGTTTCATCTGTGGAACGCAGGATTTGCACAAGCAATTGGAAGCAGCCATCTCCGACTATTTCAAGACTGAGGACACGATCCTTTACGCCGCATGTTTCGACGCTAACGGTGTTCGAGCCATTGTTCGGCGAGGAAGACGCTATCATCTCGGATGCCTTGAACCACGCCTCTATCATCGACGGCGTTCGTTTATGCAAGGCTAAACGTTACCGCTACGCTAACGCCGATATGGCGGACTTGGAGCGTTGCCTACAAGAGGCGCAGGCCCAACGTCACCGTATCATCGCCACGGACGGCGTGTTCTCCATGGACGGCAATGTCGCTCCGATGGACAAGATTTGCGAGCTTGCCGAGAAATATGACGCATTGGTTATGGTGGACGAATCTCACTCTGCCGGTGTCGTTGGACCGACGGGCCATGGCGTAGCCGAGCAGTTTGATGTTTACGGACGTGTAGATATCTTCACGGGTACGCTGGGTAAGGCGTTCGGTGGTGCCATGGGTGGCTTCACGACCGGAAAGAAGGAGATTATCGATATGTTACGCCAGCGTTCTCGCCCCTACTTGTTCTCTAACTCCGTGGCTCCGGCCATCGTAGGCGCAAGCTTGGAGATGTTCAAGATGTTGAAGGAAAGCGACGCTTTACATACGAAATTAATGAACAACGTAAGTTACTTCCGCGACAAGATGCTGGCAGCCGGTTTCGATATCAAGCCGACTCAATCCGCTATCTGTGCCGTTATGTTGTACGACGCTAAGTTGTCTCAAGATTTTGCCGCCAAGATGCAGGAAGAGGGTATTTACGTAACCGGTTTTTATTACCCGGTAGTACCGAAGGGACAAGCTCGTATCCGTGTACAATTGTCCGCCGGCCACGAGACTGAGCATCTGGACAAGGCTATCGCCGCGTTTATCAAGGTAGGAAAAGAGCTAGGCGTTATCAAATAACACCTCTCTCATTCATCATACAAGGCCACATCCGGGCAAGATGATCTGGATGTGGCTTTTTAATCACTAAGAACAATCATGCAACTCAGTAACTACCATAGTCATTGTACTTTTTTTGATGGAAGAAGTATTCCGGAGGATTTCGTGAGATTCGCCATAACACACGGGTTCCGTGCGTACGGTTTTTCCTCCCACTCGCCGCTTCCGTTCGAGACCTTCTGGAATATGTCTAAAGACGATATGCCGGAGTATCTGCAAGAGATAAAACGACTAAAACAGAAATACAGCGATCAACTAGAAATATATGCCGGTCTGGAGATTGATTATCTGGACGAGACCTATAACGCCTCGATCCCCTATTTCCAAGAGTTGCCTTTGGACTACCGGATCGGTTCCATCCATTTCCTGCCCGTATCAGAGCGTCTGGTCGAAGAGAACATGGTCTGTATAGACGGCTCATTCAGGGAATACGCCCACTCCGTGGAGCGGCATTTCGAGGGAGATGTCCGGTTGCTTGTCAAGCGTTTCTTCGATACCACGATGAAAATGATAGAGGCCGGAGGCATCGATATCGTCGGACATATCGACAAGATCTATATGAACGGACAGAAATACGAGATCTTCAATTTTGAGGAGGATTGGTATCGGAAGCCTTTTGAGGCTTGTCTGGATCTGGTTCAGGAGAAAGAATTGATGGTAGAGGTCAACACCAAGAACTGGACCAAGAAAAAAGAGCTTTACCCCCGTGTGGAATATCTCTCACGGATGCGGGAAATGAATATCCCTGTCATGGTGAACTCCGATTGCCATTATCCGGATTTGGTGAACGACGGTCGCAAGGAGGTTTTTGAGTTGCTAAAGCAAGCCGGCTTCAAGTCTACCCGTGAGCTCGTGAAAGGCAAATGGCAAGATATCGCCCTCTAGGATTTATTTTTCCGCTTATACAGGAAGGATTGCCAACGCTCCTCGGCGTTCCCTTGACGAAACATGTCATAACGTGCCATCGTAAAGAACAGATCCGATAAACGATTCACGAACGCCATGATCCCGGCAGGAACCGGGTCTTTCCGATTCAATGTCCACAAGCGGCGTTCGGCCCTGCGGGTGATCGTACGGGCCAATTGGAGGTGCGCCGAAACAGGTGTGCCTCCCGGAAGGATAAAATACCCGTTATCCTCCATTTGGGCGGATAGATCATCGATATGGGACTCACAAAAGACGGCCAAATCATCGGGGACCGGATTCGGATTCTTATCACGGATCGCCGATGGTGTCGCCACATGAGACATCACGGCCATCATCTCACGCTGTATCCTACCCAGCAACACCTGCCATTCATGATCGGGAGGCAGCAACGTACGGACAATGCCGATCTCGGCGTTCAACTCATCCAACGTCCCATTCGCCTCGATACGGATGTCATCCTTATCGACACGCTCACCGCCATGTATGCCGGTTTTTCCTTTATCTCCTCCACGGGTATATATTCTCATAGGATACTCATTTTAGAACTTATGAAAAAAGACTACCGTATTCCGGCGATAAACACTATAGTATTCATTTCCAAACACTACTGTGTTTATCCACGAATACTATAGTGTTCTCGCACGAACACAGTAGTCTTTCCTATTCGTTAATCAAAGAAGTGCTTAAACTTACTGAAGATTTTCTCTTTCATCGTCTTATTAGGCTGGAAGTTCGGTGAATTCTCCAATCCGTTCAGCGTCTCTTTCTCCGTAGACGACAAAGTCTCGGGGATATATACGCTCACGTTCACCAACAAATCGCCCGTACCATAACTATTGATGGAAGGAAGTCCTTTATTACGCAAACGAAGCACCTTACCCGGCTGTGTACCCGGCTCGATCTTCAATTTCGCCTTTCCGTCGATGGTCGGGACCTCTACCGTGGCTCCCAAGGCTGCTTGCGGAACACTCAATAGCAGGTTGTATAACAGATCGTTCTCATCACGAATCAACTCCGGATGCGGTTCCTCCTCGATAAGGATCAATAAGTCGCCGTTGATTCCACCATGTCGTGCGGCGTTGCCTTTACCATTCATGGAGAGCTGCATGCCCTCGGCTACACCGGCAGGGATATTGATCGTGATAATCTCATCGTCGCGAACGACGCCCTCACCGTTACACTCCGTACATTTCTTGACAACGATCTTGCCCTCGCCACCACAAGTAGGACAAGTCGTCTGCGTCTGCATCTGCCCAAGGATCGTGTTGGCGATACGGGTAACGACACCGCTACCTTTACACGTATCACACGTCTTCACACCCTCCGAGCCTTCCGCCCCGCTACCGTGACAATGCGAACAAGGCACATACTTCTTCACCTTGATCTTCTTTTCCACGCCGTTAGCGATCTCTTTCAGGTTCAGCTTCACCTTCACACGCAAGTCCGATCCACGGTTCACCCGGCGTCCTCCACGAGAACCGCCGAAACCACCGAAGCCACCAAAACCGCCAAAATGTCCACCAAAGATGTCACCGAACTGGGAGAAGATATCCTCCATGGACATACCACCACCGAAGCCGCCACCTTGTGAAGCCCCGCCGACACCCGCATGGCCGAATTGGTCATAACGCTGACGCTTTTGCGGATCGCTCAACACGTCGTATGCCTCTGCCGCCTCCTTAAAGTTCTCCTCCGCTTGCTTATCGCCCGGGTTCTTATCCGGGTGGAATTGTATCGCCTTCTTACGGTACGCTTTCTTTATCTCATCCGCCGATGCATTCTTCTCAACGCCCAGCACTTCATAGTAATCCCTTTTAGCCATCCTTGTATTTGTTATTTGCCGATTTTCCGATTATTCTCCCACTACTACTTTAGCGTGACGTATTACCTTGTCAAATAAGGTATATCCAGTTTGTACGCAATCCAATACCTTGCCCTTCATGTCCGGTTCCGGAGCGGGAATCGTAGCGATAGCCTCAAACTCCTCCGTGTTGAACGGCTTACCTATGGCCTCGATCGGCTTTACGCCTTGCTGAGACAGATAGCCCATGAACTTACCGAAAATCAAGTCCACGCCTTCTTTAACGGCCTCTACATCCTCAGCCGTGCGGACGTTCTGCAAAGCACGCTCGAAATCGTCGATAATAGGAAGAAGGTTCTTTAACGCACCCTCGCCGCCAGTCTTGATCAAATCGGCCTTCTCACGCATCGTACGTTTACGGTAATTGTCAAACTCCGCCATCAAGCGCAGGTGGGAATCGTTCAATTCGTTATATTTCTTTTGCAAGGCTTCCACCTCGCCCGACACATTGTCAGAGCCGGCAGTTTCATCTGCCGCATTTGACTGTTCTTCCTGCAAATTTGTCGCTTCCTCATTATTCACGTTTTCGTTTTTTGAAGCGTTTTCTTTTTTCTCGTTTGGATTCATCTTGCTCATAATCTATCTGATTTTTTTCATTACTAACTAATTGTAAGCAAAATACGGTACCACATAAATACCCTTAAAAAGTATATACACAGCATCCATATCAAGTTCATACACTATTATAGCAGCAAATATATTGCCAACTATTCCACCACATCAAAAATATCTTTACCTTTGCCTATGTTTTAAACGAAACAGGTATTTTTAGAGTAAATAAAATTCCAGAATATGATGAGAAGTGTGATTTTATCAACGTTACTATTAGTATTGGCGGTCTGTACGGTTTCCGCCCAAAACAGGAATACATCCATCTGCCGACTAGGCTTCACATACGATATCAGCCAGAGCAAGAACTGGGGAAACAACAAGCCGGTCATTAAAAGCGTCATCCCTTATTCATCCGCCGAGCAAGCAGGTATTAAGAAATACGACGTGATCGAGGAGATCAACGGTGTACCTGTGACGGAAATATCTGTCGATGAGATCCCACAACTGCTGAATCCCGCCGGAAGAAACGATGTCCTATTGACTATCAGCAACCTTTCCTCTCCTTCTAAACAAGTATTGGTAAAGAAGGACTGCAAGAAAAGTAACGCCATCACGGAAGACCAGCTGGCGTCCGCCTATGCGATGTATAGCTTGGAGACAACCAATGAGCAAGAATTCATATGCCCGTTCAAGACTACCGTCACATCCGACGGCGTAGATTTCGGTAACTTCAAGACATTCGCCTTCTCGACCATCGACGAGAATAACCGTAAACTGGAAACGGTCATCAACGAATGCATCGAGAACGAGTTGACCAAAAAAGGACTTACGGTTGATATCGCGAAGCCGGATTTATTGATACAGACTTTCTATTTTTTCGATAAGAACCCGAACTATCTGGGAGCGAATAAAGTATTGGTAGAAAAAGAACCGACTTACCGGTACAACTTCTCGCACAGTAAGATGGAGAAATTCCCGTTCTTGAATTACGCCGCCGCCGAAGCGGAAGCCGAATATCTGTTGCAATTCGGTATCCGTATCATCGATCAAAAAGATATCCCCGGACGTGTACTCTGGGAATGTGAGGCGAACGAGTTGCTGGAAGACTCTTATCGTTTAGACGAATACGCCCGGGTGCATGTCCCGTTGATGTGTATGCAATACCCATACACGAAATACGGACGTAACGTACCGTTCAAGGTGAGCAAGAAGACCTATAATTATACGGGGATCAGCTACGATATCGATAAATTGGATCAAGTGGTTGACGTAGATCGTAACTCTCCCGCTTATGCGGCAGGCATCCGTCCCCGTGACATTATAGAAAAGATCGGCCGCCATAAGATGGATCATTCGGCAGAGGAGTTCTCATCCGCCTACAAACGCTTTATCACGAACACGATGCAATATCGTGATCCGAAGACGATGTTTACGGACGCGAACGGTTTCAAATATTGCATGTTTTGGGACGTATTCAAATATCCCCAAATAGCGGATGCGTCGCAAAGCTCCGATTACTTGCCGGCGTTCTCTTATTTATACTATTTCGCCCCTTATATTAATCCGTCCGGCAACAACGCCTGTACATTTAATATAAAGCGTGGCAAGACAAAATTAGAAGTAATTATCCGTCCTACCATTCGCTCTGAAGTGACGGTAGAGATCAAATAAAGATTTTACAAACACGTGATATATCCACAAAATTTTGAACAAAAGACGGGCTTTGATAAGATCCGTCACTTAATCACAGAAAAATGTTTAAGCCCGCTCGGGGAAGAGCGGGTAGCGGAGATGGGATTCTCCGCCGATTTCGAGGTCGTATCCAAGCGATTGGAACAAACCGATGAGTTTATCCGTATCCTACACGGAGACACGGAATTCCCCGCCAGTTATTTCTTCGACGTGCGCTATTCCTTGAAACGGATTCGGCCGGAAGGTACTTGGCTGGATGAACGGGAGTTATTCGACCTCAAACGTTCCCTGCAAACGATCAATGACATCGTACGCTTCTTCAAGCCCATGGACGATGAGGAAATCAAGTATCCGGCCTTGACTGAATTGGCGGGAGATATCTTTGTCTTCCCCCAATTGATTGGAAAGATCGATAGCATCCTCGATAAATTCGGCAAGGTCAAGGACAGTGCTTCCTCCACCCTATCGCAAATCCGCAGGGAGATAACGATCACGATGAGCGGTATATCCCGCAGCCTGCAATCCATCCTCCGTGCGGCACAATCAGACGGGGTTGTCGATAAGGACGTGACACCGACCATGCGCGACGGTCGTTTGATGATCCCGGTAGCCCCGGCTTTCAAACGAAAGATAAAAGGTATCGTACATGATGAGTCCGCCAGTGGCAAGACGGTCTTTATAGAGCCGGAGGTGGTCGTGGAAGCGAATAACCGCATCCGGGAACTGGAAGGGGAAGAACGCCGGGAAATCATTAAGATACTGACGGAATTCACGAACGTGATCCGTCCTTTAGCTCCGGATATCCTACAATCTTACGAGTTTCTTGCCGACATTGACTTCATTCGTGCGAAAGCGTTATTCGCGGAGCAAGTCAAGGCGATCAAGCCGATCGTGGAGGATAAGCGACAAATGGATTGGGCACGTGCCGTGCATCCGCTCTTATTCCTGTCTTTACAGAAACAGGGCAAGCAGGTAGTTCCCCTCGATATCGAGCTGACCGAGGGAAAACGGATCTTGATCATATCCGGTCCGAACGCCGGTGGTAAATCCGTTTGCCTGAAAACGGTCGGATTACTTCAATACATGTTGCAATGTGGTTTATTGATTCCTTTGCATGAGCGATCAAGAACCGGGATCTTCGAGCATATATTCATCGATATAGGCGATGAGCAAAGCATCGAGAACGATTTGAGTACCTACAGTTCCCACCTTACCAACATGAAGTATTTCGTGAAGAATTGTAACGAGCGGACCATTATCCTAATCGATGAGTTCGGTAGCGGTACGGAACCCCAGATTGGCGGCGCTATCGCCGAGGCTTTATTGGATCGCTTCAACCGGAATCATAGCTTTGGGGTAATCACGACCCACTACCAGAATTTGAAGCATTTCGCCGAGGATACGGAGGGTATCGTAAACGGTGCCATGTTGTACGACCGCCATTTGATGCAGCCCTTGTTCAAGCTTTCTATCGGAAATCCGGGTAGCTCGTTCGCCGTAGAGATCGCACGCAAGATCGGTCTGCCCGAGGACGTGATAGCCGACGCTTCTGCGAACGTCGGAGCGGATTATATCAATATGGACAAATACCTGCAAGATATCGTACGCGATAAACGGTACTGGGAAAGCAAACGGCAGAATATCCGTCAGCAGGAGAAAAAACTGGAAGATGTCACTTCTCGTTATGAACAAGACTTGGAAGCCGTAAACAAGCAACGGAAAGAGATCATCCGGGAGGCAAAGGCCGAGGCCCAACGTATTCTAGCGGAGGCTAACGCCAAGATCGAGAATACCGTCCGTGAGATCAAGGAGGCCCAAGCGGAAAAAGAACAGACCAAACTGGCCCGCAAAGCCTTGGAAGAGTTCAAGAACTCCGTAATGGCGACCGAAGAAGAAGACGATAAGATCGCACGCAAGATGGCGAAGCTCAAGGAACGGAACGAACGGAAGAAACAGAAACAAAAAGTGACGGCCCAGCCAATATTTAATAAAGAGGTGATAGAGGTCGGTGACAATGTACGCCTTAAAGGGCAGGTTTCCGCCGGAACCGTTATGGAACTACAAGGAAAGCAGGCCGTAGTAGCATTCGGGATGATCAAAAGCACGGTTAAGCTGGAGCAGTTGGAAAAGGTAAGCAAAGGCCAGATCAAACGGGAAATCCAGAAAAGCACGTTCGTCAGCTCCCAGACCACTGACAATATGCATGAGAAGAAGATAAACTTTAAGCAAGAAATCGATGTGAGAGGAATGAGGGGCGATGAGGCATTGCAAAGCGTGACCTATTTTATCGACGACGCCATTCAAGTCGGGGCAGGCAAGGTTCGCATCTTGCATGGAACCGGTACGGGTATCTTACGTCAGCTAATCCGGGATTATCTGCGCACGGTTCCCGGTGTCCGTCGTTTTCAAGACGAGCATGTGCAGTTCGGAGGCGCCGGCATCACCGTTGTTGAATTCGATTAAAAAGAGATCCTTATTATGAGACGGAATGAATATACACACAGGAGAAGACATATATCCAACCGGCATTTATCGGACAAGTATTATTACGCCGGCGAACATGAGACAGCAACCGGCATCCGTCTCATGCAATACAACGAACAATCTTTGCATACGAAAGAGGTGCGGATAACCGACACCTCTTTCAGCAAACTATCCGACCCGGATCAGATCAATTGGTTCGAGGTTAGCGGATTGACCAACGCGGATGCCATTACCCGTATCGTAAAAGATTTCGGACTGCATAATCTGGACGCTAAGGATATCTTGACTCCCCAACACGTGGTCAAGGTAGAGGAATACAAAGGACGAATGCTTATCGTATTAAACTCCTGCTATTACGATGTCAATAACGAGATGCGGTCTGAGCACATCAGTATACTGGTAGCGAACAATACGGTTATCACTTTTACGGAAAGCAACAACCCCGTATTCGAGGCCGCTCATAAAGCGCTACTATCCAACATGCTGAACATCCGGAAAAAAGGCAGTGGATTGCTGCTCGCTTTCCTTCTAAACACCATCATAGCGAATCTAGTAGAATCCGCCTCAAAGGTAGAAGAGATACTAGAGGATATAGAAGAGACTTTGCTCGATCCTAAGAACGATCAGGGTAATATGGGTTCCCTAATCCAACAACACCGCCATGAGTACATGATTATCCGTAAGAATAGCCTACCGCTGAAAGATCAATTCTCAAAACTATTACGAACAGAGAACGGGATTATCACCCCGGATATCCTGCCGATCTATAATGACCTGCAAGACCAACTCCAATTCGTTATCCAAACAACGGAAAGCTGCCGGGAAATCACCTCTTCCCTTGTCGATCTTTATATATCCAATAACGATCTTAGGATGAACGCCATCATGAAACGGCTGACGATCGTCTCGACGATCTTCATCCCGCTCACCTTCCTCGTGGGCGTATGGGGCATGAACTTCCGCCGGATGCCCGAACTGGAATGGGAATACGGCTATCCGGCGGCTTGGGCGGCGATGCTGCTCATCGGCGCGGTCGTCTACCTCATTTTCCGCAAGAAGGAGTGGCGCTGAGGCCGCCGGTCATCACGCCGAGCCACCCCTGCTCTTGAACAGCTTTTTCCGCGCCCTGGGCGAGCGAGTAGCCAAAGCCGAGCAGCGGCACGGTCGCGCCCGCGCCGCCCCATTTGACGATGGGCTCGTAGACGCC
>ENA-ORSK01003044-ORSK01003044.1-human-gut-metagenome-genome-assembly--contig:-NODE-3044-length-10363-cov-2.800640_pt1 | contig 10363 bp, 7 predicted proteins | sample MGYA00242192_ERZ509159 | MGnify/ENA primary metagenome ERZ509159 (study PRJEB26280, sample SAMEA2338663) | human gut metagenome | biome: human gut; feature: human-associated habitat; material: faeces...
CAGATATGTTTAAAAGTGCCGGATATGCTACAGCCGCTATCGGCAAATGGCATCTTGGCCTAGGAGACAAAGCGGGAGAGCAAGACTGGAACGCCCCACTCCCCACCGCCCTTGGCGATCTGGGATTTGATTATTCCTATATCATGGCGGCGACGGCAGACCGCGTCCCCTGCGTATTCATCGAGAACGGGCAGGGGGCGAACTACGATCCGGACGCCCCGATCTATGTCAGTTACCAGAAGAACTTTCCCGGAGAGCCGACCGGAAAAGATAATCCGGAATTATTATACAACCAGAAGCCCAGTTTCGGGCACGACCAATCCATCGTAAACGGGATCAGTCGTATCGGTTATATGAAAGGTGGCGGCAAGGCGCTTTGGAAAGACGAGAATATCGCCGATTCTATCGTGACACACGCCATCGATTTTATCAAGGAGAATAAAGAGAAGCCTTTCTTCATGTATTTCGCCACGAACGACGTGCATGTACCCCGTTTCCCGCACGACCGTTTCCGGGGAAAGAACCCGATGGGCGTGAGGGGCGACGCTATCGAGCAATTCGACTGGAGCGTAGGCCAATTGATGAAAACATTGGATGAGATGGGATTGACGGAAAATACCTTGATCATCTTGTCAAGCGATAACGGACCGGTCGTAGATGATGGCTACGCGGACCGGGCCGTGGAGCTACTAGGCGATCATAAACCCGCCGGACCGCTTAGAGGTAATAAATACAGCGCCTTCGAAGGGGGAACGCGTATCCCGGCTATCGTACATTGGCCAAAGGAGATCAAACAAGCCGCCGTATCAGATGCGCTAGTGAGCCAGATCGACTGGTTCGCCTCCCTTGCCTCACTGACGAATTCCCGTCTTCCGGAAGGAAGCGCGCCGGATAGCTATGATTATCTGGATACTTGGATCGGGAAAAGCAAGGAAGACCGCCCGTGGGTAATCGAGCAAGCGCTTAATAAGGCACTTTCCGTCCGTACGAAAGATTGGAAATATATCGAGCCGAGCGTAGGTCCCGCTATCATGGAATATGAGAAGATTGAGACCGGATATTCCCCCGAGCCTCAGTTATACGACATGACGAAGGTCTACGAAGAAGGAAACAAGGCCTTGCAACATCCGGAGATCGTTTTCCAATTGCAGGGAATCTTAAAAGGAGTTCGGGATCACACAATCAAGGCTAAATAATGGAAAGAAGAAACTTTATTAAATCATCCCTCGGAATCGGTCTGGGTGCGACACTTCCGGGGATGACGCATAGCAAAAGCGGGAAAGAGGCAGAGACCGCCGTCTCTCCCGCCATGCCCGTAAAGAGCGGTAAGCCGCATATCATCTTGATCATGACCGATCAACAACGGGGCGACGCCCTCGGCTGCATGGGAAACAAGGCGGTGATCTCACCGAATATCGACCGGCTGGCGCAAGAAGGCTCGTTGTTCGTGAGCGGATATTCCTCTGCTCCAAGTAGTACTCCGGGACGGGCCGGTTTATTGACCGGGATGTCTCCTTGGCATCATGGTATGCTGGGATACGGACGCATGGCCTTGAAGTATCGTTACGAGATGCCTCAGATGATGCGGAATCTGGGGTATTATACCTTCGGGATCGGTAAGATGCATTGGTTTCCGCAGAAAGCGCTTCACGGATTCCACGCGACCTTGATCGACGAGAGTGGCCGGGTGGAAAGCCCCGATTTCATCAGCGATTACCGGGAATGGTTTCAATTGCGGGCACCCGGAAAAGACCCGGATCTTACGGGTATCGGCTGGAACGACCATGCCGCCGGTGTCTATAAGTTAGACGAGAGACTTCATCCTACGGCTTGGACCGGACAGACCGCTTGCGAGTTGATCCGGAACTACGACAACGACAAGCCCTTATTCCTCAAGATATCATTCGCCCGCCCGCATAGTCCTTATGATCCGCCTCAACGTTATCTGGATATGTATAAGGACGCAGATATCCCGAAACCCCATATAGGAGATTGGTGCGGACAATACGCCGAGCCGAAAGATCCTCTCCAAGGAGCATCGGATGCCCCATTCGGTAATTTCGGGGATGCGTATGCCATAAACTCCCGTCGCCATTATTACGCCAATATCACCTTTATCGACGATCAAGTAGGGCAAATCATCCAGACCCTAAAAGACAAAGGTATGTACGACAATGCCCTGATTTGTTTCACGGCGGATCATGGTGATATGTTGGGCGATCATTATCATTGGCGGAAAACCTATCCGTACGAGGGTTCGGCCCATATTCCTTATATCGTAAAATGGCCCGCCGGTATATCCAAATCCATACCGGACGGAAGCAGCATAGAACAACCTGTAGAACTGAGAGACTTCTTGCCTACCTTTATCGATATCGCCGGCGGGTCGGTTCCTCCCGATATGGACGGGCGGTCTTTACTCAAGCTGATCCAAGGCCAGCAGGAACAATGGCGCCCCTATATAGACATGGAGCATGCCACTTGCTATAGCGACGATAATTACTGGGCAGCCCTTACCGATGGGAAGATTAAGTATATATGGAATTTCCACAACGGAAGCGAGCAGTTGTTCGATTTACGGGAAGACCCGGGAGAGACACATAACCTTAGTGAGGACGCAGCCTATCAGAATAAGTTGTCCGAATTACGCAAGATGATGGTAGAGCATCTGTCCGAGCGAGGAGATTCATTCGTGAAAGACGGTAAATTGAAGACTCTCGATACGACCCTATTGTACAGTCCCAATTTCCCGAAATAAGGGACGAGCGAGCCTCGTCCCTACAGTCCCTTACGTTTTTTACCTTTTTTTTATCGCGGAATGGATGTATCTTTGCCCGAGAAACTAGAAGAGACTCAACTTAATGCTAGGAATCGTTAGTAAAGGAATCATTATAGGCGTATTGGTTTCGGCCCCCATGGGCCCCATCGGTATGCTCTGTATACAAAGAACACTAAATAAAGGACGTTGGCACGGGTTCGTCACCGGATTAGGGGCCGCACTATCCGACGTGATTTATGCGGTACTGACTTGTCTGGGCATGGGAGTTGTGGTCAATTTCGTGGAAGCGAACCAAGCGCCCCTGCAGTTGATCGGAAGTATCGTTCTCGGCATTTTCGGGTATTATATCTTCCAAAGCAACCCGGTACGGAACCTAAAGAAACAACGGGAAAAAAAATTATCCTTCACGCAAGACTTTATTACAGCTTTTCTACTTACCTTTAGCAACGTTTTAATCGTCCTGCTCTATATCGGGCTGTTTGCCAGATTTGGCTTCGTGCTTCCGGAATATTCATTCTGGTTGCTGGTCGTAGGCATCGTCAGTATAGGGATAGGGGCCATTCTTTGGTGGTTCGGTATAACATATATTATCGCTAAGCTGAGGAAATGGTTTAATGTCAGAGGAATATGGTTACTAAACCGGATAGTAGGGTCGGTCATAATAATATTGTCTATTATCGGCGCGCTGTCTGTTTTATTGACCACATATTTACAATGGCCTTTACTTCAAATCTATAGTTAAAAATGAAAAGACTAAAAGTACCTACAATCAACGTACTGGATGTACTCGATATAACATCCATAGGATCCCTTCTTGAGGAGAAAGCCCAACGAGAATATATCAGCCATGCCAATTGGCGGGAATATCCCTATAAGCCTATCACCGTTTTTGATATCGTCCGGAGCAAGCAGAATCTTTACATACGATATACCGTGCAAGGCTACTCCTTGAAAGCGTCTTATGAGATGGACAACTCGTCGGTGCATAAGGATAGTTGCGTGGAGTTCTTCATGAAAAAGGAAGGTGACTCGCATTATATGAATTTCGAGTTTAATTGTATCGGGACTTGCGATGCCGCCCGCCGGACATCCCGGGATATCAAGACATCCCTCTCGCAAGATGAGTATAAAAGTATCCAGCGACTTCCATCCCTAAAAAGGCAGTCATTCGCAGAGAAGAAAGGGATCTACTCATGGAGCCTGATTGTCGTCATCCCTTTCAAGCTGATGGGATTGGACCCCGAGAACCTACCGGAAAAGATATTGGGTAATTTCTATAAATGCGCGGATGATACCGAGTATCCGCATTTCGTAAGTTGGAGCCCAATAGACTTGCCGGAACCGAATTTCCACTGTCCGGAATTCTTCGGGGAGATCTACTTGTAGTAGAGACGTAGCGTGCTACGTCTCTACCAACAAGCCTATGACTATTTATTACCTTTACCTAGTTTCAGTTCAATGACGAACGCTATTATCAAGCCGATTCCCCCGAACAAAAGAACCGAAGCCCCATAAGCCGTACCCGCTACCTCATGCCTGTACCAACCATCATCATAATAAGAATTTGTCGCCATACACATATTAATAATAAAGCCTACCAACAAACCTAATCCGATTCCCGCCAAAAGGCACCCGGCCTTTAAGCTACTGAACGAGAAGTTTCGCATGTAGTTAGGCAGTCCCAATTTACCATCGAAAGCAGAGGCATCCAGTTTATCACCGATCTTCTCGATAATCGCCAAACGTTCCCTCTTGCGAACAAACAACTCAAATAATCCGTAAATACCTGCACAAACGATTCCGACAACTAGCGGAACAGAAATAAAATCCATCATAACTGTATAATTTTAATTGATTCATTCATATTGTTTGCTAATTTGACGCAACAGTTTCCCATAGGTTACACCTCCGGGCTGAAAAATATTTTTTATTTTTGTTACCGCAAGTTGTAACCTATTTACCCGGCTTGCGTCCATTAAGTACAATGGAATTGTATACCGATACATATTACATACAAAGGATACAAGCGGGGGACGTGGCATGTTTCGCTTGCCTTTTGGACAAGTATAGCCGTCCGATTCACTCGTTGATCCTCAAAGTGGTACGAAGCCAAGAGGAGGCTGAGGAGTTGGCGCAAGATACGTTTATGAAGGTATTCAAAAACCTCGCCTCATTCAAAGGGGATTGTAGTTTCTCCACATGGATTTACCGGATCGCTTACAACACGGCGATCTCGTCGGTCAGGAAGAAGAGATATGAGTTTCTACCGATTGAGGAGACTACACTTGAAAACGTATCGGAGGAGGAGGTTACGAACCTGTTCGGACAAACCGAATCCACGGAACAGGTTCAAAGATTGGAAGTCGCCCTTGAACAACTTCTACCAGACGAACGGGCCTTGATCTTGCTCTTTTATTGGAAAGAAAAAACAATAGAAGAACTGGTCTCTATCACCGGCTTGACCGCCTCGAATATTAAAGTCAAGCTACATCGCATCCGAAAAAAATTGTTTGTATTATTAAAAGGAATGGATCATGAGTAAGATAAACACAAATAAGGAACAACCCGATTTATTGGGGGATTTATTCAAACGCATACCGGAGGAGGAGCTTCCCGCCTCGTTCCGTTCGAACGTAATGCGACAAATCATGCTTGAGTCCGCAAAGGCGAAGAAACGTGACGAACGGTTCAGCCTGTTAGCGGCGATCGTGGCCTCGCTTATCATGATTTCCCTTGCGATCGTATCTTTCGTATATATGGAGATACCCAAGATAGCCGTCCCCACGATAAGCACATCGGCCTTGGCTTTCTATTTATACATAGGGGCCATCACGCTCATACTTCTATTGGCGGATTATAAATTGAGGAATCTATTTCACAAGAAAGGATAAGCACGAAGCGAGCTCCGTCCGTATACGAGGAATCTATGGACAAGGAACCATTCAGCCGCTCGGCGATCAAAAGACAGATAGAAAGCCCTAAACCCGCACCGGGTTTGTAATCATCCAGCTTCTCAAAGCGATTGAATACCGCAGCTTGTTTTTCAAGGGGAATACCGGCACCCGTATCCGTAACGGCTATGCATACCTTTTCCCGATCCGGCGCAAGTTGGAACGATAGGTTAATCTCACCTTTCTCCGTAAATTTAGCGGCGTTTGTCAACAGGTTTGTCAACAGTTGTTGCAGGCGCAGATTATCTACATGTACCACGATTGGTTCCCCAGCGGGAGAAAAAGTCAATTTAACCCCATCCGGCATCCGGTAGCGTACACTCTCCAATGCCATTTGGCAACACTCCAAAAGCGGATAATCCTTGATATTGAAATGAAGGTCTCCAGTCTCCATCCGGGATAAATCCAATACGTCGTTTACCAGATTCAACATCAAATCCGTATTATTCCGGATGATAGACGAATATTCCTCCCGCTCTTTCGCATCGGTAGAAGGTTCCACCAGCAAACTGGAGAAACCTACGATCGCATTTAACGGGGTCCGGATCTCATGGCTCATATTAGCGAGAAAAGCGCTTTTCATCAGGCTGGCCTCTTCCGCACGGGCTTTCTCCCTCATCAATCGTCTTTGGGATTCCAAAAGCAAGTCTTTCTCTCGCTGTAATTGGTTTTTCAAGGATCGTAGATGGCGGTAGTATAAAAACGAGATATAGAGGAGGATCGATAACACGACCGATATAGATAAGATAAACACCAACAAATCTTGTTTCCGGGCGATACGTAACCCGGCTTCCTTCAGTTCCGTTTCTTTCAATTCCTTTTCATGCAACTCATGCAAGGTTCGCAATTGATTCACCTGCCGGAGAAAAGAAGTTCCCCGCCTTTTCGTCAGCGTTCTATAAAGTTCATCATATAGAGCCATAACCTCCTCGAGTCGGCCCTGCTCCTTTAAGATATCCGCCTTGAACTGAATATCTTCAGGTAATCGCTCTGTCTCCAACACTTCATTTATATAACGCAGTGCCAACGGGATATCTCCAGCCGCCTTATAATAACGAGCCTTAACCGCTAGATAAGTATTGATTGCATAGTCCTTCTCTACCAAACTATTGCCGACATAGGAAGAGGCTTTATCCAACGCTTTCTTGGCATTTGCCAAATCTCCTTTCGAAAGATAAAAGCTCGTGTAAAAAGAATAAAGCAGCCAATACTCCCGCTCTAGTAGCAAAACATCACCTTTTTCTTGATTAATCTCATATTGCTCATCCAGCAGGGCTTTATATTGTTCCAAGATTCGTTCCGTCAACATATATTGTTTCGTTCGGACACTACTTTCCAATTGATAAGAAGTTAACCGGATTTTAGTATCCATGATATCGGGAACATCTTTTATATCCTTCAATAAATCCAAACCTTCCTGAAAAGAGACTACGGCATCGCTATCCCTACGGATACGTTGGTAAATCAGCCCTAAAGTCTCCGAACAGCGAAGCAAGCCGTATTTATGATTCAGATTGCTCGCCAACCGATACAGATCCATCGCCTCACTCATTGCCAACTCATAATTCCCTAGCCAAAGGAGATCTTGACTGGAATAACTCTTCACCTCAAACAAGACATACGGATATTCATGGCGGGCCTTCGCCATAGAATCTACGATATTACAACAATAGACCAAACTATCACGCTTAGACTGATTGTAATAATACTCGGCCATACCTTTCAATCCTCTATATGCGATAGATATGGAATCCACCGCCATCGCATTCTCATAAAGACGTTGATAATAATCTTTCATTTTGGGATCTTGCCGATAAAGCAAAGCCAACCGCTGCAATATAGGTAAAGTAGACGCTATCGTCGGGCAGCCCGGTAATACCCTCTCCAAGCTGTCGATCTCTGTTAAACGATCCTTGCCGGGAGGAGGCGTGGAAGATTTCATCGAGCCGCAAAATACAAGGGAGATCATAATAACCACCCCTATACGTATGGATATCCCGTTATCGAATAGATTCATCAGCCTCATATAGGGGTTTCAATTAAATTCGTTGGATGTATAAAGACAAACCGGGCACCGCCCTTATAAGAGACATCTACGGATAAAGAACCTTTAAGCTGTTCCGAGATGATCTGGCAAACAGAAAGTCCCAAACCGGTACCTTGAACAAAGTCGTCTAATTTCTCAAAACGCTCGAATATCTTCTTACACTTATCCTCAGGGATTCCACAGCCCGTATCCGTAATGAAGAAACGAACCTCACCTTTGCTCTCATCCACGGCAAATGAGAGATTAATCTCTCCCTCGGAAGTGAATTTAGCGGCATTCGACAACAAATTTGTCAACAACTGCTGCAAACGCAAGGCATCCGTATTCAAGGTATAAGATTCAAGCGAGGGAGTAAACGTCAATCGGACCCCGGGCTTCACCCGATGGCGAATCGAATCCAACGCCCTCTGGCAACAGGCGACCAGATCGTTTGGCTTCACGCTGAACTTGATCTTGCCGGATTCCAAACGGGATAAATCCAGGACATCGTTCACCAGATTCAATAGCAACTCGGAACTATGGTTCACCTCCCCGGCAAACCGGATCTTCTCCTCCTCGCTATACTCGCTACTCGCCAATAATTCCGAGAACCCGACAATGGCGTTCAACGGCGTACGCACCTCATGGCTGATATTGGCGATAAAGGCGCTTTTCTTCTTGTTCGCCGCCTCCGCCTCTTTCGTCACGACCCGCAGTTGCTTCTCCGAAGCGATCAAGGAGTCTTTCTCCTGAAGCAACTCATTTCTCAACCTCTTAGTATGCATATAAATACGCCACAACATATAGAGTAGGCCCATCAAGACCAATAGAAGACCGATAGATACGACAATCTGCTTCTGCTTCAAAGCTTCTTGCTCCGATTTCAGCTTCAACTCCCGATCTTGCTTTTCCAGGTCATTCAAGTCATTCAATACACGGAGTTGCTCGATTTGCCGGTCGAAGGCATCCATGTTGATCGTCTCCGTCTTATTGATGATCTCCTCATAGATAGTGACCGCCTCTTGCAATTGGCCGGATGATTGCAATATCGCTTTCTTCATCTCCAACTTATCCAGATCACGATTGATCTTTAAAGCCAGATTGACAGCGGACAACGCATGCCTATAATCTTTCTCCTTCCAATAATAAAATGATTTTGTCCGCAGATATTGAGCCTCCACCCTATCCCCAAAAGAACTATCCAAATAAGCGGTCGCCTGATCCAAATACGCCTGTGCCTTTCCCGAATTCCCATTCATGGTATACAGCTCGCAATAATAGCAACTCATCAAGCAACGATGACGTTTTACCGGAAAAATCTTTCCCTCCCCATTATACTTCCTTTCCAAGGAATCCAATAAATGATCATACTGTTTCAAGAGCGCCTCCGACTCGGACAAACGTCCTAATAGCAGGGTAGATTCCAACATATTAGACAAATACATAATCCGGAAAGCAGGATTCGCCTTCTCCCCTTTCAATAAGTGCAGGCCTTTCCCGAAGATCTCTACCGCGTCACTGTCTTTCTTAATCCGCTGGTACACCATCCCTAGATTGCGATAAGCCCGTAGCAGGCCGTAATCGTTCTTACTTTCCCGGGCCAAATCCAGATATTGCATGGCCTTGTCCATAGCCAACTCATAATTGCCGGACCATAGATAATCCTGACAAACCAAGCTACCGGATAAAAACAACCCTCTGGGACTCTCATGCCTTTTTGAGGCCAACGAATCCAATTGCCCCACCCAATATAATAGGCTATCCCTATTTTCCACATTATAATAATAACGACTCAAGCCAGCCATCGCATCGTACACGATCCCGATGGAATCCAAAGGCATCGCGATATCGATTATCTCTTTCAACGCCGGTACCTCCTCCGGCAATTGCCAGTACAAGCCGATTAATTCTTTAAGAAGGGGTATCTTATCCTGAGGTTTTTGGATACACGATAAAGATTGGCGTATGCTATCCGCACGAAATTTACTCACGGCATTCTGCGCACTTGCGCTCACCGCAAACAAAATCCACACTATTCCTATAAAAGTATTGACGCTGGACTTTCTTAAAAATCCTCTACTCATTGATTTATCGCTTACAATTCGCAAACTTACAAAATAAATATCAATAAAAATCAACAGTTTTCCGTAATTACAGCCAACACGGCCCAATTGAATGTTTTTACCCCTCAAAACTCTTGTCAATCAGAAAAAAAGCATTACCTTTGCCCCGATTTTTGAGAGATGACAACATAAAGTCTAACTTACTAATTAAAACAAACTTAGTATTAACAATTAAAGAATGGAAAATTTAAAAAACATCCAGCCGGTTGAAGATTTCAACTGGGACGCTTTCGAGCAAGGCGAGACTTACACCGAAGTAAGCAAGGACGATCTTGTAAAAACGTATGACGAGACTTTGAACACAGTAAAGGACAAAGAAGTCGTTATGGGAACTGTAACTGCAATGAACAAACGTGAAGTTGTAGTAAACATCGGTTTCAAATCAGATGGCGTTGTGTCTATGGCGGAATTCCGTTACAACCCGGATCTGAAAATTGGTGACGAAGTAGAAGTCTACATCGAAAACCAGGAAGACAAAAAAGGA
>ENA-ORSK01003046-ORSK01003046.1-human-gut-metagenome-genome-assembly--contig:-NODE-3046-length-10356-cov-2.499563_pt1 | contig 10356 bp, 6 predicted proteins | sample MGYA00242192_ERZ509159 | MGnify/ENA primary metagenome ERZ509159 (study PRJEB26280, sample SAMEA2338663) | human gut metagenome | biome: human gut; feature: human-associated habitat; material: faeces...
TTAATGCATCCAACTCAAAGTACGGTGGAAGCTTTGCCAAGAATTATTGAATATTTTCAAACAAATGGATTCAATTTAACTACAGTTAGCCAGACAATAGGCATATAAAATGATAGCAAACAAAAAAATCAATAATATTACAAAAATATTCTCAAAAATTTAAGCTGATACTTGAGAATATTTTTTAATTGTGCTATAGTTAAATAAGAGATTTCAAGATGTAAAAGGAAAAATATGGCTACTTTTCAAGTAAACAATAAAAATAAGAAAAAATCAAATCGAAATGTGAAATTTATATTGGGCTGGACTTTACTTCTTTGTTCTACGCTCATATTCTTATTTTCTGTGACAAGCCTCGTGCCAGATCTTCAATATTTCTTTCTAGGAATTTTCGGTGTTTTTGTCTATCCTTTATGCGTGCTTGGACTTTTAATTTCACTGGCGCTACTTAACAATAAAAAATATGTAATGCCAAAATCCTATGCCATATTCTTAACTTTAAGTCTCTATTTTTTCTTAGCTATAATTCAACTAATCATAATAGGCAGTCCAAATGGACAAACCTATGGAGAATATATCGCATTAAATTATAGTAAACAATTTACTGCAGGGGGAATGATCATAGGATTTATTCCAGCAAGCTTTGCCTATCTTATGGGGCTTGCAGCCACATATATAATCTTAGCAATTGGACTTATTACCTCTTTAGCTTTCTTCATTGAGGCTGTTATTTCTGTGCGAAAAACGATGAATATGCAAAAACCGATCAAGCTGCAAATTAAAGAAAAAGAGAATGACAGCTCGTCAGTTAATCCGAGATTTACCAGAAAAACTCAAGAAAAAATCGTTGAAAAAGAGCCTGTAAATGTAATGTTAGATGGAAATTTGCAAGAGCAGGAAAAGAGAGAGCTTAGTGCTCGCGAAAAGCTAGGACTTGCAGGAAATTATAGAGCTTTTGAAGGAGCATCTTCTACAAGAGCGGAAAAGAAATATGAACTAGAAAATTTAGTATTACCAGAAGATCAAACCAAAAGCAAGCTGCCGCAAGGTATGACGGTGCGAGAATACCTTTTATCTCCACCAAAGGTTGACATGGAAAAATTTATGCAATCAAAACCAAAGAGTGCTGCGGCTAGACAAAATACATTTGAGCAAAGTTATAATAACATTTCAACAAGTGAAATAAATAGCAATATTGATAAGCTAAAATCATCATCGACGATTCAGCCTAGCTCTTATCTGCAAGAAGAAAATTATGATTTTACTGAAGAGGAGCCATCTAGAGGCAATTTGACCAATATTAAGCCAGAAGAGATCACAAATGAGGCAGAAGAAATAATTCGTCAAGTTGCTATGCAAGAAAAGCTTGAGCGCGAGTCTAGCGAAGATACAGATTATATAGACTATAGCGATGTAGAGCAAAGTGCCCATAGCGAAACTCAAAATGAAGAGATGCAAATTGAAGAAGAAGATAGCGACTTTACTTTTGAAGAGCCAAAAGAAGAACCACAGAATTCTAGTTCATTTGATCGTGATAGAAAATTTAGCCAAGAAATTGATAGAAGCAGGTCTATAAATCTAGATAGAGATCGTCATTTCTCTATGCAAAATAGCGAACAAACTTCTGATTCGCAGCAGCCAAGAGAAAATAGATTTAGACCTAATGATGAGATCGCAAAGAGGAAAAAGTTTGTTCAGCTTGATGATGATAAAGCCACTCAAAATATTAAGCCATATAAATACACAAGACCGCCACTAGATTTGATTACCACAAAATCAGACGACCTATCTTTGTTTAATGATGAGGTACCTCTCAAACGAGTTGCGCTTGAGAATGCACTTGAAAATTTCGGCGTTCCTGCAAAAGTTCAAAATGTCGTTATTGGCCCAACGGTCACAAGATATGAAATCGAAATGCCAGAGGGAATTTCGGTAAAGAGAATTCTTTCGCTTGACGCAGATATTGCATATGCATTGTCGGCGAAAGGTCAAATTCGTATTGAGGCGCCAATTCCAGGGCGAAGTATTGTAGGTATTGAAGTGCCTAATAATAAGGTGGCGACCGTCAGCATTAAGGATGTTCTTCAATCAAAAGAATTTTCACTCAGTCCTTCTCCACTTACATTTGCACTTGGAAAGGATATTACCGGCAATGTGAGAATTTGCAACCTTCAAAAGATGCCGCACCTGCTTGTAGCTGGTACAACTGGTTCTGGAAAGAGTGTATGCTTGAACGCAATCATAACCTCAATCCTATATAAAGCATCGCCTGATGAAGTTAAATTCATTTTAATAGATCCAAAGCAAGTGGAACTTTCAATGTATGAAGGACTTCCTCATCTTGTTGTGCCGCGTGTTATTACCGATCCTACAAAAGCAGTAAATGCACTGCAGTGGGCGGTAGATGAGATGGAAAGGCGATTCAAGCTCATTTCAGAGGAGCGAGTAAGGAATATAATAGAATACAATAAACTTGATAAAGTACTGCAATATAAAGTCAAGAAGATGCCATATATTGTTATCATTTTTGATGAGTTTGCAGATTTTATGGCAGTTGCGAAGAACGAGATTGAAGATAAAATTCGAAGACTGGCAGGTAAGGCGAGAGCTGCTGGAATTCATTTGATTTTAGCGACTCAAAGACCTTCTACCGATGTTGTTACTGGAACATTAAAAGCAAATCTTCCTGCAAGAATTGCTTTCAAAGTAGCAAGCAGGGTTGATAGTGAAGTTATTATGGGAGCTACGGGAGCAGAAAAACTTCTTGGAAATGGTGATATGCTCTATAAACCTGCAGATTCAGAGCCTCAAAGACTTCAAGGCTGCTTTATTGATACACCAGAGACAAAGGATATCGTATCATTTATAACAGCGAACAACGAGGAGATCTTTGATGAAGAGGCTAACAATGCTATCAATAATCCAAACAAGGCAAATAATGGTGGCGGAGGAGAAAACAACGGCGTAGATCCGCTCTTGCCTCAAGCACTTAAAATTTGCATTGATAATGGCGTGGCATCAACTACAATGGTGCAAAGAAAGCTTTCAATTGGTTATCCTAGAGCGGCGCGAATTGTTGATCAAATGGAAGAGCGAGGTTATATCTCAAGCGCTGAGGGATCTAAACAACGCTCAGTTTATATAACTATTGATGAATTTTATGCAATATTCGGAGATATCTATGACTAAGGAAGAACTAAAGAAAAAGTTGGTGTCTGCCATAAGCCTTGGATGTGATAAAAATAGGGTAGATCTTGAATGCATGCTTGGAAAGCTCAATGAATATGGTTTCACTATTACTGATGATGTGGAAAATAGCGATATTTTAATTGTCAACACTTGTGCTTTCATTCAGCCTGCTATGGAAGAGGCCATTTACAATATATTATATGCCGAGAAATTGAAGAAAAATGGCAATGTTGAAAAAGTAATTGTGACAGGATGTTTTCCAGAGCGTGGCTTTGCCGCTATGCAAGAAAACTTCCCACAGATTGATCGCTTTTTAAGACTTAGAGAGAATGAAAATATTTGTCAAATAGTAGAGGAGCTTTATGGCGTAGAGAAATCAAAATTAATCAAAAATTTTGATAGAATTTTGACCACAACTCCAAGTTATGCATATTTGAAAATAGCTGATGGCTGCAATAATGTCTGTTCATATTGCACCATTCCTAGAATTAGAGGTCGATATAAAAGTACGCCAATTGACGACCTTGTAGATGAAGCTAAAGAGCTTGTTAAGCGAGGAGTAAAAGAGCTTATTTTAGTGGCTCAAGACACAACGAGATATGGCGAAGATTTATATGGCGAAAATGCTCTTATAAAGCTATGTGACAAGCTAAGCAAAATTAAAGATTTAAAATGGATTAGGCTTCACTATGCTTATCCTGAGAAGGTTACTGACGAGCTGCTTTCATATATTGCAAAAAATCCAAAGATGTGTAAATATCTTGACCTGCCATTGCAACACATTGATGATCAAATTTTAAGAAGTATGCGTCGAAGACTTGGAGAGGATGAGACGCGATCGTTAATTGAAAAAATCAAGACTAATTATCCTCAAATTGCTCTAAGAACAACATTTATTGTTGGCTATCCAGGAGAGAAAAGAAAAGATTTCAACAAGCTTTTAGATTTTATCAAAAAAAGCGAGTTTGATTATGCTGGATTTTTCCCATATTACCGCGAGGAGAATACTGCAAGTTATTTCATGAATAAGCAGCTGCCTCGTTACATAAAAGCGTACAGATTAAAAAAGATAGCGCGCCTGCAACATCAAATTGCAACGAGCAGGATGCAAAGCCAGATTGGGAAGAAGATTACCGTGCTTGTTGATAGTTTTGATGAAAATAGCGGAGAATTTTGCTGCCACAGCGAAAAATTATCTCCAACAGTTGACTTTGGGATAAAAATAATAGATAATGGTAATGTAAAATTATATGATTTTATTGAAGTTAAATTAACAGACTTTGATGGAAGCAATTTTAAGGGGGAAGTGGTATGAATACACCAAATAAAATCACACTTGTAAGATTATTGTTATTGCCAATAATAATATTCTTCTATCTTGCTGATTTCATTCCATACGGTAAGCTTGTAGCAACAATCGTATTTGTTATTGCCTGCCTTACAGATTTTGTAGATGGATACATAGCAAGAAAATATAATATGGTCACAGACCTTGGCAAATTTTTTGATTCAATAGCCGATAAAGTGCTAATCATGACTGGAATGATCTTAATTATAAGCGGGCCTCTTACTGGCAGCGCTCCAGTAGTTTATCCAACTTGGCTAGGAATTATTTGCGTAATAATTATGCTGGCACGAGAATTTATAATCTCAGCTCTTCGTCAAATTGCAGCTGCCAAAGGTAAGGTTCTTGCTGCAGAGAAGAGTGGCAAAATAAAGGCAACTTTTCAATATGTAGCTGTGACAGGATATATGATTTTCGCGTTTGTTCTTGATGACCTTGTTTCAATCACTCAGATGAATGAGACGGCTCTAGCAGTTGTAAGATTTATTCTGATGATCTTGTTTGTAGTGGCAACAGTGCTTACAATCTATTCAGGAACAAGTTATCTTATCAAAAATAGAAGAGTATTTGCTACCGAGAAAGCTCCAGAAAATTTCACTTCTTCAAAAGATGAAGTAAAAAAAGATAGCAAAAAGGAAGAAGAATAATCTTTTCAAAATGAATTTTATCTAACCAAATTTTTAGCGAATCTATGATTGCTAGCATGGGTTTATTGTGGAATTAATCATAATAAATAAGATTTCAAAAGGTTGCTCGTTTTTTGCGAGCTTTAAGACAGCACAAAGTGGTGTAATTAAAAGATTTACTAAGAGGGTAAAATGGAATATAAGGTTTTCATATTTTCAAGTGGTATTTTTGATGGCCGCAAAAGCTTTGATTTTAATAGTTTCAATCAGTTATGCGGTAAATATTTAGTGAATATCAGCCAAATTATAATAGCAAAATATAAAAGTTGTTCACTATCACTTGAAAAAGATAACCTTATTATTTTTTGTGAAAACAAAAACATTGACGAGCTGATATTTTCAAATATAGATTGCATAGGGAAGCAAAAGAAAATTATAGATGACAAAATAGCCGTTTTTGGTGATAATGATCGAGATATTATATTTGTTCCTATCGAATGCGACTTAAATAAACTTGAAAAAGTTTTTGCTAATAATAATAAAAATTTTAGCCAATTTCATCTGTTTGGTTTAAAAGAAAATGAGGTTGTGGAAAAACTAGAAATTATAAAACAGGAAATTGACACGCTAGAATATAGCATTATCTATGAAAATTTGATCACTCATTTATATTTATCGTATATAGGCGATAAAGATGTGACGCATGAAATTGAAAACAAAATTGCCACATATTTTAAGCAAAATATCTATAGCGAAAATGATTTAACACTTGCCGCGATTGTCTATCGTCTATTAAAATTAAAAGACTTCAAAATTGCAATTTGGGAAATTTCAACAAAGGGTGTTATTACAAATCAACTTTTCACCGAAAACAATGATTTTGATAGCGTTCTTCAAAAATCACGCTTTGATTATACGCAGTGCAAAGATGTAGATATGTTATATGAAAAAGCTTTAAATTTCAAGAAGGAAGCATCATGTGAGATAGCGCTTTTAGTCCATAGACAAGAGAGCGAAATTGAAGACTGTTATCAATTTGCAATTTGCTATGGTGACGAAATTTTCTTGTATAAAAACATTTTTAAAGGTGATCACAATATAAGCTTACAAATGGCTAAAAATGCAGTACTATTTAATCTCGCGAAAAAATTGAGGCAAAATGATATAACAATTTAATAAATGTTTTGAAATTACAAAGAGCTATGTTAAAATAAATACATAAAAAGGGGTTACTTATGGAAAAGAAAGATTTAAAGAAAGACAGCAAAAAAGAAGCACTTGAGCAAGCACTTCTTCAAATTGAAAAGCAATATGGAAAAGGCGCTATTATGAAGCTCGGAGACCATGTCAATGAGCCTATAGATGTTATTCCTACGGGCTGCCTGACTCTTGATATAGCACTTGGTATTGGTGGAATTCCAAGAGGTAGAGTGATTGAAATTTATGGGCCAGAATCTTCAGGTAAGACTACAGTCTCTCTTCACATTGTGGCAGAGGCGCAAAAAATGGGCGGTACTGCAGCTTTTATTGATGCTGAGCATGCACTTGATCCAACATATGCCGAAAAACTTGGAGTTGTACTTGATGATCTTCTAATCTCACAACCAGACAACGGCGAGCAGGCTTTAAATATCTGTGAAACTCTTGTTAAATCTGGTTCAGTTGATATAGTTGTAGTTGACTCAGTTGCAGCTCTTACTCCTAAAGCTGAAATTGATGGAGAAATGGGTGAAAGCCATGTAGGATTGCAGGCAAGAATGATGAGTCAAGCTTTAAGAAAACTTACAGGCGTGATAAATAAAAGCAAAACCACCGTTATCTTTATCAATCAATTAAGAGAAAAAGTCGGCGTTCTATTTGGTTCGCCAGAGACAACTACTGGAGGAAAAGCACTAAAATTCTATTCAAGCATTAGACTTGATGTTAGAAAGAAGGACACAATCAAAGATGGAACGACTTTTATTGGGAATAGAACAGTTGTAAAAGTCGTTAAAAATAAGCTTGCGCCTCCATTTAGAACAGCAGAATTTGATATTGTTTATGGACAAGGAATCAGTCAGGTAGGCTGCGTGATTGATCTAGCCCTTGACAAAGATATTATCAAAAAATCTGGTTCTTGGTTCTCATATAACGATGAAAAGATAGGCCAAGGTAAAGAGAATGTTAAAATATTCCTTGAGCAGAACAAAGACATATATAATGAAATTTTTGATAAAGTAAAAGAAGCTTATGGAATAAAATCGGACAAAACCGAGGAAGAATAACATATTTTATAAGGACAAGTAAATTAAAATAAACAAAAGAGCGGGTTTCGCTCTTTTTATATTACAAATAAACAATTCTAATTCAATTGATAAGTTATATAAACCATTTATCTTTATCTGATGAATTTTGTTTAGTCTTAATAAAAGTTATTTCTTCACTTTCATTTACATCAGGATTAATAGTAATATAATAATCTATAGTGATCGTTTGTTTTTGATTTTTTAGTGGTAAAATGACCTTTTGCTTGCTATTAAGACCGCTAATTTCTTTGAGAGTTTTGCCATTACTTTTAAAAACATAAGTAATATAATTTTTAGCATCAAATTCTATTTCTGCATTAGATCCATTTACTTTGCCTTTAAAACTTTGCTTTTCCATGTTGACAAATTTATTTGAAATATCGGTTGGCAAATTAAATCTTGAAAATAATTCTTTTTGAGTGTAACGCTCTGGTGTGCTGTTTCCTGCAAGCACTATTCTATGATTTTCATAAAGTTCGGTTGCATCAATATCCTTTTCAACAATGCTTGATGGCACACTAAAAAGCGAATTATCTTCAACTTGAGAGAAATATCTGCGCGCTATTTCTGTAGGCTGATTTCCGCCAGCATATGAAATTGGCGAGTTATCTAAATTTCCTAGCCATACACAAATAGTTTGATCTTTAGTATATGACACATTCCATGCATCAAGATTTTGTTTGGAATTTGACTTTCCAACTGTACCAGTTTTGGCTGCTATTTCTTTATTTAAACTTGCCAGTTTTTTTGCTGTACCGCTTTTAGCACAGGTTTTTAGCATGTCGGTAATAAGATAGCTAGCATCTTCTCTTAAAACCTGTTTTTCATGAGGTTTATTTACATAGACAAGCTTGTTATTTTTATCTGTAATAAATGATACAAACTTTGCTGGTGCAAATTTACCGCCATTTGCAAAAGTAGAGTAGCTTGATGCAAGCTGAACTAAATTTACGCCATAAGTCATTCCGCCAAGAGCTAAAGAGTAGCTGTCGTCCTTTTCATCAAATACAAAACCCATATCTTCTGCATACGACTTTGCTTTATCAATTCCGACATATGAAAGAACTTTTACTGATGGTATATTAATAGATTTTGATAACGCCTCTCTTGCACTTATGTATCCTCGGTAAACATCGCCGATATTTTTTGGAGTGTAGTCGGATATGGTCGTCTTCTCGTCAAGCAGAGGAGTGCACGGATAGATGATATCTTCATTTAAGGCAGGGGCATAGACAAGGACTGGTTTAATACAAGAGCCCGGCTGTCTTTTTGCATCTAAAATTTTATAGTTACTTGATCCAACATAGGCTTGAACTGTGTGGTTATTATTATTGATTACAACAGCTGCGCTGTTACAATCAAGACCCTCAATATCTATTGCGTTTGTTAGAGCATTTTGTTTTTCTTGATCTTGATAGGTATATATCTTATATCCTTTTAAAGCTATTTTTTTTGCTGGAATTTTTAAAATTGACACCGCCTCATCAATGGCGCTTTGGCTGTAGGAGTTGAGCTTATTTTTAGGCTTTTCATTAATAGTTAGCGATAGCGGCTTATTGATTGCAAGATTATATTCATCGGCTTGAATAAAATTATCTTTATACATCTCACTAAGAACAAGATTGCGTCTTTTAAGACAATTATCAGGATTTTTTGTTGGAGAGTATTTTGCTGGCGATTTTATAATAGCTGCTAAAGTTGCCGCTTCACTGGAAGAAAGATCTTTTGCAGATTTTGAAAAATAATAGTTTGATGCAGATTCTATACCATAGCAGTTATTCCCAAAGTAGATTATGTTTAAGTATTTTTCTAAGATCTCATCTTTGCTGTAGCGTTTTTCCAGCTTTTGAGCAAGGGCAATTTCTTTAATCTTTCGTTCAACAGTTTTGTCGGATGTGAGCTGGGTGTTTTTTACAAGCTGCTGAGTTATTGTTGAGGCGCCTTCTTTAAGTTTGCGAGCCTTGACATCGTTAATAAGTGCTTTGACCATGCGTTTGTAGTTTACTCCACTGTGGCTATAAAAGCTTTTATCTTCTATAGAAATAAAGGCGTTTTTTGTCGTATCACTTAAATTTTCAATATTTGCATATTGTTTGTTGATTTCGTTAAATTCTTTGATAGGCTTGTTCTCTTTGTCATAGACTTCTATGTATACTTCTGAAGAGGATAGAGCATCTTCATCAATTGCCATAGCTCTTGCATTCATATAAATAGAGGATATATAAAACCCAGCCGCGAGCAATGCAGCTAAGACAATAAAGAAAATAATAAGGAGAATCCACTTAAAGCTTTTTTTCATCCTTTTTATTATGTAACAAACTCTTTAAATTATTTGTTATATAAGATAATTTTTTATTTGAAAATTTTGACATTCTATTGTATAATTGTAAAGAAGCGACATTTTTTGCTAAAGATTAGCAAAAAAAACTTTAATAAGGATTTGCCGCGCAAAGAAGATCGATTTTAATTTAAGCTAAGATATACGGAGAGAAGATGAAATATTTTGTTGTAACCTATGGTTGTCAAATGAATGTACATGAATCTGAAAAAATAGCCGCTATACTTGAAAATATGGGCTATTCTTTAGCTAGTGACCGAAATGATGCAGATATTATTGTATTCAATACTTGTGCTATACGAGAAGGGGCAGAAGATAGGGTTTTTGGCAATGTTGGGAATTTAAAGAGACTTAAAAAGAAAAACAAAGATTTAATTATTGCTGTTTGCGGTTGTATGACTCAGAAAGAGCAGACAGCTCAAAAACTTATGCAAAAATTTCCTTTTGTAGACATCGTTATAGGCACATTTAATATTCCAAAGCTCAGTTATTATATTGACGCAGTTAAAAAAGGAAGACAGTTTGAACTTTTGAATGAAGGCGAGCTTGATGAAACGCTGCCGTATAAAAGAT
>ENA-ORSK01003047-ORSK01003047.1-human-gut-metagenome-genome-assembly--contig:-NODE-3047-length-10356-cov-2.134259_pt1 | contig 10356 bp, 6 predicted proteins | sample MGYA00242192_ERZ509159 | MGnify/ENA primary metagenome ERZ509159 (study PRJEB26280, sample SAMEA2338663) | human gut metagenome | biome: human gut; feature: human-associated habitat; material: faeces...
TGTTGACATGGCATATAAGCGACTGCCTGTCGCACAAGAAGACAACCCCCATAGAGGTTGTCTCTTAATGATTAAAGTTCGATATCACAAAGTTCTGAAGCTAAACCAATGTATGAAGAAGGTGTCATATCTAATAAAGTCTGACGATCTTCATCACTTAACTGTTCTAGGCTCTTTGCGAATGCCTGAATATCTTCCTGAGAAATATTCTTACCACGAGTTAAGGCCTTAAGTGTATCATAAGCATCTGGTACACCATATTTTCTTAACATTGTCTGGATAGGTTCTGCAAGAACTTCCCATTTTTCATTTAAATCTTTTGCAAGCTTTTCTTTATTTACAACACACTTAGCTAAACCGCCAGTTGTTTCAGAAATAGCCTGTAATGAATATCCGAAGCATAATCCTAAGTTACGCTGACTTGAAGAGTCTGATAAGTCTCTCTGCATTCTTGACTTAGGAAGCTTGTTAGATAATGCAACACATAGATTATTTGATAAATCAATGTTTGCTTCAGAGTTTTCAAAACGGATTGGGTTAACCTTATGAGGCATTGTTGAAGAACCAACTTCACCCTTAACAGGAATCTGTTTAAAGTATTCCATTGAGATATATAGCCACATATCTACATCTAAGTCAGCCAATATATTGTTGAAATGACGGATACCATCTAAGATATGACAAGTATAGTCATGAGATTCAATCTGAGTAGTTAATGGATTGAATGTAAGTCCTAAATAGTCTTCTACAAATTCCTTATTTAATGTAGGCCAATCTTCATTAGGGAAGGCTGTTAAGATAGCACTGTAGTTACCAGTTGCCCCATTGAATTTTGCTTTAATCTTGATATTTTCAACGTTTTCAATACTAGAAAAGAAACGATAAGCATAGACTTTGAATTCTTTACCAATAGTTGTAGGTGTAGCAGGCTGTCCATGAGTATGTGCAAGCATTGCATCATCCTTATGATCTACTGCTAATTTATTGATCATTGAAGCAAATTCTTTAGCTGCAGGTAACCAAACATCCTTTAAACCATGTTTAATCATACATGCATATGATGTATTGTTGATATCTTCAGAAGTACATCCGATATGTACATAGCTTTCTAAATGTTCATAACCTAAAGCTTTAAGCTTTTCATCAATGAAATATTCTACTGCCTTAACATCATGTCTTGTAACAGATTCGATTTCTTTAATTCTCTTGAAAGAATCAAAGTTGAAATCCTTAGAAATCGCAAGAATATCCTCTACCTTGTTAGGATCAACCTTGTCTAAAGTTTCTGTATGAAGGTGATCCAACTGGAACTTCAACCACTGGATTTCTACAAACACTCTATACTTAACAAGTGCATATTCACTGAAATAATCAGCTAACTGATCTTTAATCTTGCCATAACGTCCATCTAGAGGACAGAGTGTCATACTTTCAAATTCTAATTTATCCATTCGTTATTCTCCTTTAAAATACTTCACGCCGGCTTCAAATAACTTCTGATCCATTTCACCGTAGATGTTAAGGTCTCTGTTTTCACCCTGACGTTCAGAATGACCCATCTTACCTAATACTCTACCATCTTCAGAAATGATACCTTCAATACCATACATAGAACCATTAGGGTTATATGGAGATTCCATAGTCACATTTCCATTTGGATCAACATACTGGAATGCTACCTGACCATTATCAATTAACTGATCAAGTACTTCCTGAGGTGCAACGAAACGTCCTTCACCATGAGAAATAGGGATAATATGTTCATCACCTAACTCTACATTAGCAAGCCATGGAGACTTCACGCTAGATACTCTTGTAGTCACCATCTGAGATAAGTGGCGTCCAATTGTATTGAATGTTAGAGTAGGATCATCTTTGCTCATATCCTTAATATGTCCATGAGGAAGTAAACCAAGTTTTACTAATGCCTGGAATCCATTACAGATACCAATCATTAAGCCTTCACGATTATCTAATAAATCATCGATTTCATCCTTTAATCTTGGGTTACGTAATACAGTTGCAATGAACTTACCTGAACCTTCAGGTTCATCACCAGCTGAGAAACCACCTGGTAGCATCATGATCTGTGCATTATGGATTGCTTCTTCTAATTCATCAACAGACTTCTTAATATCTTCTTCTGTCTTATTTCTAATAAGAACAAGCTGAACCTTTGCACCTGCTTTTTCAAATGCACGTTTAGAATCAAATTCACAGTTAGTTCCTGGGAATACAGGAATAACAACATTGACTTCATCATACTTCTTAGAAGCAAACATCTTGCCTCTTTCATTGCAGTCACCAGTACGTACTTCTGTAGTAGGTGCTTTTGCTGTAGTAGGATATACAGATTCTAATGGTGCGCAGTTGATTTCATATGCATCATCAAGTGTCACTTTCTCACCCTTATATGATACAGCCTTTTCTTCATTTGTAGAAGCAATAATACGAACATTTTCATATCCTGCAACAACTTCTGCGTTGTCTACTTCCACAATGATATGTCCAAAGTTTTTTTCAACTAAGTCATTAAGTGTTAAAGCATCATCGAATGCGACACCAATTTCATTACCAAATGCCATCTTACAAACAGCTTCAACTAAACCACCGTCTTTAACTGTATAAGCTGAATAAGCCTTTCCAGACTGAATCAATGCTTCTACAGCATCAAACTGCTTTCTTAAAGCTTCAAAGTCAAATACATGGAATTCATCCTTTGGAAGCATGAATTCGACTAATACATGTCCTGCTTCTTTTAATTCAGGAGTGATGACTTTATGTACATCTCCACCAGTAATTGCGAATGATACTAAAGTTGGAGGAACATCTAAGTCTTCAAATGAACCTGACATAGAATCCTTACCACCAATTGAAGGTAATAATAATTCTTCCTGAGCACGATAAGCACCAAGTAATGCACTAAATGGTTTACCCCATCTCTTAGGATCATTTAATAACTTTTCAAAGAATTCCTGGAATGAGAAACGGATTGTATGCCATGTACCACCCATTGCGATGATCTTTGCGACAGATTCTACAACTGCATTGATTGCACCATGATATGGTGACCATTCAGAAATAAGTGGGCTATAACCATAACTCATTAATGAACATGTAGTAGTTTCTTTTCCTAATACTGGAATTAATGCAGCCATACCTTCAGTTTCTGTACGGTAAGTCTTACCACCAAATGGTGAAAGAACAGTACCATTACCGATAGAAGAGTCAAAACGTTCTACTAAGCCCTTCTGAGAAGCTGTAGATAAACGTGATAATACTTCTTTAGTTGTTTCAGTAAAGTTTTCTTTTGCTTCTGGATTGAATGGTGCCTTATCAAAATCAGGTAATTCTACATGGATATCCTGATAACGCTTAGCTCCTGCTTCATCTAAGAAGTCTCTAGAGATATCTACAATAGTATCTCCCATATATTTCATAGTTAAACGGTTCTTATCTGTAACTGTTGCCACCTGTACGACTTCAAGGTTTTCATCATGAGCAGCCTGGATACAGAAGTCTTTATCACATTCATTGATGACAATAGCCATACGTTCCTGTGATTCACTAATTGCAAGTTCAGTACCATTTAAACCTTCATATTTCTTTAATACTGCATCTAAGTTAATATCAAGACCAGGTGCTAATTCACCAACTGCAACGCTGACACCTCCAGCACCAAAGTCATTACATCTTACAATCTTCTTAGAGAATTCTTTATTTCTAAATAATCTCTGAATCTTTCTTTCTTCAACTGGGTTACCTTTCTGTACTTCAGCACCAGCAGTTTCAGTTGTCTTTAATTCATGTTTCTTAGAAGAACCAGTGGCACCACCAATGCCATCACGACCAGTACGTCCACCAATTAATAAGACAATCTGTCCATTTTCAGGAATTAATCTCTTAACCTGTTCTTCTGGTGCAGCTGCAACTACAGCACCTAATTCCATTCTCTTAGCAACATAACCCTGATCATATACTTCATGTACAAAACCAGTTGTTAAACCAATCTGGTTACCATAAGAAGAGAAACCATGAGTGGCTTCTTCACAGATCTTTCTCTGTGGTAATTTACCAGGAAGTGTATCTTCTAATTTCTGACGAGGATCACCTGCACCAGTAATACGCATTGACTGGTAAACATAAGCACGACCTGATAATGGGTCACGGATTGCACCACCTAAACATGTAGCAGCACCACCAAATGGTTCAATTTCAGTTGGATGGTTATGTGTTTCATTCTTAAACATTAATAACCAATCTTCATCACCATCAGTTGTATGAACCTTTAAACGAACTGAGCAGGCATTGATTTCTTCAGATACTTCCATATCATCCAAATAGCCACGTTTTCTAAGTTCTTTCATAGAAATAGTTGCAAGATCCATTAAAGTAAGTGGTCTCTTTGTATCTACACCATAAACAACATGACGGCTTGCTTTATATTTTTCTACATCCTTTTCTAAGATTTCTTTAAATGCACCACTTGCGATATCAATATCAGTAATAACAGTCGCAAATGTAGTATGACGACAATGGTCAGACCAGTAAGTATCTAATACTCTGATTTCAGTTTCTGTAGGATCTCTCTTTTCTACATCTCTGAAATAGTTCTGAGTCACTTTTAAGTCATCGAAGTTCATAGCAAGACTCATCTTTTCAAGTAATGCTTCAACTTCTTCATCAGTGAAACCAATAAATCCTTCAATCACTGGAACCTTCTTGATTTCAACAACAGCATCATTTAAATCTGCTGGCTTTTCTAAAGACGCTTCTCTAGAATCAACAGGGTTAATTAAATAATGTTTAATTGCTGGTAATTCATCACTAGAAACACCTTGGATCACAATAAGCTTTGCACATTTTACCTTAACGCCTTTTTCACCAGTTAATAACTGGAAGCACTGTTCACAGGCATCAGCTCTAGCATCATACTGTCCTGGAAGATATTCAATCGCAAAACTTACAGCTCCTTCTGGAATTGCATATTCTTCACGATATACTTCATCTACCATTGGCTCAGAAAGAATAGTAGGAATACCTTCTTCTAATACTTCTTCAGTAATACCCTGAAGATCATAACGGTTGACAACTGTTAAGTTAGAAATGTCAGTTAAACCAAGTCTTGTCATCAAATCATGTTTGATAGAATCTGCTTCAACCGCATTTTCTTTTCTTTTTTCTACATAAACGCGATAAACTTTAGCCATGTTATCCTCCTAATGTAAGCCAATATCTTTACGCATATACATGCCATCAAAATGAATGTTTTCAATTGCATCATAGACTTTCTTTCTTGTTTCTTCAAGATCATGTCCTAATGCACAAACATTTAATACACGTCCACCATTTGTGACGATTTCATTGTTTTCATTACGTTTAGTACCTGCATGGAAGACAACGATATCATCTGGAAGATGATCTAAACCAGTAATGACTTTACCCTTTTCATAAGATCCAGGATAGCCTCCACTTGCAAGAACAACACATGTTGCCTGTTCATCCTTCCACTTAACATCTACATCTTTTAATGTATTTGTAGCACATCCATACATCACTTCATATAAATCACTTTCAAGTCTCATTAAGATAACCTGAGTTTCAGGATCACCAAAACGAACATTGAATTCTAATACCTTTACATCCTGATCCTTGATCATTAATCCAATAAAGACAACCCCACGATAATCCATATGATCTTCATGTAAGCCTTTCATGAATGGGTCAAGAATCTTTTCTTTGAAAGTCCCTTCCATACCTTCAGGTAAAAATGGGTTAGGTGATACAGTACCCATACCGCCAGTATTTGGACCTTCATTATTATCATAAATCTGTTTATGGTCTTTTGCAGATACCATAGGTACGATCGTATCATGGTCTACAAAACATAATAGAGAACATTCAAAACCAGTTAAGAATTCTTCTAAAACAACCTTCTTACCAGCTTCACCAAAAGCACTGCCATCAAGCATCACTTTAAGTTCTTCTTTAGCCTGTTCTTTTGTTTCACAGATTACTACGCCCTTACCTGCTGCAAGACCATCAGCCTTAACAACAACAGGAAGATCAAAAGCATCTAATGCTTTAACAGCTGATTCATAATCAGTCACTTCTTCATACTTTGCAGTAGGAATATTGTGCTTTTTCATGAAATCCTTAGAGAAGGCTTTAGAACCTTCAAGAATAGCTGATTCTTTTCTAGGACCAAATACTTTGTGTCCTCTTTCTTCTAAATAGTCAGCAAGTCCCATACATAATGGTACTTCAGGACCAATAACAGTTAAATCAATACCCTTTTCTTCAACAGTCTTTAAGATAAAAGGCATATCTTCTACACTACCTGGAATACATACAGCATCCATACCAGGATTACCAGGAATAGCATATAATTCAGTAACATGTTTACTCTGTTTTAATTTCCAGGCAATTGCATGTTCTCTTCCACCACTACCAATAACAAGAACCTTCATAGAACGCCTCCTTAGTGTCTAAAATGTCTATAACCATTGAAGACCATTGTCATATCATGTTCATCACAATAGTCAATAGATTCCTGATCACGAACTGATCCACCAGGCTGTACAATAGCCTTAATACCTGCTTCATCAGCCACCTGTGCACAATCACTAAATGGGAAGAAAGCATCACTTGCTAATACAGCACCATGGAAATCCTTATCAGGATTATTATGAATTGCATTTTCTAATGCCCAGATACGTGAAGTCTGTCCTCCACCAACAGCTAAAGTACATCCGTCTTTCACTAGTACAATCGCATTAGACTTAACATATTTAACAACCTTTAAGCCAAATTCCATATCAGATAATTCAGCTTCTGTTGGCTGCTTTTTAGTCACTACTTTCATTTCATCAATAAGCTTAGTATTTAATTCCTGAATAAGTGCTTTACCTTCAAGATACTTAATATCATACTTAGCATCACGTGCATCAAGATTCTTAAGCTTTAATAAACGTAAGTTCTTCTTCTTTTCTAATACTTCTAAAGCATCATCATCAAAATCAGGTGCTGCAATGATTTCTAAGAAAGTCTTCTTCATTTCTAAAGCAGTTTCCTTATCAATTTTATAGTTTACAGCGATGATTCCACCAAAGATAGAAGTTGGATCACCTTCATAAGCACGCTTATAAGATTCATAACCAGTCTTACCAATAGCAACTCCACAAGGTGTTGAATGCTTAATTGCAACAGTCACTAACTGATCACCAAATTCTCTTACGCAGGCAACTGCACCATATAAGTCATTCACGTTATTGAAAGAAATTTCTTTACCATGTAACTGTTCATAATCTAATAAAGAATGCTGAACATATGGATCAACGTAGGCATTTGCACTCTGTTGAGAGTTTTCACCATAACGTAAATGATCTGTCTTCTTTAATGAAATATTTAAGATATCAGGGAATTCATCATGGACCTGATCAGCGAAATAACGAGAAATCATTGCATCATAGCTGCCTGTTAAGCTATAAGCCTTATAAGCAAGATTCATTCTGAATTCAAAATCAGTCTTATCTTCTCTAATAGCTTCTAATACAGCATCATAATCTTTTGGATCAGTAACAATCAATACATCCTTGAAGTTCTTAGCAGCAGAACGGATCATTGAAGGTCCACCGATGTCAATGTTTTCAATCATTTCAGCCATTGGCTTACCAGCCTTAAGCGCTTTTTCAAACTCATAGAGATTACAACAAACAAGATCAATAGGTGTAATACCCATTTCTTCTACAGTCTTGACATGTTCTTCTACATCTCTTCTAAATAGAATACCACCATGTACTTTTGGATGAAGTGTCTTAACTCTTCCATCAAGAATTTCAGGGAAACCTGTTACATCATCGATTTCAATAGCTTTTACACCTGCTTCTAATAGTTTCTTATATGTTCCACCAGTAGAAACAACTTCAAATCCTAATTCTTCAAGACCTTTCGCAAATTCAACAATACCTTCTTTATTTGTAACTGATACTAACGCTCTTTTCAACTGATCTTCACCCTTTCATTTTCTACAGAAACACGTCCTTCACAATATAAAGCAACAGCTTCTGGTAAGATTTCATGTTCGATTTCTAAGACACGTGCCTGAATGTCTTCAGGAGTCTCTAAGTCTGAAATATCAACCGCTCTTTGTAAGATGATTGGTCCACCATCCACTTCTCCAGTAACGAAATGAACAGTTGCACCTGACACCTTCACACCTCTTTTAAACACCGCTTCATGGACATGCATTCCATAGAATCCAGGGCCACAGAAAGATGGAATAAGTGAGGGATGAATATTAATAATACGATTCTTATATTGTTCAATCAGCTTATCTCCAACAATAGCAAGATAACCTGCTAATACAACAACATCAATCTTTTCTTCTTCAAATCTCTTTAAGATCTCATCTTCATCCTTGATCCATTCTGCCTGAATACCATGAAGACGGGCTCTTTCTAAACCGTAAGCCTTCTTACGGTTAGAAATAACCAGACGGATCTGTCCATTGATTTTTCCGGCTTCACACGCATCGATGATGGACTGAAGATCAGTTCCACCACCAGATACGCATACAGCTATGTTTAGCATAATTCTGCTCCCTTTTCACCTTCAGCAATATAACCTACTTCATAGCTTTCATAGCCAGCAGCATTAATTGCTTCGATAGTCTTTTCAACATCTGCAGGATCAACAGCAAGAACCATACCCAATCCCATATTGAATGTGTTGTACATCATCTTTTCTTCAACGTTTCCTGCTTTTGCAATTAAGCCAAAGATAGGAGGTACTTTATAGCTGTCCTTCTTAACAACAGCCTTTACACCATCAGGTAACATTCTAGGAAGGTTTTCATAGAATCCTCCACCAGTAATATGGCTGCATCCCTTAACCTTGATACCAGCATTCTTTACGCTCTTTAATGCTTTTACATAAATCTTAGTAGGAGCAATTAATGCTTCACCTAAAGTAGTACCTAATTCATCATAATAAGTATCTAAAGATTCTTTAGTCATCTCAAATACGCTACGTACTAAAGAGAATCCATTACTATGTACACCAGTAGATGCAATACCAACTAAAGCATCACCAGGCTTGATTGTAGAACCATCAATTATATCCTTCTTGTCTACAACACCTACTGCAAAACCAGCTAAATCATAATCATCAACAGGCATTAAACCTGGATGTTCTGCAGTTTCACCACCAACAAGGGCACATTCAGACTGAATACATCCTTCAGCAACACCCTTAACGATAGTCGCAATCTTTTCAGGATAATTCTTACCACATGCAATGTAATCAAGGAAGAATAGAGGTTCTCCACCTGAACAAGCAATATCATTCACACACATTGCGACTGCATCAATACCAATTGTATCGTGTTTATCCATTACAAAAGCAAGTTTTACTTTTGTACCACAGCCATCAGTACCAGATAAAAGAACTGGTTCTTCCATATCCTTGATCTTGCTTAAATCAAAAGCACCAGCAAAACCACCAATACCACCAAGTACTTCTGGTCTCATAGTCGCTTTAACATGCTTCTTCATTAATTCTACTGACTTATAACCTGCTTCAATGTCTACTCCAGCTTTTTTATAATCCATGTTTCTTCATCCTTTTATCTATTATTTTTCCATTCTTGCAAGAACTGCTTTATAAGTTTCAATTAAATCTCCGATATCCTGTCTGAATACGTCTTTGTCATACTTCTTGTTAGTATCTACATCCCATAAACGGCAAGAATCTGGTGAGATTTCATCCGCTAATACGATTTCGCCTTCTTTAGTCTTACCAAATTCGATTTTGAAATCTACTAGCTTTAAGTTTAATCTTAAGAAGAAAGCTTTAAGTAATTCGTTGATCTTTAATGTTTCAGATTTGATAGTGTTATATTCATCTCTAGTGCAAAGACCTAAAGCAACAGCATGGTCTTCATTGATTAATGGATCACCATATTCATCATTCTTATAACTAATTTCAAAAATTGGTTCTGCTAAAACAACACCTTCCTTAGCACCAAGTCTCTTACAGAAAGAACCTGTTGTAATATTACGTACAATAACTTCTAGTGGGAAGATTTCTACTTTCTTAACTAAATCATCAGTATCATTTAACTTTTCAATCATGTGTGTTTTGATTCCAGCTTCTTCTAACATATCAAAGATAATACCTGAAATAGTGTGGTTTAATACGCCCTTACCAGCAAACTGATCATGTTTTACACCATTACCTGCAGTTGCATCATCTTTATAATGCATTAAAATAACATCTTCGTTATCAGTTGCAAAAATTTCCTTAGCTTTTCCTTCATACATTAATTCTTTCTTTTCCATTGTTGTTTTCTCCTCT
>ENA-ORSK01003049-ORSK01003049.1-human-gut-metagenome-genome-assembly--contig:-NODE-3049-length-10347-cov-2.021959_pt1 | contig 10347 bp, 9 predicted proteins | sample MGYA00242192_ERZ509159 | MGnify/ENA primary metagenome ERZ509159 (study PRJEB26280, sample SAMEA2338663) | human gut metagenome | biome: human gut; feature: human-associated habitat; material: faeces...
ATATCAGGCAATACTTTTTACCGTCGAACACACGCATGCCACGGCCCACCTGCTGCAGATACTTAGCAAGCGAAAGCGTAGGTCGAGCCAACTGAATAAACTCCACGTCGGGACAGTCGAACCCCTCGCCAAACAAGTCCACATTTACCAAGACCCTTACAGCTCCCGACGACACATCACCTTTCTCTGCCGAGTCTCCACTTCTCTTGAACTCCTCAACTATCCGCTTCCGCTCATCGACAGGCGTCTTCCAACTAATCGCCACCGCAGGAATGCCATGCTCTCTATAATACTCGGCTATATGCTCAGCATGCTTTACGTCTATAGCATACGTTATGCCCTTCTTGTCTGGCGCATACCGTAACACCGTGTCGCACAGACGTTCTATACTAGGCCGAACATCCAACTTCTCGCTCATCTCCTTTAACGAGAAATCACCGTCGGCCCCACGCTTGGTCAGTCCGAACACCATCCGCTGATCCTCACTATCCGCCTTTATCGACATATAATCGTACAGCGACAAACGCCCGTCGGCAATGAATTTCTTGGTAGGCCACGACTGCAGCAGCACATCAAACAAATCAGAAAAACCCTTCAAGTTCAACCGACACGGAGTAGCCGTTACCCCAAGCTTCTTAGCCTCCGGATAAGCGTTCATCACCTCCGCATAAGTCCGTGCCAACGCATGATGCGCCTCGTCAATAACTATCAGCGAAGGCTTCTCGTCCAACTCCCCATAATGCTTTGATAACCACTGTATCGACATCACCTTTATAAAGGAAGATTGAAAATCAGAACACGCCAATCCCGACTGACAAACCAGCGATGCTTCAATCTGTTCTACCAGTTCACGCCGATGAGCCACAATCCACACGCACGCATTCTTCGCCCTCTGCACCTCGTCCGTAACCACGCTTGTCAGCACGTGCGTCTTACCCGTACCCGTGGGCATCTGCACCATAACGGATCTACACGACCGAAAAGCCGCCTCAATCCGCTCCTTCATTTCTATCTGATAATCGTAAAGCCGGATATTATTCATAATTAACCAAGCGATTCGCTACCGTCTTCACCATACTTGCCATCCTTGGCCTCGTATATAACCGACGGTTCCAGCACCTCTACCGAGTGCCATTCGCCCTGCGGCACCACACAACCGTAATTGCCCAGCGCCGGATCAAGATGGATGCGTTCCTTCTCGTTACCGTTCTCGTCATAGAACACCTCTACCAACTTACCGCACAGCAACAGCACATTCTCCGTGCTATTAGGATGCCGATGGATAGGCACCACCGTTCCCGGCAACAACGCATTCAGCATACGCTGCGAATTATCGTTGGCCGAAGTACGCAAGTCGAAGTTCTGACGCAAGCGAGGATTAGCCATAGCCTGCTCGAACAACTTACCTAAAAACTCTTTATTCAATTCCATAACCGTGATATTCATTATTTGCCCAACGAAGCCAAATACTCCTCGTGCAAGTGGTAATATCTCTTCATAAACAACACATACGCTACGGCCAATACCGCCAGAGCACCTATCAGATACATCCAGTGACACAACACCGTGTCAGGGCAGAGATATATGAAACCGAGCGAAACCACCAGCTGCATAACCATATACAGCAAAGTAACCTTTACATGTCCTATTTTCAATTCATTAGCCATAAGCTGATAAGCGTGCTTTCTGTGAGCCTCGCCCAAATTCTCATGCAGCATGATACGATGCACTATAGTCAAGCAACCGTCCACACCATACACCAGCAAGAAAATCAGCCATGTAATATCCTCGGTCTTGATAATAACATTTCCCAACAAGAAAAGCATAATGAACGCTATACCGATAGAACCCACGTCTCCGGCAAAACACTTAGCCTTACCCTTCGGACGGAAGTTAAAGATGCAAAACACCAACGAAGCCAAGACAGTAGATACTATCAAGCTCTGCTCTACATACCCGCCATCCATGTTCACGGCCATCAGCGGCAACAACACCGCCAACGAATATCCCGCCGTGATGCCATTGATGCCATCCATGAAGTTAATCACATTTGTAGCCCCCACATAAACTATCAGCGCCACCAGCACTATCCACCACATCGACCAGTGCAATATTCCCAGCTGATAGAACGCCATCGCCGCAGCAGCGAACTGCGCCACCAATCTCACCGAGTCGGGCAACGAACGGATATCATCTACAAAGCTCACCCCAGCTACCAGTGTCAGTCCCGCCAGGAACCACGGATAATCGAATCCGAAAAACGCACTCCACACCCAAGCGCCAATCAAGAAGATGATGCCTCCCCCACGCAACACAATCGTAGAGTGCGACGAACGTTCATTAGGTTTATCGATAATGTCAAACTTATCCGCAATGCGGAAATACACGAGTTCCGCCGCGAGTAGCAGAACGAAAATAATTAAATACGTCATATTAAATTGCTATTGATTTTCTATTGAGAGTTAGAACAAGCACCCTTGTCCACAGTTCACTTCAGGGCATAAGCCATCGTGTAGACATTTTCTGCAAATGCCTACATATCATATTGTTAAAATGTTATTTAGATTGAATTATTGGCATGGTGCCAATTAGATTTGAAGTAATTGAGTGCTTACTTATGACATGAGGATTGAGAGCGTTTAAATTCTAATTGCTGCACTAAACAGTTAGAATTAAAGATAAATTATAATCCCATTATCTCATCCAATTTTTTCAAGCACTCATCTTTGGTGAAGAACTTATCATAATATGCTTTTCCCTTTTGTCCCTTAACAGCCAATTCTTGCTTATCAGTTTGAGAAAGAGCAATTACGAGTTTCGCTAAACTATCTGAATCACCAGCTTTCACATTCCATCCGCATTCAGCAGCTTTTATCACTTCACCACCTTCGCCGTTCAACGCAGCTATAATTGGACGTTCAGCCGCCATATACGATGCTATCTTAGCAGGAGAATACATATTAAATAAAGGAGAATCCGTCAAAGACACAAGCATAACATCTGCCTTTTCAAAGAAAAGAGGCATTGTTTCTGATGGGAAACGACCAAGTGTAATTACAGTCTCTTCTATACCATTCTCTTTCACAAAAGAGCGAACCCAATCCAAGCGACGACCATCACCCACTATCACCCACTTAATATTCTTATACTCCTTAGTTTTAAGAGCTGCTTGCATATTACATTCCATGCCATGAGCTTCACCTACGGCACCTGCAAACATTACAATAAAATCACCATTGCTTGAAAGTTCCTGTAATTTTTCAGGAAGAGCGAAGTTTAAACCAGATGCGTTTGAAGCACCATCACTCCACTGTGGATAATAAATGACCTTGTCCTTATAATCACCATACTTCAGAATACTCTGGTCAAAACTCTTCGAAGAAGTAAGTATCTTATCAGAGTTCTTATATTCACTCTTCACAAACAAGTTAAAGAAGCCAAGAATATATTTGTTATTGATACCGCCTGCTGCTGTCAAACTCTCTGGCCAAAGATCGAGCACCCAAGTATAAAGAGGTACATGCCTTATCTTTTTATAAAGCACTGCAGGACTCGACATCATAACAGGCGAAAGCTGTTGGCAGAATGCCAAATCATATTTATGCCATAACGCATGGAATAGCATCCAAAACCATCCTACAATAAAAAAACTGAAAAAGTTCAGCATCAGCATGATTTTATTATCCTCTCCACGAGGGACAAGAGGCAAACGTGTTACCCTTACTCCATTAATCACTTCATGACGTTTTTTGAACAACCCATAACCTGGGAAAAACTTCCCTTTAGGATAATTTGGTATACCAGTTACTACATGCACGTCGTGACCTTCTTCCGCCAGATGAAAAGCTATATCATTACCACGAAATGTTTCCGGATAAAAATATTGGCAAACAAAAAGTATTTTCTTTTTCTTCATATTCTAATTTGTTTTATATTCAAAAGCCCATTTATACTTGGGGTCGTTTATCAAATCTTTCATTTCTTGCCTATAGATTTCATCTTCTGCATCGTGGAAGTGTATATCTTCACAGAAATCGTTCCACCATTTATCTATGTTTAAATAAAAATCCTTTAATTCTTCGTCAGTAAAAGCAGGCTTAAAGTCATCAACTGTTATCCCCAAAGTAGCCAGTTTCTCAGTAATGCTTTCTTCAGTCTCTCCTATGTTCCTGCTTACATTCAATAAAACAGTTTCCCTTGAGACGACCTTATCTTCAAATCGTTTTTTTAATCTATCCTTCCAAGCATGCTGCAATAAATCTTCTGCAAAATATTTCTCGCCACAATTACTTTTCTCGAAGATCTCCTTCGATAATTTTTTATCGTGCTTAAAATATACGGCATGAACTTCTGATACATCTTTCTTTAAATCCACACCTTTCTTCATTTCAAGCAAGAAGCCGCTCTGCAACCCACTTCTTAAAAACACTTGTTTACCTATATTTTTCATGGCATATCCATTATGTTGTTGAAAAGCTTCGGGAAACTTTAATTCATAATAATAAATAACACCTATCTTATCAAGGTCTTCGTTTGGGTAATACTCGTCATTTTTGTAATCATAATCCGTTGTTGCAAAAAAACTCATAACATCAATGTTTGATGTAAAATCCAAGAATATAGATTTGTTATAGTAATGTTGTGCCAAACCAGGATAGTGCATTCTTATTTTGAAAGTATCATGTTTCAATTCTAACCCATCCTCTAACAATTTCACAATAGGATGTGACCTTACAAGCAACTCTAATTCTTGCGAAAAAATTATGAAATCAAGAAAATAGTTTTCCTTATTATGATTCTTATCCCTAAACATATTAGGAACACACGGCTTATCTTTATAATAATCACTTTGTCCACGATATAAGAACTTATGCCTATAAAGATTTGGCTTTAGACAAAAAAAGAAATCATTTGGCTTAAATGGATTCAGCGGAGCCATTTGCGACATTACAAATGAATTTTGAGCATAAGAATTCTTCTGATGTGCCACATATGGAGAAGCCCATAATATACGGAAAAACTGCTGATCAGTATCATAGAAATACCGCATATTAGCAATATCTTGCATTCTATCATCTTGCTCATAAGCCTCTCGTTCTATTTTTTCCAAATAAGCTACCGCATCATTGATATTATCAAATGGATTATCAAGAGTTCCTTTTTCATTACCGCTCGGATATTTAGCACAAAATGGAACTAACGATTGATACTTTGATAATATATCCTTGCTGCAACTCTTAGACAATCGCAACTTGTAAAAATAATTACCTAAATAAGAAGTCGTTGACATTTTAAACATAGCCCCAACCAAACCAAATTCATTTGAGAGAATAGTTAAAGCACCATTAAAAAATGCTTTAGCGTCTATTCCTTTCGGACATGGAAGTTGATTGCCATCAAGAAGCAATAAAGCAGAAGCAAATGCAAATGCATCATGTATGGCTCTAGGCCAAATTAAATTGCCTCCACAGGCTCGCCTTTTTACAATGAATCTTACACGTGCATACAACTCATTACGCAACATTGTAAATCCTCGTTGGCAACATAAACAAAGAAAATCCTCTCCAATAACAAGAGTGTCATCATTCAAAACTGTTGCATTCTGTGGACATCCCATTATGGGTTCTACTCTTGGAGTAAATATAATCCTTATAGAGACCTCATCAATACTCAAGTAATCACAAACATGGTTAACAATAACATGTGACAACTTTTTTGCTTGTTCTATTGCTATCATGATTTTTCTTTATTAAATGAACTATTACAAAAACATAGCTTAAAAAATACTATTTTAGTAAACTATCATACAAGTCTATATACATATCATAACATTTATCTCTTTCAAAATAATCCTCTGCACGTTTACGACAATCAGCTGAAGAAAGAGGATTTTCTTTCATCTTTTGTATAGCCACAGCTAATCCATTTAAATCACCTTGTTCTACAACAATACCTGTCTTTTCGTCTATTGCTTCAGGACTTCCGCCTGTGCGATATGTAATTACAGGAGTTCCACAAGCAAGTGCTTCAAGATTTACAGTTGGGAAATTATCTGCATATGTGGGATTTATAAAAACTTCAGCTTTAGAATACAAGGCTATAAGTTCGTGCACATTTTGAGTTCGCTCAATACCAACAATCCCCTGAGGCAAAGAATTAAGTTGTTGTTTCGTTACACCAACAATAGTAATTTCGTACTCATTTGAAAGAATCTCTCTCAACTTTAGAATATCATCAAATCCCTTATCCTTATTCCATACATTAGATACAGCTAAGACATGAAATGTTTTTTTATTAGTACCTAAATTCTCTGAATCCTTAAAAACATTCAAGTCTATGCCATTATTGATAACATAAATAGGCTTATACTTAAGAAAAGACTGACGTACAAAGTTTGCAATCCATTCTGAGCAAGCTATAATTGTCAAATTATTATTCGCTCCGAATAAATTCTTTTTCATCGTGTAATTCTTTCTGGAACGATCAAAAAGCGTCTTAGGGTATTCGTGTTGTAATGGACAATCAAAACACCCAGATTTCCATCGCTCACAACCTTTTGTTATAAAATGGAAACAATGACCAGTAAAAGCCCAACAGTCATGAAATGTCCAGACTACCTTTATGTCTGTTTTATTGAGATATTCAAATAACAATCGATAGTTCAAATAGTGATCATGAATATTGTGCAACTGAATTACATTAGGTTTTATTTCATCTATCCTTTTTATAAACTCTTTGGTCGCTCTGCGAGAACATAATCCTTCATTATCGAAAATTCTCTGCTCTGCATAATGTTGGTACATATTCAATTTATCACCTATTTTTATAAGGTGCGATTGAGAGGGGTTATACCAACGTCCATAGGCAATATAAGAATCCCATCCATGAGCTATAGCACATTGTCCTATCTGCTCTGCAATTTTACCTGTACTCCCCCAATTCGCAGTGACGTTTATTTGCAATAGGGTTTTATTCATGCAGACATCCTCCTATTACAATTAAACCTAGAATTTCCTATGTAAATACGAATTGTTATGTTAAAATTTACCCCCCCCATTTTCTCTAAATTGACCAAAAACACATTAGGATTATTTATATATTCTGAAATGTTCCTTAACTGCTCATCTGACATAAGCCACCATTCAGATTTTAATAGTCTTTTAATTGTTTCTTCGTTAAATCTATATTTTATTATCTTAGCTGGACATCCAGCAACAACTGCATATGGAGGTACGTTTTTGGTAACTACTGCACCAGCCCCAATCACCGCACCTGTTCCTATATTTACCCCCTGCATAATTATAGCACGACTACCAATCCACACATCGTTACCTATTATAGTTCTAGCTACATCCTCTATACACAAATTCCCCAAATGCCGACCCGTACCACTACCTACATCATAAAATACAGGAGAAGTAGAAACCCACTCAAGAGGATGTTTGGCACCACCTACAATAAAACCATTTGCAATACTACAAAATGCACCTATTTCACAATTAACAACTTCACTATCGTAACCTACATAAGAATAACGTCCCAATTTTGAATTGTAGAATGTAGACCCAGAGTATACTTTAGCAGTTTTGTCAATTTCACTATTTAAGACGCTTGTTCCACGTAATACCCGTTTAAAAAATTTAGAATATAAATAGCCTAAAGTCATACTAATTTTAAGTTCTGTTTGACAATATTCATCTGATAATAAGGGTTCCAGTTAGTGTCTATTTCTTGAAAACAAACTTCTCTTACCTTATCACGTTGTTTCTGCTTATTTACAAACCAACGACTAATTGTATCTGTCAAATCCTCTACATCATCCTTTTTAAAAAAATCTCCAGTCACACCTGCTTGTATAGCTTCAAATTCAGGCATCTGCCATTCAAAACTATTATGAGTTATTACTGGACAACCAAATGTTAAACAATGAATAGCAGTCAGACCAACATTGCCTGGCGACACGCACAAATCAGCATTAAATACAAGTTCCGAATTTTTCTTTTCATCATAACATGCTCCGTAAAACCACACTTGTCTATCCAAATTCATGCTTCTCACTTTCGCTTTCAACTTTTCAGTTTCTTCGCCATCACCAACAAATACTAAATTATACATTTCTCCTTTAGTACGTAGAGATGCAAGAGAATCTATAACCATATCTAATTTTTTCACTTTTGTCAATCGACCTATAAAAATAATTGTTGGACATTCATTCTGAAAATACGTATTATATATACTTGATGGTTTCATGCTTTCACGAAGCTTTTTTTGCGTGTCATAATCAAGCGAATTATGAATGGCAAATATGCTCTTCTCTTGGATACCACGTTCTATAAGTAATCTTTTAGCTCGGTTTCCATACACAAACATCCCAGACACATGTTTGAACTGCCACAATTTCAATTTTGCCTCTATACCATGTTCTTTTCCATACCAACCATGTGTCCATATATAGATTTTTTTTCTACGAAAAAAACAAGATGCCAAAAACAGAAACACATAATCAGTAAGAGAACGAGACTCTGCTAGCATAAAATAATTCTGATATTCTTTTTTAAATAGTAACTTTAAAACACCTTTTTTCCAATAAACTATTGAAGGATTACCAACAGCTTTATAATATGAGACATGTTTCAATAATGACGTGTCCATTTCTTTTATATCAGTTTTTGTCTCACCAAAATACCAGTCACAGTCAAATTCTGCATCAATAGCACGAAATACAGCCTCACGATAACGTGGCGCAGTATTATATATCAAACATAGTTTTTTCATTACAATTATCTTTCATTAAAAAAACAGAATACATGAATTAATTCGCACATTGTCAACAAACAGTTTTTACACAATACGCAAGAAAAATGTCTTAGAACATTATAATTCAAATACAATTATATACACTTAAAAAAATTTTCCTTTCAGAATCTTATATATATGTACACAATGTCTTGGGAAAAGAGAAAAAAGTAATCCCTCAAAACGATATTTTAATTTAGTAGACTTCGCCAAGATATTGAAAATATGACGATTCTTATATATTGCATCATTCAGTTCCGACTGTTTTTGTTTATCTGAAATACATATATACGCTAACGCATTATTCAAATAAATAGCCACATTATTATAAAAGATATATTTATATTGGGAATCCACTTGATTTGCAAAATCAGCCAAATGATTACATACCACATTCACAAGGTCAAATGAACGCTTCGGGTTTATAGTGCGAGTAATAGAATTCGGATTTTGGTAAACAAAGTAAATCAAATCATTAGTAAAAGATACCTTCTGAGCAAGATAGTATGCACGAGGGGTAAATTCTGAATCCTCATGAAAAATTCCAACGAAGAATGACAGATTAAATTTCTTTAAAAATTTTGCTGACCAAATAGCGAAAGGAGCACATGGTGACACTCCTTTTACCAACAAATCGCGACCTGATATTTGAGTTACATCTGGATACGACTGTCGCCTATAAATATCACCATTTATTACATTGGCAGCACAAATTGCTAATGCATCAGGTTGTTCTTTGCGAAGTTTATCCATAAGCATACCTAAACAGTTTTTTGCAATCCAATCATCTGAATCGACAAACATTAAATAATCACCAACAGCATTTTTCATACCAGTGTTACGAGCAGCACTCAAACCGGCATTATCTTGGGAAAACACACGAATATTCGAATACTCTTTTGCTAGGCAATTAATAATCTTCAGACTATTGTCCTTGGATCCATCATTCACTACGACGATTTCATATTCGTCTTTATTTATATTCTGAGCCTCACAACTGCAAATGCATTTTTCCACAAATAGCTCAACGTTGTATACTGGAATAATAATAGATAACAGCATCATATAAAAATTCTAAATCCTAAAGGCAAGAAAATGTACTCTTGTGACATCATATCACCCTTAAGTACATAAAACCAAAACATATAAAATGCGAGAATCATGTAAGATGTACTAAAAATAGTACTACAAGACGATTTACTTAACAATGTATGTATACCAATAAATGCACATACATAATACACAATGATAAAGTAATACAAGAAGCGATGCGCTAAAATACCTCCTAACATTAAGCCTATTACAGTATAAAGCACCAAAAATAATGTCAATACAATGTTAGAATCTCCGCTCAATTTTCGATAATACAAAAAGCCTATGTAAGCAACATTAATCTCAAGAATCTTTGCAAAACCATAATTTGAGACAGCTGTTTCTGCATCATTCATATAAATAGAATATTTCTCTATTTCAGAACCACTTTCCGGAAGTTCTTCTTTCCCTTCTTTACGACGATTCCGTCACCCTCAAACTTTTCTTTTGCAAGTGTTG
>ENA-ORSK01003050-ORSK01003050.1-human-gut-metagenome-genome-assembly--contig:-NODE-3050-length-10344-cov-3.774322_pt1 | contig 10344 bp, 8 predicted proteins | sample MGYA00242192_ERZ509159 | MGnify/ENA primary metagenome ERZ509159 (study PRJEB26280, sample SAMEA2338663) | human gut metagenome | biome: human gut; feature: human-associated habitat; material: faeces...
GACGCTTTCGGAGCGGTTTGGAAAGGTGTTGCAGAAGCGGCAGTCCATCTCCATAAACCGGCAGGATGTTTCCACCTCCATCAACACGCAGATGGACGCGCTTATCCCGCCGAGCAAGATTTCCGGCTTGACACAGGGAATGTTTGTCGGTTCGGTGTCCGACAACTATGGCGAGCGTATCGAGCAGAAGATTTTCCACTGTGAGATTGTCGTGGATGCAGGGAAGGTGAAGCGCGAGGAGAAAGCCTACAAGCCGATACCCGTCATTACCGATTTTACTGACGAAAACGGCAACGACTGCATGAAAGAAACGGTACAGGCGAATTACAGGCGCATCAAGGAGGAGGTGAAACAGATCGTGAAAGACGAGCTGGAGCGTATCGCGGGTGACGAAAATCTGAAACATCTGTTGCAGCAGAAATAACCGGTAGGCGACAAAAACGGGCGGGGCAAGTTTGATACCTTGTTCCGCCGGTTATCTTTACCCTTCGTTTTTCGGATTCTCTTCTTTCAGCAGTTTGTTTATGGTCGTTATCGTATGGGTCTGAAAGTAGGTCTTCAGTTCCGCGTCATCTTTCAGGAGTATGCCGCATTCCTCATCATAGGTTCCGATAATATACTTTTTAAGTTCGGAAAAACTTTCCGCAAACGGTATCTGTCTGTTTTCCTGCCAGTATTCGGTTACCACTTCGGAAATAAACGCTTTTAACACGGCTTTTCCCTCTTTGTCCAGTTTCTTGAAACGTGTCGTTTCACGGCTCACGGGCAACGGCTCCGGCAGAATATCCTCCGGATTCTTGCCGCTGCGCATGGCGGACATGCAACTCTTGCAGATATGTTGCGCGTGACCTTTGCCGCTGAACTTCTCGTTCGCCTTGTAGTCGCCGCAGATACGGCAATAGTGCCCCTGCTGTTTTTTCTTCTTTTTCGCCATGCCTATTGCTGTTTCAACAATTCCAAGCCTTTCTCTGTAAGGCGGTATTTCTGTTTCGGATGGCTCGGCTGTTCCGGATACAATGGTATGACATAGCCCTCATTCAATGCAGGATGCAAGTAGTTTGTCCTGAATGTGGGGCGATGGTTCAGTTCCAATGCCTCCATTATTTCTTTTACGGACAACTCACGCTCATTCAGTATTTTCACCAAAGCAAGGACTTGGTCGGTGCTTGGTCGGTACTTGGTCGGTGCCTGGTCGGTGCTTGGTCGGTTTGTAACCTCACATTTGAATATCAGCGTTACACTGTCCGCCCATATCCTGTATTCAGGTTCGGGCAATCCGGCTTTGCGACACTCGGACATCATCAGTCCTATGCCGCGTCCCCAGCTTTCCAGAACCTTCCGCTTGTACAGGACATTGGCCAACAATGGATTTTGTGGTTTCGATTCATGCTCTGACCTCATTTTCTCCGCATCCCAGTCGGGCGGGAAAGTGCCGGGGTTTTCTATCTCCACGCGGTCATCATAAATGGCTATGCCCACCGAACCGCCGGCTTCTTTGTACGACCTGTGGGTAAGGCTGTTCAACACTCCTTCTCTTATCGCCTTGTAGGGGATGGTCAGATGCTCCTCCCGTTCCAATGTGTCGGTTGTGCCGGACAAGGAAAGATGCTTGAATATAAATGCCATTGCCGCGTTGAGCAGTTGGAAAAAGTTCCCCTGAATGCGTTGGCTGTCCATGAATACAGTTTTGTCCGTGCCCTTGAAACGTGCCAACCGGAGCAGGCATTGGGGATATTCCATATCCTCATGTTTTCCAAACAGCACGGCTGCCGCATTGTTCAACACCCCGTCTTTCAATAGCCCGAACTTCCCTAATATGGCAGGAACGTCAGTACCTGTATCCTCCGGCAGACGGCCGCATTCTATACCTAACCTTACTGTCTTCAACACCTCGTTGGTGTCCAAGTGCTGCAAGGTTAGGTTTCTGTTCTCTAAAAGTTCCCAGCGGTATCTGTTACCGTCACGCTGCAACAGCAAGTCATTATATGCAGTCTGCGGCATCGTTGTTGTCGCGCTTTCCACACGCATATAGGGTCGCCCTTTATAGCAGAACGGACGGTTGAGCGTTGAATCTTCAACACGGAAAATAATTACTTTCTTCTCACTGTCCGGCAGTGGAGCATAAGATATTCGTACCATTGCTACCGGCTCCAGTCGGTTGATGGCCTCCGCCATATCCCGTTTGGTCTTGTCGCTCACTTCCTGTCCGATAATCTTTCCCTTGTCGTTCACACCGAACAGCACCGTGCCGCCGTTCCCGTTCAGGAAGGCGCAAAGGGTTTCCATGCCGCGCTCCAACTGACCGGTGGTTTCCTTGAACTCCACCTGCCCGTTTTCCTTTTCGTCAATCAGCCGTTTTACTATATCGAGGTTTTCTATAATCATATATGAATCTGTAACGTAAATGCAAATGTAGTGTTTTTCGCTGGCTTTCGGGCGAATAGATGGAGAAAAGTATCTGCATGGCATGGATAGCCTATAAAAAATCAGAGGATGACACCCCGTCACCCTCTGTCTTGTCTATGGTACAGACTATCTTCTCATCCGTTCCAGCTCCTCGTCACGCAGAATCTTTCGGTTGAGTTTCTCCTGCATCCTGTCAAGGAAATAAGTGCGGCTTTCGTTCTTCCGGCGTTTGATGTCGATGTAGAAACGGTAGCAGTCTTTGGCTTCGATGCCGAATATCCGGTACAGGAGCGGGGCAAGCTGTTTGAGCGGCATTTCACCGTTGTTGATACAGCCCATTTCATTGATGCCGTAGATAAGTTCCACGAGGTCGATGGCGTTGCCCGTCCATTGCAGGGGCGAGGCCGGGTTTTCGGTCGTGTTATTGGTGGAGGTACGGATAGCGGATAGTGGTGGCACTTGGATGTGGTCTGCGGCAGCGTGTTTCTGCATCTTCCGTATGAAGGAGAGGGCTTTGCGGACAAACAGATTCACGCTGTTCTCTGAATCTTCATACAGTGTATGATGGTGCTGCAATTCGTTTTCGGCGTAAGCCATTGCGATTGCGGCATCTGCACTATTGCCGTTCCCGTAGCACAGTGATATGACCGATTCCACAAAGCCGTTATAGGCAGCTTCCATGTTGTTGCCGTTCCCGGCTCCGTTTATCAGGGCGAAAAACTCGGTTTCCGCCAGTATGAGGTAGTTCATTTTCTTTTCCTGTTTGAGGGTTTAACACTTGATTGTCAGTGTGCGCACATATACTGATAGTGCAAAGTGTTCACCGACAAGCAGGAAAAAAGCCGGTATGATTCGGTATCACACTGGCTTACAGTTGTATAAGGTTGAAAAATATTTTTAACCCGGATTTTTGCCTCTGAAAAATGTGTCCAGACTTTGGGCATCTGTGCATTTTTCGGGCACGCATCCCTTAAAAATGTGTCCACAGGCCGGACACATCGGTATCTCAACGGCGTTTCCTGTTTCTCCGGTATGTCAGGCGGGTTATGCCGCCACCATATTTCCGGTTCTCCGCCAATGTCCAGTCAGTCGGGAACAGGCCGGACTTGAAAAAGTGGTCGCCGGTTCCGATGATGCACGGCATGATATAGATGATGATCTCATCCACCGCGTTCATCCGTATCAGCCCGTTGGCATATCCCACTGTCTTTGCATCCGCTTCCAGCAGATAGCAGGTGTCGTCCTCTTTCTCCCGCTGGTCTTGCAGTATCGAAATGGTGTAGTCGGGTGTCAGCCTGTAAAGGGCTTTGCCCCGTATCTCCTCCATACCGTAGTCTTCGGGGCTCCTGAACAACCGTTTTTTAGGGTTCAGCTCCGAAAGGCATCCGTCCATCGAAAGTATGGCAAGTATCTGTACCTTTCCCATAATGGTTTCCTTTTTATCGTTTGCGGCGAGGCAAAAAAAGTAGCGTGCAATCCACGCTACTTCTGATGGAGGCTCTGGAATGCCTTGAAAGAAAATAGGTGAATGCACGCTATGCGTAGGCATAGCATAAGCAATCACGCAATGTTTTCTTTCGATGTTAATTTTCCAGATTCCCATCAGAAACGCCTTGCGGTCTTATGTCTATATATCATCGGCGAATGGCTTCCCAGTCGCCTGCTTTTCTCTTAAATATGCCGCAAAGATAGCGAATTATCTTCATTTGCAGGCATATCCGGTCAGTTTTCTTCGTTCAATCCATATTCGTCCAGCTTGTTATACAGCGTTGATCTGCCGATGCCGAGCATCTTGGCGGCGAGTTTCTTGTTCCCTTTTGCCTGTTTCAAGGCACGCAGGATGCGTTCTTTGTCCTCCTCATCATTCCTTAATGTAAAACTGGTAGGAAAGGTCGTTTGTTCACTGCCGATTTCCAGATCATCCACGGTTATGGTATCGTTTTGGGCTTGCAGTACCGCCGTCTGAATGGTTTGCTTCAATTCACGCACGTTGCCCGGCCACGGATAGGTGAGCAGGGCGTTACGGGCGGTGACTGTGAAGCCTTTAATGTTGCGTCCCAACTCCTTGTTTGCCGTTTCACGGAAAAACTCCGCCAATGACAGTATGTCTTCTTGGCAATCACGCAATGGCGGTACTGTTATCGTGTATTCTTTCAGGCGGTAGAACAAATCTTCCCGAAACCGTTTATCGGCTACAGCTTTCTGTAAGTCCTCGTTGGTCGCCACCACTATCCGCACATTGGCGGTCTTGTCCTCCTTTGCCCCGATGGGACGGTAACGCCGTTCCTGTATGGCACGGAGCAGCATCTGCTGTGTTTCCAACGAGAGGTTGCCCACCTCGTCAAGGAACAATGTGCCGCCGTCGGCTTCCTCAAAATAGCCTGTCTTGTCGTTGTCAGCACCCGTGAAAGCCCCTTTCCTGTGACCGAAGAAAGCGGATTGAGCCAGCGTCGGGGACAATGAGCCGCAATCCACCGGGACAAACGGCTTGTCCGACAGCTTGCTTTGGGCGTGGATGTGCTGTGCGATATGCTCCTTGCCCGTTCCGTTCTCGCCCAGTATCAATACGCTCAACCGTGTGGGAGCGACAAGGCGGACACGCCTCTTGATTTCTTGGTATGCCTTGCCTTGACGTGTGAAGATGGGGACTTGGGAGTGTTTCTTCTTTTCCTGCATCTTGTGCAGTGAACGGACAAGCGGAACGAGTTTGTCCTCTACCAGCCGTTTGGGTATATAGTCGGAAGAACCGAGTTTCATACTCTCCACCGCCGTATGTACCTCGGCGTAATCGGTCATTACAATGAAAGGTTGCCGTTTGCCATTGGCACGCATCCAGCGTAGCAGGTCGATACTCTCACCGTCGAGCAAGCGTAAGTCTGCAAGCACGATGTCATCATCTTCCGCTTTTGCCAACAGTTTCCTTGCGGTTGAAAGATGGTATGCCTGCATCGTGTCGAAGCCCTCCTTTTTCAGCAGGTTGCAGACGTAATCGTTATAGACGGGATTATCCTCAATCACATACACTTTCATCTGACTTCCTCCTTCTTTTCCTTCCTCGCCAGTTCGATTATTGCCGTACCCATGCGTAACACTCCGTTTACGGAATGGCGCAATTCTTCATCGGAACATTTTTCATCACGATGCAGAAGTTCATGCAGTTTCCATAATGGTCCGTCCGCACGTATTACCGCCCATGAACTGCGCAGGCGGTGTACCTGTTCGTCCAACGCCTTGCGGTCAAGTCGTCCAAAGGCTTCCCTCATGGCTTGCATATCCTTTTCCGTTTCGGTTATCAGGCGGTCGAGCATGGCAGTTTTATTCCCATAGGCAAGCAGGGAGGACAAGTCGGGATATTCTTCCACATCTGTTTTCTGTAAAAGGCATTTTTCTGAAACATCTATCAGTTCCGCCATATCGAAAGGCTTGAACAGGCAGGCGGTGAAACCGTGTGCCAACAATTCCTCTTCGGTACAACTGCCGGAAGCGGTTGCCACGATTACGGGAATGGTCTTGGAGTTGCCAATGTCGGATGAACGCAACAGTTCCAACACCTCGTAACCGTTGGTTTCCGGCATTTTCAAGTCGGTAATCAGCAAATCATAATTTCGTGTGCGTACTGCCTCCATCAAGTCGCCCGTGTTGTCACACGCATCGCAACGGATGCCACAGTGGGCGTACATATCCCTTACCATCGAAAGAAGAATGTCGTTGTCGTCCAGCACAATGACCGAGAATGACCGTTCAAAACGGCGTTCCGGCTTGTACTTTTCTTCATCGGAAATGCCATCCGCCGTATTCATGGGGACTTCCACCGTGAAACGGCTGCCCCTGCCTTTTTCACTTTCCAGCCGGATAGTGCCGTCGAGCATCGCCACGATGCGCTGTACGATGGAAAGTCCCAGCCCGAAGCCGTCTTTTGTGACGGCGTTTGACAGACGTTCAAACGCACCGAACACTCTTTTCTGTTCCTCGTCTGTCATACCAGTACCCGTATCTTCTACAATGATTGTCAGGACACTATTATCATAACCTGTTGTCAATGATATGGTACCGTTCTCCGTGAACTTGACGGCATTAGACAATAAGTTGTTCCCGATTTGCAGTATGCGCTCTTTATCTACCAAGACAATAGCTTCTGTCTGGTTTGTTATGGTAAGAGCCAGCCCTTTGTTCATCGCCATAGGCATAAACTCTGTTTCGAGAGTCTGTGTAATTGCTGAAATCCTGTAAGGAGACAAATTCGGCTGTTCTTTGCCGTTGTCCAGTCGGAAGAAGTCAAGCAGGGTGTTGAGCATTTTACGCATACGTTCGGAGGATTGTCGGATGTTCTGAATATATGTACCTGTTTTATCTATGCCATTCTCTTTTTCTATCAGTCCAACATAACCGGTTATTGCTGTTAAAGGCGTACGCAGTTCATGGGTGATGGTATGGACAGCTTTCTTGCGGGAGGCTATCAGTGCCTCATTTTGCTCTACCGACTGTTGCAACTGCCCGATCAAGTCCGTCGTTTTTCGTTTGTACCTATTGATACTATTGGCATTACGGTGTATGATGATGTAGGAGATCACCAACAGAAGGAGGACGAATCCTGTCAGGCTACCTATTTGCATAAACGACTGTTCCCTCATGGCGGTTATCTCGGCTTCACGTTTTTGCAGGTCGGCTTGCACTTTTTTATCCATCTGGCGGATAAACCCGTGCAGTTGCCGGTTAAGTTCCGCATTCCGTGCCGCAAGGCTGTCGGCGTGTTCCGACAGACGGCGGCTTTGTGCCCGTTGCTCGGCAATCATATCACGGTCGAGAGAGCGAAGCATCGTGGTGGTCACGGTTGGCTTTGGCTTTTCTTTCTTGCCGAATATGCCGAGAAATCCTTTCCGCTTTGGCTTTTGCGGCTGTTCCTGCACACTTTTCTGCACGATTACAGGTACCTGCCGTGCAATCTTCTCGTTGAGGACCTGTTGCTCGTCAAGCACCTGAACAATCTGGCGCATCTGCTGCTCCTTATCTTCCAAAAGCTGACGCACGCTGTCTATGCGCTCTTCCGGATAAATCGCTTTGAAGCGGCACAGCATACTGTCTATCGCCATACGCTGGGTATGGTAATGTTCCAAATCTTTATCATCCCACTCCAATACGCTTTCGCCCGATAAAGAAAGTTCAATAAGAAGAACAAATATTTCGTGCGATTCTTGGCGAAAAGTATCTATATGACGATTCTGAACTTCCAATTTCTCTAAATCGCACCATTCTTTATACCAAATATACATTATGCCGATAACCAATAATGCCATCAGCAAATAGCCGAGTGAAATTAAATTCTTGATTGACTTCATACTGCCTGTAATTTATCCCAACGTCCATCTTTCAGATAAGGCAAAAACTCCCGTATCTTATCTACCGACCAGTCCCACCATTTCAAAGTCTGCATCTGTTCTATTATATCAGGACTGAACCGCTTTCGTATCTCTTTGGCAGGAACACCACCCACAATGGTATAGGGCGGCACATCTTTCGTCACAACCGCCCTTGTTCCAATAATAGCCCCGTCACCGATATGGACACCAGCCATAATTACGGCTTCATATCCTATCCACACGTCATTGCCTATCACGATATCGCCTTTGTTGTCCCAAGCAGAAGCCACATTTACCTTATCCAATTCCCAATCTTCATAGAACAGCGGAAATGTGTATGTCGATAGTGATTTTAGGGTATGATTGGCACAGTTGAACAGAAATTTTGCTCCACAAGCAATAGAACAGAACTTTCCAATTATCAGCCGTTCGTGGTTAATCGGATAGTGATACAACACATTGTTTTGCTCAAACAGACACGGGTCTGAAACAAAATCATTGTAAATGGTATAGTCGCCTATTTTGATAGACGGGTCTTTTACGACAGCGTTCAAATAAACGGTTTGCGTGTCACCCTTACGGGGATATATCTTGCTCATCATAACTTTCAGTTCTTAGTATTGTTTATATTTAAGATAAATGACGGATTGTGTACCAAGCAGTATCACATATAAGTATTCCACAGCCCAATATGTCGCTAACGGGACATCACAAGAATCTAATCTCCATAAGCAGAACAGATAAGCAATCGTAGTTGTCACCTGAAAAATGAATACCGTCCGTGTCGCTCCCGTTCCTGTGGCGGCATTCAGATAGACGTAACCGGGTAGTGCAAAGAAGTAATTTAACAGCATGACAAGAAAAGGCGACCATGCAAGCTGTACGATAGCGGGATTTTCCGTATAAGCCCCTATAATGGGCTGGTGAAAGCACAACGCAAAAGCAATCAATGGAATGCCTGTTGCGTATCCTAAACGGATAATCTTATGGCAAAGCGGAAAAACTTTTTTCTTTTCACCTGCTCCAATCAGATTACTCACTAAAGAACCGGTGACACCTGCCAACGCATTGACGATAACAGAAAACAGTGCGGAAACACTTCTTACAATGTTTGATACTGCCAATTCCGTTTCTCCCAAACGTTCGATAGCCACGAAGAACAGAAACCAAATGGCTACACTTGTAAAGAACTGGAGCATACTCCATACCGAGATAGAAAATACCTCTTTCAATATCGTTATATCAATACGCCAGTATAAGCCATACACTTTTTTATCAATGTGTCTAAACATATATGCAGCCAATACAGCCAGCGAACACATTTCGGCAGATGAAGAAGCGATAGCCGCTCCCGATATACCCATATCGAAGCCGAATATCAGGAGCCAGTTCAGCGGAATATTCACCAGTACGGCAGTGAAAGCCGCCATGTTCAGGGATTTTGTCTGTGTGATACCGACCAAAAACGAACGTAAGGCAAGGAACGGGAAAGAGAACAACAATCCCCAAATACGCCAATCCAAATAGCGGATAACCGCATTATAAACATCATCCGAAGTTATCAGATGTTTCAACAGAACGGGAGAAAATATCTTGGACAGCAGACAGAGGAGTACAGCCAGCATCAACAAAAAAAGCAATCCCTGAAAGAACGTTTTTCCCGTTTCTGCATACCGCTGTTCTCCGTTACGACGGGCAATTACCACTTGCAACCCCAAACTGAACCCGAAGCCGAGCATATAAATTGCCAAGAACCATATTCCGGCAAGGGCAGATGCGCCCAGTTCCACATCACCCACATGCCCTAAAAACAAAGCATCGGTAATATTTATCAGTTGTTCGATAAGGATGCTCATCATTACAGGAAAAACGATGAGCCAGATTTTCTTATAGGTATAATTCATTTGTTCAAACCAATATGATACAATACATCCTGCCGCTTTAAGCAGCACGACAATCTTATAGATTATAATAAGGGATAATGATAATGACAAGACAATAATAGGCAAACTTAAAACATAAGCCTGTCTATTGCTGAATAGCAATAATTGGAAGTGCTATTCGTTGAACGTAGCTATATGCACAACTGCCATTTCATATTGTTGAACAACTATTTTTTTTCTGTTAGTTCTGCAAAGATAGCGTTTTTCCCTGAACTTATACTATCGGATTATCAATTAAATTCTTGATAACACTTCATCTTTCTAAAAAACTAAAGATGTAGTGCAAGGTGCAAGTATATATCTATATATAGCTTGCACCTTGCACTAACCATAGAAGATTTATTTTCAACGATTTGCACAGTTCAAGATAAAGTCGTATCTTTGAACCGAAGTTTTAGGCAGACAACGAAAAGCCAAGAACAGACAAAATTCTGTCTTTTTTGCAACCTAAGTTGTACCCCCTAAGGCATTGACATTTTGAAAACGAATTGAATTTCAAGGATATAGGAGAGCGGGTTCATAATCCTCTCTCTCCGCTGAAACCTAAGAAATTAAAGATAAGGAGGCTGTCTCAAATAAACTTTGAAGTGACCCCAAAAAGTTGGACAAGTTAAACATTATCCCGTAATAGAAAGAGT
>ENA-ORSK01003051-ORSK01003051.1-human-gut-metagenome-genome-assembly--contig:-NODE-3051-length-10342-cov-13.217556_pt1 | contig 10342 bp, 10 predicted proteins | sample MGYA00242192_ERZ509159 | MGnify/ENA primary metagenome ERZ509159 (study PRJEB26280, sample SAMEA2338663) | human gut metagenome | biome: human gut; feature: human-associated habitat; material: faeces...
AAAGCGAAAGATTGGGTACAGGTCATGCGGTAATGCAGGCAGTACCGGCAATCCACATCCTCCGGCTTGTAGCAGAAGCGGCTGAGGATCATCATCCCGCCGCCGCGCTTCTGGAAGCCAGGGACGCTCATCATCATATGCTCCAGACCAGCTCGAGGGGTATTCTGAGCGAAATATCTTGTCATGGCACACTCCTTCTTTCAAAACAAAAAAGCGGGAGCTGCTTATGCTGCACAGTGTGTGCAGATGCGGCTCCCGCTTTTTCTGATGTCACATATCAATTTGTGGCTCCTGTGCTTGTCCCTGCTCCAGTCTGTCCGCCAGATCTGGGACAGTGTATTCGATCTTTGTCCTTGCGGTCTGCATGGCTTTGAGGTGTCCATCTTCCAGCTCTGGGCCTTCATCCAGCAGGTAGTCTGTGGCCCGGTAGAGTTCAGTTAGCTCCTCCGGTGAGAAAAGCTGGGTCTTGGAGATCAGCCCGGAGCGGACGGCAAAATCCTGCTTGGCCCCGCAAAAATCTTCATCATAATAATGTCCGTAGCTCACGCCGGTTCTGTTATAGTCCCAGATCCAAGTGACAAACTGATAGCCCCTGCCATTTTCCAACTCCCGGCCAGCCAGCACTGCGCCGCCAAAATCCGCCAGCAGATGGAATTTTTCGCTCAGACCGCTGATATGAAGGGTGGGCGCAGTTTGAACCTCCTCAACATAAGTGTACACTTCATCTGCGGTCTGTGCGACTCTGTGGTACAATTCACTGGCCTCCGGATTATTGCTTCCGGCAGGAAAAAGGAACACATCGTTTCCTGGAGAAACAAAGAGGACAGGCTGACCATGGAGGAAAATCTCCAGCCGCCTATCCTCTACATTGGATGATTCAACTCCGCCTTCTCTCAGGCGCCGGGAAAGTTCTTCAAAAAATTTTTTCAATGGTTAAACCTCATTTCTTTTTTATCTGTTGGGACGACAACAAAAAAGCGGAGATTCTATCATCGAATCTCCGCTTCAATAACTATATTGGTTTTTCTCCGGGGGAAGGGAATCAGGTGTCCGTCCTCTTTGTGTTTTCGTATGGATAGAACAATGACTCACACATTTGGTCTGTGTGAGTCATTGTTTTTGGTGGAGATAAGCGGGATCGAACCGCTGACCTCTTGAATGCCATTCAAGCGCTCTCCCGGTTAGAGAGGTTACATACCCCCCTAAACCGGGTCAAAAGAGCGCTTCAATATGCGGGAATTTCTATTTAACTCAGTTAGTATATCTCCGGACTTGGAAGGATATAAGCATGGTTTTCAGGAAGTTGCGGTTTTTCCATGTCAAGTCCATAACCTTTGACTAATTGAGCCGCTCCCCCAGTGGAAACGATTTGGGCTAAAAAACAAGTCTGCATGTATGTTAATCGTAGTTTAGGATTCTTTTCTTATCGAAGCTAGAAGGTCTGAATATGGCACCTTGAGATGATGGCAGTATGACAAACTTTAAAGGCTGTCTATTGTCTCCAGCAAAGCATATGCATAGCGTTTAGCTGCGGCATTGACAGCAGAGTCATTAATGCATAGGTGAAGATACAGAACGACAAGCAGGTGTATTGCCACACATAGGAAAAATGCTCTTTGTTCGTTCCAGGTGAATGTGCTAATGTTGGCAATAATATTAATACCAAAAAAGATTATAGCGACGATGTTAGCTCCAAGACCGACAGGCTTTAATCGTAGCATGTTCCGGATGTACCCATAATTGATGTTCTCCTCATATACCAACCGAAATGTTGTTGGCTCACGCGTTTTGGCCCGTAGCCAAGGAATAACATCGGCGCATAGTCTATCAACATCGCAAGGTTGACCCTTAGTATTTGGATCGATGCACGACAGCAGTGGTTGAAACTCAGGTTCCAACGATGCCAGCTTGCGATAGTAGCGAGCACGAGTCCCTGATGACAAAGCTGACGAGGGGGAGAGAAGCTCGGCAGCTGTATTTTGGGTAGACCGCTTTTCAATAGGCGAGCGATGTATACCAAGTAAGGCCTGGCACACAGTGACGCACACTGCAGATAAAATGATACCTTCAGCAATGGAAAAGGTCTCGTGTGATAGGCAGAGAATGTCGAAAATAAACGGGGCTGCGTAAAAGATGCTGACACAAACGCGAGCCCGGAGATTGTATGTGTCAAAAATATTTAGACTCATTGTTACGCCACCCTCTCATAAGCAAATCCAATTTGCTCCATTAGCGGTAGATGCGCAGAGTTTAGGGCATCCAACTCTGAGTCGGTAACGTCAAATGAGAGACCAAAAGCGCCACCATCATAGCAACAGGCTTCCCCTCTCTCATTCACTTTACTGTAGTAGATTTGCTTTTGTTTAAGTAATGGAACCACAATAGCTGGATAACAGGAATTGATAATTTTTATTTTCCGCTCAAGTTCCAAGCGGTGTTCTGCAAAATAGTCCAAAATCCACGGATAGTGACCATATAGAATTACGATATCGTCGTTTCTAAACGGAAAACTTCTTAATTCAATGAAATTGGCGGTGCGTTGCACCTCGATAAAATAGAAGTGGAAAGTGTGTAGTAGGTAATCTTTGCGAGACGCAAGTTCAGGTTCGAAAAGGGGTTGCAGGATATAGTTCATCGATGGCGTCACGCTCCTTTCAATAGTAGATGCCCAATGTACGGCGGGGAGAATATCCGCTTCCAGTAGAACCGATGTTTGCGGGATAATGGATATCGCCAGTGGCTGTTTTATGAACAATTTTTCCAAGGGTTTTCAGCTTAAGTGAGCCTCCATTGCTATTTCCTGTGTTGTCACTAACAAGATAGATGGTACTGTTCTTGCCCCGCTTGGCGTCAAAAATTTTATCAGCAGTATCGGGTTTCCCGTGATGTGGAAGCTGGATTACAGAATAATCATCGAGTTTATCTCTAATAGCTTCAAAAGAGGCATCACCACAGAGGAGACAACGGGTCTGTGCAAAATCAATAGATACCTGTACACTAGCAGCGTTGATAACCGTCTCAGCGTCAATACGGCCGCTCTCATTAGGATCCAGCGCTTTGGCAATTGTGTCAAGCGCATATTCTTCTGTAGGGCCTACGATACTTATTCCAGGGACAACCTCGTTGGCAGTAAGGGCATCAACAAGTTCCACCTGTTTGCTCAGGCTAGCGATGTTGTCATAGACCTTTTTAATTCGCTCTCCTATTGAATGTTCTGTCACTCGCCCATCATCTAACAGCTTAAGGACTTCCTCTTTATGCTTTAAGAACAGTTGGGTATAGACCTTGGAGACCAGTCCTTTCTCAACCAGATAGGGAATGCCGTTGAAGTGGTCCGCGTCATTGTGGGACAAGATGACAATGGCTTTAGAAAAGCCGTTGTCGGACATATAAGTCTCAACCCTCTTGGCATGTTCTTCGCAACCACAATCATATACCACAAGGGCAGTTCCTGTATTAAGCAAGAGACAATCACCATAGTTGGGGCCCTGAGGATCATAAGATTTTGCGCTTAATATAAGTAAATTCATAAAATTTCTCCTTAGTATTTAAAGTGTTGGTACCATATCCAGTTTTCAAGGTGCACGCAAATGAAAGATGCCACTCCATCACCAGCCGCAGATAGTGTAGCACAAAAATTGAGATTTGTAAATATATTTTTTGATATTTTGTAACTTGGGGTTTCGTAAATTACAAAAAGTTAGTTTTATCGGATGAATTTCTCTAGACAACAGGCAAAATGCCTGCTATAATGAGATTTGGAGGGGATTAAATGTTCACGTCAATTCATCTTGAAAATTATAAAACTTTTTCAAATATAACTGTGGATTTATCGCAGAAAAGTGGTGTCCCCAAGAGCCTAGTCCTCATCTATGGGGAAAACGGTGCAGGCAAATCCAATTTTGCTGCAGCTTTTTATACTCTTGCAGAAACAATGCGGACTATGGATATTCGGGATTTCCTTCAAGATTTTATGTCAAAAAATAAGGAAATTGCAGAGAACGAAAGTTTACTAAAGATGCTCCGCATACGATTCCGCGATATGGAGGCAATTCTACAAGATGCTCGGGCTATAGGAGCCACCGGAAATCTTGTCCTTGATTTTTCTTTTGTAATTAAAGGAAAAAAGGGGCGGTACCTTATCGAAATGGATGATAAGGAAATCGTTCACGAGCGATTGGAATATACTCTTGAAAAAAATAAAGGGTTATATTTTGACATTACTTCATCGTCGAAAAAACTCAATGAAAAAGTATTTGTAGATAAAGGGTTTTTAACGGATATCCAGTCAAGCTTAACAAAATTTTGGGGGAAACACTCTCTTCTAGCAATTTTACAGCATGAGACAAATGACAAGACTAGTAGCTATTTTGACAGTGCAATATCAAAACAATTTCAAATATGTTTAGCGGATCTAATGAACCTCTCGTGCAAAGTTAAATGCCCCAATACTCCAGAACGAGGTGTGATTGGTCTTGTTCATCCAATGCTGAGTGATTTAGATAGAGGGGATATCCGCATTGAACAGGGTACAGAACTAATGCGAGTAGAAGCAATGCTGAATTGCTTTTTGCCCAAAATTAGTAAAGATATCAAAAGTGTATATTATAAAAAGGAAAGCCGGGACAACACCATTTTTTATGAGCTTTTCACTCAGCAAATGATTTCAGGTAGATTGTGTGATGTACCGTTTGATCTAGAATCTACAGGCACACAAGCAATTCTTGAGTTGCTACCCTTCTTCTTGACAGCTGCGACAGGGTCTGTGGTTGTACTTGACGAACTCGATACTGGAATTCATGACGTACGTATACGCGATATTCTATTGTCCGTGCGATCTGAAATCTCAGGCCAATTGATAATCACTACGCACAATACACTGTTGATGGATTCTGACTTGGATGCAAATACGTTTTATATTATAAGCAAAGATGAAAACGGAAATCGTCACCTTAGTTGCATTACGGATTCCGTTGAGCGTGTTCATCCAAAGCATAATATCCGGAACAGATATCTTCTAGGTGAATACAATGGTATTCCCCAAACGACTGATATCTCACTCAAGGAACTGCTTGACGTTCTTAACAAAACATTGGAGTCCAGTGAACTATGATAAATATACAAGGTTGAATTTTTTACAAAATTTGAGAACAACGCCGCCTAACAGGACAACGGGCGGCGTTTTCATATATAAAACCATGAAGGGAGGTCACTTCCACCCGGCCAGTCTGCGGACTGGCTTTTTTCATGCCATGAAAAGGAGGTTTGCAAATGGCAGATGATAAGAAAAACATTCCCGAGGCAGCCCCGCCCGCCGAGGCTCCCGCTCCTGCGGTAGAAAATGTCGCCGTGCCGGAGCAGCCTGTTCCCGAGCCTGCGCTGACCGACGCTGAGGCGGTCATGCTGGAACACGAGGGGCAGGCGGCGCTCTTTGAAATGGGCGAGGCCGTGCCTGATCCCGCTGACGCTGTTACCCACGCCGAGGTGGATGAGCCTGCCGCTCCCGAAGGCCCCAAGGTTGAAAAGGAGCAGCCGCCCGATCCCGGCAAGGATGCACCCGCCCCGGCACATTCCGGCAAGGTAGTGGATTTTGCCGCCGCCCGTGACGAGGCGGCCAAGGAGGAGAAAAAGGCGGTCAAGCAGAAGCCGCCCACCGAAAAGGACAAGCCTGCCAAACCCGGCAGAGGCCGACCGCCCAAGGATGGCAAGGCCGCTCCCGATAAGGCAAAGCCGCCCAAACCTCGGGACAAAAAGTCCCAAAGCAAGCCCGCCCCGGAGAAGCCTGCCGTGGATAAGGGCGGTACTCCCGCTGGTGAAGAGGTCACGCCGGAGCCGTCTGCGCCCCGTGACGCCACCCGCGCCGAAAAAGAGGAAATCGTCTATCTCAATTTGGCAGACCTGCACCCGTTCAAAAATCATCCCTTTGGTGTCCGGGATGATGCGGAGATGCAGGGGCTTGTGGAGTCGGTTAAGGCGGCGGGCGTCAATCAGCCCGCGCTGGTGCGTCCCCGAGAGGATGGCGGCTATGAGATCATCGCAGGCCACCGCCGCCAGCGGGCAAGCGAACTCGCCGGATTTGCGAATATGCCGTGTATCGTCCGCAACATGACGGACGATGAAGCCATCCTTGCCATGACGGATGACAACCTCCGCCACCGTGAGCGTATTTTGCCCACGGAAAAGGCGCAGTCGCTCAAAATGCAGGTGGAGGCTATCAAGCACCAAGGCTCCCGCCCCGGCGAGGAGGACAAGGACGCCGGAAAACGCTCCACGCAGGTCGTGGGAGATCGCAACGGCATGAACTACAAGCAGGTGCAGCGGTATATCCGCCTGACCGAGCTTGTGCCGGATTTGCAGAAAATGGTGGACGAGAAAAAGCTGGCGTTCACCCCGGCGGTGGAGATCTCATTCATCCGTCCCAAAAATCAGAGGTATATCGCCGTGTCCATCGAGGGGCAGCAGTCCTCGCCCTCGCTGTCGCAAGCACAGAAAATGCGGGAGCTGGACAAGGACGGCAAGCTCAACGGCGATGTGATCGACGGTATTCTGTCACAGGAGAAAAAGGAGGTAGACAAGGTGATCATCAATAGTGCGGAACTGGAAAAGTATTTCGGCAAGGACAAGTCCCCGAGGGAAATGAAAGACAAGATCATTTCTCTGCTGGATGACTGGAAGGCCAAGCAGACGCCCGAGCTGGGCAAGCCCGAAAAGAAAACGGATCTGGAAAAGTGACCTTGGGACTTTTTGTCCCGAGGTCTTTCGTTTCCCCGAATGGCTCTTGTGGTTATATCCCCCGTCGCCGCCCGTATTCCAGCATGGCCGGGAGCGGGCTGTCAAGGGTGCATCGCACCGCTGTTTTCAGCGGCCAGCCCTTGACCGCCTGTCCCGGCTATGCTTTTTCTCCGGCAAGCGGCGGGGGTATATCCTCCAGAGCCGCCCCCTTTCCCAAGAATGGGAAAGGGCGTGGGGTTTGGGTTGAACTACTACATTACAAAACGGAGGTATTTTACAATGAAACGACCCCTTGCGTACATTACCGCCGCATGGTGCGGCAGCGACCACGAAAACACGAAGCTGGCGGCGCAGTATTGCCGCACGGTGTATGAGGCGGGCTTTTCGCCTATCTGCCCGACGCTCTATCAGCCCCTTTTCCTCAATGACGCCGTTCCAGAGGAACATAAGAGCGGCATCGACATGGAGCGCGACCTGCTCCGCCGTTCTCATGTGCTGGTGGTGTGCGGTCATACCGTCACCGAGGCCATGAAAAATGACATCGCCGTTTCCCAGAGGCTCGGGATCACCGCCACCACCCTTGAGGGCATATTGACCGTCAAGGGACAGGGACGCAGATAAGATGACAGCGCTCCGGCTGGGGAGCCTGTTCGACGGGATCGGCGTATTCCCGCTGGCGGCGGTGCGCTGCGGCATTGAGCCGGTATGGGCAAGCGAGATCGAAAAAGCCCCTATCTCCATCACGAAACGCCACTTTCCCGATATGGTTCACTTGGGGGATGTGACAAAGCTGGACGGGCGGGAGATCCCGCCCGTCCATATCATCACCTTTGGCTCACCGTGTCAAAATCTCTCGCAGATCGGCAACCGCAAGGGACTTGCGGGAGAAAAGTCCAGCCTGTTCTTTCAAGCTATCCGCATTATCCGTGAAATGAGGGAGGCGACAAATGGTCTATTTCCAGCAATCGCTGTTTGGGAAAATGTCATGGGAGCGTTTTCATCAAATGACCGGATGGATTTTAGAGCCGTCCTATCTGCTTTCACAGACGCCGATGTTTCAATGCCTGCTTCTGGAAGATGGGCAGGAGCCGGAATGGTGCGAGGGCGAACGCCTGACCTCTCTTGGCGGCTCATGGACGCCCAGTATTGGGCAAGCCCCCGACTGGCACGACGGCAGCGTATCTTTCTTGTGGCAGACTTTGGAGGACGGCGCTCCCACGAAATACTTTTTAAGCCCCGCACAATGCAGTCACTTTCTGCATCTGGCAGAGATAGCGGGCTGCCCGCCGCCTGCGGAGATCGAGGCTCTTTTATTGAAGCAGGGCGGCGCGTACCAGTCACCCGACCCTTTCAATGCTTCCGTATGCGGGCGTCCGCCAAGGAGCGGACGGAAACAGCGTTCCGAAACAGCTTTGGACTGCCAACTGACCCTTTTCCCACTCTGTTAGCGGGCGGTGTTACACCCTTTGCCTTTTGGTATGAGGGCGATCCCGCCGGGGGCTGCGTCCGCTTTCCCACGGAAACGGAATGTGAGCGGCTCATGGGGTTGCCGGAGGGCTGGACAAGGTACGGCGCGGACGGCGAGGAAATTCTATCCTCCCACCGTTACCGGGCATTGGGAAATGCCATCGCGCTGCCCTGTGCTGAGTACATCATGGCGGGGATTGCGGAGGCGCTGACAAAAGGAGGTGCAAATGACGGTATTTGAAGCCTACATTACCAACCTCGGCAAATATGCCGAGGGACAGCTTGTGGGCGAAACGCTGAAATTTCCGGCCACCACGGAGGAGGTGCAATCGCTTCTAAAGAACATCGGCGTGGATGGTGTGCGGTATGAGGAATTTTTTATCACCGCCTTTGACGGCGATGTGATGGGCTTATACGACTACCTCACCGAGTATGAAAACTTGGACGAGCTGAACCATTTGGCACATCTCATTTCCAAACTGGACAGCGACGAGATCGAAACGCTGGAGGCCGCGCTCAACAAAGGCGACCATACTTCCAGCGTGGCGGACATCATCAACCTCGTTCACAATCTGGACTGCTACGATCTGCACCCCGGCGTGACCGACGATGAAACGCTGGGGCGCATCTATGTGGAGGACATGGAACTACTGAATGTGCCGGACAATGTGCTGCCCTACTTCGATTTTGAAGCCTATGGGCGGGATATGCAGATCAACGAGGGCGGCCACTTCGCCCCCACGGGCTATCTGACCCGCAGCGGCGATTTCAAGGAGGTGTACCACGGGATCGAGGACATTCCCGCCGAACACCGCATTTTTGCGTACCCCAAGTTGAATATCCGGGAGCAGATGGCAGCCTACAAGGAGGTCATAGACCGTTCCTCTTTGGAGGGCGAGCGCCTGCACCCGAGAAAGGAGCATGATGACCGCTGACTTTGGGACAACTTGTCCCAAAGCGGAAAAGAAGGCGAGCAGTTTAGTCTGCTCGCCTTTTATCGGTGCCGTAAATAACACATAGCATTTATTTAGGGGCATTTACGAAGCGTGCGATGATAGATCAAATCATCCGCAGACGGAGTTGTCACAATAGTGAACATTCCCTCTTTGATAAACTTCTCCATCCGCAGCGCGATCCACGCATCTCCGATGCCAAGCTGATTTTTGCCCAGGACATTCCCAATTAGGTTTGCTTCTGAAAATTCGTCCGCTTGCTCGTCCACCTCTCGCAGAATAAAACTGTCATAGATATTTTCCGAAGCGCTCTGAAGTTTTCCGTTGAGATAAATACGCAAGGGGGCGTTTTCTTGTTGGAGCTGTTTCCAGCGCATAGCACAGGCATTTAATAATGCCGGTTTGACCTCCCGTTGCAGAGGCAGATATTTCCCCCATTCTTCGGGCGAGATTTCTCCCCAACCAATGTGCGTACAAAGGGTGTTATCGGTAGAGTATTCCCATTCCGGCAGTTTGACAGCATATATTGAGCCGATTGCGGGCAGCTTTTTGAGCTGCGCCAGCAGCCAATAGAACCCGCAAATTTCATCGGGATTATGGCTATACCAAATCCGCACAGGCTCACCCCGAGAGGCGCGGTCAAGGATTTCGTGCAAAGCCGTTTTCGCTGAGCGGAGTGTCTCCAAAATATATTGTTCATTATCTTCTCTGTTCGGCCAAACAAAGAAGGCTTGTTCTAATACGCTCTTGCGGTTGTTGCCAATCTCATCATCGGAAATATCACCCATGCTCCATGCGACATCGATGCAATAGACATCCGCCGGATTTCCACCTAACGGAATTGAGGTTTCCCATTTGCGGTGAGCCTGCAATTCTGCATCTGCTTTTAATGTTTCAAGTTCTTCCGGGGATATATTTGTACGGCCTGATAAAACAAGGCCGATGGATGCGCTTGAATGTTTATCTGCACCACAGTTTTGTGCCAGCTTTAGACTTCCGTATGCGCTCTTGCTAAATACAGTCTCTATCATAACAATATCTCCTCGGCATTGGACTTCATAAATCAGTTTTCATTATATCCGAGATATGTGAACAATTCAACTAAGGCAACACGGACTTACCATTTTATAACTGTGAAAGGAGGCGATGACGGCTGGTAGACGAGGATATTTCCCGGCGCACGATTGCCG
>ENA-ORSK01003058-ORSK01003058.1-human-gut-metagenome-genome-assembly--contig:-NODE-3058-length-10313-cov-4.649444_pt1 | contig 10313 bp, 8 predicted proteins | sample MGYA00242192_ERZ509159 | MGnify/ENA primary metagenome ERZ509159 (study PRJEB26280, sample SAMEA2338663) | human gut metagenome | biome: human gut; feature: human-associated habitat; material: faeces...
AAATAAACCCCCATTTGAAATGGGGGTTGCTAACTGACACACGATTAGATTTCCATGAACCTATTCCAAAAAACGCATGATTTCAGCTATAATCAAGATAAATGATTTTCGATAAGTTGAAGATTTTGTCAAGGATTTTACACAGGCTTTACATTCATAAGATATCATAAAGACATACGTATGTTTTTGGTAAAACGGAGGACGTTAGACGTTATGTTCAGTCTGGTGAATAAGCATGAAGAGTTTTTCGATTTCCTTGTGACGAATGCAGAGTATTTCCACAAAGGCACGCTGATGGCGAAAGAGGTACTGCAGGACCCGACGAAGCTGGAAAAATACTCGAAGGAAGTGAAGAATCTGGAGCATGCGGCAGATCGCGTGACACATGACATTGCAGCGAAGATGCGCCATGTCTTCATCACACCGATCGATAGGGAAGATTTTTTTATGCTGACTTCTACACTCGATGACTGTGTCGATGACATTCAGGATGTCGTGCTTTCCATGAAGCTGTATCATGCGGGCATTGGCTCGAAGCTGCCGGTGCGCATGTCGGATATCCTGGTCGAAATGGCTGAGGAGCTGATCGTCCTTTTCCGACTTTTGAAAGACATCGACAAGAATGAGATCGAGATCGGTCAGCGTACCCGCAAGCTGAATCAGCTCGAAAGCGAAGGGGATGCGATCTATCGCCAGTCTATTTCCGATCTCTTCGATGGCAGTCACGATGTCATGGAGATCATTCGCTGGAAGGAGATCATGGAAGCGATGGAGGACACCTGCGATCGGGCGGAGAAGGTAGCAAACCTGATCAAAGAGGTGGTCATGAAATATGCCTGATATGTACCTTGTGGGGCTTGTTATCATTCTGGCACTTTGCTTTGATTTTATCAATGGCTTCCACGATACGGCCAATGCTATCGCGACTTGTGTGGCGACGCGCGCACTCAGTCCCAAGATAGCGATCATGATGTCTGCCTTTTTGAACTTTGTCGGCGCCATGATCTCTACCGGGGTGGCGAAGACCATCGGCGGGGAGATCGTCACCTCACCGCATATGGTCGACTCTGTCGTCCTTATCGCGGCGCTTGCCTCTGCGATCTTCTGGAATCTATTCACTTGGCGTATCGGGATGCCGTCCTCGTCATCTCATGCACTGATCGGCGGCGTCATCGGTGCAGTCATCATCTCTTACGGTACAGGTGCGGTCCACCTTGCCGGGGTGTTGACGATTGTCATCGGTCTCGTCTGCTCTCCGATCGTTGCTCTTGGCATGGGCTATTTCATCATGACGCTCCTCTATGTTTTTTTCAGAAATGTAGGGAAGTCGCGCGTGAATTATATCTCCCGTCACATCCAGATGGCATCGGCAGCACTCATGGCGTTTTCTCATGGCTCGAATGATGCGCAGAAGTCGATGGGCATCATTACTCTGGCACTGTTGTCGGGCGGCTATATCGGAGTGCTCGAGGTGCCGTGGGAAGTCAAAGTGGCATGCGCGACGGCGATGTGTGCCGGTACCAGTGTCGGTGGCTGGCGTATCATCCGTACTGTCGGAAATAAGATCTTCCGCATGCAGCCGGTCAATGGTCTTGCGGCAGATCTGAACTCGTCCCTTATCATTTTCTCTGCGACCATGCTGCATCTCCCTGTATCGACCACGCATGTTGTCACCGGCTCCATCATGGGCGTGGGCTGGGCGAAGCGGTTCCGCGCTGTCCACTGGTGTGTCGCTTACCAGATGGTCTCGGCATGGGTCATGACGATCCCCTGTACGGCCGCTGTCGGCGCTTTAGTGTACCTGCTATTGCGGCATACATTTTAAGGAAACGCTGATTCAATCGCAGAGTCGAATTTCATATGGATTTTTATACATGGCTTCGTCATCATCTTCCTTAAATAGCTTGTAAAGAAGCTGATACAGCGCAAGAAGCAATGTCCTAAAAAAACACGGTATCCGAAAGGATGCCGTGTTTTTTTATTGGGTGAGGGTCTTTTGGAATGGATAAGTCAACCGGAAGACGACCGTTGACGATAGGCTGTATATACAGTAACCATGAAGTGTATATTTATATTTTATAGAAAGTTATATTCATAGATTCCGCATTCGTTTTAAGGACGTAAGGAGAAGGAAAGCTGAAAATATGAATTGCAATCTATGAAAATAATAAAAACTTGGCATGAATAAATAATAAACATTTCAGATAATGGTGCTATAATTGAAATTGTTACAAAAAGCACGGATAAGGGGGAATCAGCATGAGAAGAGTCATCAATTATTCTAAAGCCATGACTGCTTTACATGATGAATTCGCGATTAAAAATGAAGCGTTTCATTTTAGAATGATACGATGGATCGATCTCCGGTATCAAAAACGAATGGTTTACGGGTCCGGTGGATAAGTCTGATCTGACTATCAGTCCTGTCTATGACATCTATGTCGTTTCGGAAATCATAAGCATTCATTCAGAAGGTGAAGTCCCATGTCCAAGTTTACCAAGGGTATTTTCTGTAGCATTCTTTTGACCGCTGGCTCGATCCCAGCTGTTTCCGCGGATGAAGTCTTTCATGAGACGGTGAATCAGTCGCTTCCCTTTTGGAGCATCATCCCATTCGTTGTCATGCTGCTTGCAGTAGCCTTTGTCCCATTGATCAATGGCTTGTGGTGGGCGAAGAATACGAAGTGGGTATCGCTCGGGTGCGCTCTCTTCTTCCTTATACCATTCTCGTATGCGTATGGTATTTCTGAAGGGATCTATCGTCTCTTGGAATCGATCCTGCTCGATTTCATTCCCTTCATTGTCCTTCTGTATGGTCTGTATGCGACGGCGGGCGGCATTATGATCCATGGCAAGCTTGCCGGGACGCCGATCATCAATTCGCTGATCCTTTTCGTGGGGACGGTCATGGCAAGCTGGATCGGAACGACGGGTGCGGCTATGCTTTTCATCCGCCCATTGATCCGTGTCAATGAATGGCGCAAGGAAAAGGCGCATGTCATGGTCTTTCTGATCTTCCTTGTGGCGAATATGGGCGGCTGCCTCACACCGCTTGGCGATCCGCCGCTTTTCATGGGCTTCCAGCGCGGTGTGCCTTTCACCTGGACGTTTCATCTCTTCCCAATCCTTGTGCTGAATCTCATCCTTCTTTTCATTGCCTTCTATTTCATAGATCGCCATTACTTCAAGAAAGAGCTGGCTGCCGGGCGTCAGCCAAGCGATATGCAGCTCCATGATAATTCGCCGCTGGTCAAGATCTATGGCAAAAAGAATTTCTTCTACATCCTGCTCATCATCGTGGGTGTCATGGCGAATAACTTCCTGCCGGAAGCCTTTCCGTTCTTTGCCAATGGGGCAGGGATCCCGATCTTTGAGGAGATCGTTTTCCCGTATTCCACTTTGGTAGAGATCATTCTGATCCTTGCGGCTGCCCAGCTTTCTATCCATACCACGCCTGCGAATATTCATAAGGAAAACCAATTCTCCATGAATCCGATCAAAGGGGTCGCTGTTCTCTTCTCCGGCATCTTTGTTACCATGATCCCTGCACTTGTCCTTCTTGAGACGCATGGCGCTGCTCTGGGCATCAATCAGCCATGGCAGATGTTCTGGATCACGGGGGCGCTTTCCTCCTTCTTGGACAATACACCGACATACCTTGTTTTCCTGCAGACGGCAGGGAGCCTCGGGGTAACGTCCGGGGTCATCACTTCTGTCGGTACCGTGACGCCTGTCATGCTGGAAGCGATCTCTGCGGGAGCTGTCTTCATGGGAGCGAATACGTACATCGGGAATGCTCCGAATTTCATGGTCAAGGCGATCGCGGAAGACAGCCATATCCATATGCCCGGGTTCTTCGCGTATATCGGATGGTCGCTCGAAATTCTCTTCCCTGTATTCATCCTTGACACGCTGCTATTCTACCTCTAGTGGTAGTGATTGGGGCTCGGTGATCGAGCGCTTCCTATAGACGCATCTTCATCAGCCGATCGTCCCTGGCGCAAGGGCTTGTTGACTTTCCTTTCTTTCCTTATCTGTTCATTATCGCCGCGGCTCGATCGAGCCGCGGTTTTTGCATGCTATCTATATTTTCACATATATATCATATATGATACTTCAGACATAACTTATAATCTACAGGATAACACGCGGTATACGTACGCGCTTTCAGAAAGCATAAATTCCAGACTATGATATAGCTTTGAAATGGAGACAAATAAATAATAATCATGTGCGCTAATGATTGGTATAATGAAAAGTATATTCCCCACTCATAATCTTGATGGAAGGTGAAAACTATGCGTCGATCCCTCAAAGCACTTCCGTACGCCATTTTGCTGACTGCGGGGTCTTCTCCCTTGGTATCTGCTCAAGAAGCGGTGCATCAGGCGGTGAATATGTCGTTGCCTCTTTGGAGTATCATTCCTTTTGTCGCATTGCTTCTTTCGGTAGCCCTCGTGCCTTTGGTGAATGGCCTGTGGTGGCGGAAGAATGAAAAATGGGTCGCTCTGTTCTGGAGTGTCGCATTTCTGGTCCCGTTCTCGTACATTTACGGCTGGCAGGAAGGCCTCGAGCGTTTTCTGGAAGCTGTACTGCTGGACTTCGTGCCCTTCATCATACTTTTATTTGGTCTTTTCGCGACAGCGGGGGGCATCATGGTGGACGGACGTCTGGCGGGCACACCGAAGACGAATGCGCTGATCCTTCTTGTCGGGACGCTTATGGCGAGCTGGATCGGTACGACAGGAGCTGCGATGCTGCTCATCCGTCCTTTGATCCGCATCAATGCATGGCGCCGGCATGTTTCGCACATCATGGTTTTCCTGATTTTCCTCGTGGCGAATATGGGCGGGTGTCTTACGCCGCTCGGTGATCCGCCGCTTTTCATGGGATTCCAGCGAGGCGTACCCTTTGCATGGACATTCCAGCTGACGCCGATCCTTCTGGTGAATATGGTCATCCTTTTTGCCATTTTTTACCTGATGGATCGCCATTATTACAAAAAGGATCTGGCGGCAGGACGCATGCCGGAGGAGATCAAGGTGGCAGAAGGCGAGCCGCTGATCCACATTGATGGGAAGCGCAATTTCCTCTACATCGGCATCATTATCATCGGCGTCGTCGCCAATGGTTTCCTGCCGGAATATGTACCATTCTTCAAGGATGGGGCAGGGGTAGCAGTCTTTGATGACATCGTATTCCCGTATGCGACGATCGTGGAGATCGCACTGATCCTTCTGGCTTCCTTCCTGTCTCTTCACACTACGCCATATCGTATCCATAAGGCGAATGCTTTTTCCATGGCGCCGATGATCGATGTCGGTATTCTTTTCATCGGCATCTTCATCACCATGATTCCGGCGCTCGTGCTTCTCAAAGTCCATGGCACAGAGCTTGGTATCGATCAGCCGTGGCATATGTTCTGGGTGTGCGGACTCCTGTCCTCCTGTCTGGATAATACCCCGACCTACCTTGTTTTCCTGCAGACTGCGGCGAGCCTCGGCGCGACCGAAGGCATCGCGACCACCGTCGGCACGGTTACTCCGCTCATGTTGGAAGCGATCTCCGCAGGTGCCGTCTTCATGGGGGCCAATACGTATATCGGCAACGCACCGAATTTCATGATCAAGGCGATCGCGGAAGAGGATGGCATCAAGATGCCCGGCTTCTTCTCGTATATAGGCTGGGCGATACTGATCCTGTACCCGGTATTTATCATCGATACTCTGCTGTTCTATATGTAGGAAAAGGGGCGTAGTATGATGCTGCGCCCTTTTTGCGTTTTTGAATTTGTTGAAACGGACAGTCCATATTCATGGTCGGGGATGGGGATTTCAGGATCAAAGACTGCGAATCTCTGTTTTTCTGCCTCACAGCTTGGCTCAGCCCTAGAACTTGAATTTTTCTATTGCGTTAACGCGCATATCTATGTTACAATAATTTTCGATTTGAATATCACTCATCCAGAGCAGCAGAGGGATTGGCCCAAGGAAGCTGCAGCAACCATTCCGATGGAACCGGTGCTAATTCCAACAGCGCAAGCTGGCAGATGAGAGACTGGACTCTCCCTGCGCGGAGAGCTTTTTTAGTTTTAGGGAAACACCGATCCTGTGATTGGAGCGGTATTTCCATGGCAAAATGATTTTCCATAGAATCCCATCGTTTTTTGAGGAGGAACACTATGTCCAGAAAAGTTTTATTCACTTCTGAATCTGTTACCGAAGGGCATCCTGATAAGATCTGTGACCAGATCTCGGATGCCATTCTTGATGCGATCTTTGCAGAGGACCCGAATGGCCGTGTCGCTTGTGAGACGACCGTCACCACGGGGCAGGTGCATGTCTTCGGTGAGATCACCACCACAGCGCACATTGCTTTCCCGAAAGTCATTCGCGATACCATTCGTGACATCGGCTACACCACATCTGCCTATGGCTTCGATGCTGACAGCGTAGGGATCAATATCGCGCTCGATGAGCAGTCTCCGGATATCGCCATGGGCGTCGACAAGTCTTTGGAAGCCAAATCCAATGAAGCCGATCCGTATGATATCGGCGCAGGCGATCAGGGGATGATGTTCGGCTATGCATCGAACGAAACGCCGGAATATCTGCCGATGCCGATCGCACTGGCACACCGCCTGGCACGCCGTCTGGCAGAAGTCAGAAAATCCGGTGAATTGTCCTACCTCCGTCCGGACGGCAAGACGCAGGTCACTGTCGAATATGAAGACGGCAAGCCGGTCCGTGTGGATACCATCGTCATTTCCACGCAGCATGACCCGGATGTCACCCAGGCGGAGATCCATGATGATATGGTGAAACATGTCATCGAACCGACCATCCCGGCCAAATTCCTGCAGGATACGAAGTACTTCATCAATCCGACCGGCCGTTTCGTCATCGGCGGCCCGCAGGGGGATGCCGGTCTTACCGGCCGTAAGATCATCGTCGATACCTATGGCGGCATGGCTCGTCATGGCGGCGGTGCATTCTCCGGCAAGGATCCGACGAAAGTCGACCGTTCTGCAGCGTATGCAGCTCGCTATGTAGCGAAGAATATCGTTGCTGCCGGCATCGCTGACCGTTGCGAGATCCAGCTCGCCTATGCCATCGGCGTCGCACGTCCGGTCTCCATCTTCGTCGATACCTTCGGCACCGGTAAGATCTCCGATGAAGCCATCGTCGCACTCATTCGTAAACATTTCGAACTGCGTCCGGCCGGCATCATCGATATGCTCGATCTCCGCCGCCCGATCTACAAGCAGACCGCGGCCTATGGTCACTTCGGCCGCACCGATGTGGACCTCCCGTGGGAACATACCGATAAAGCGGAAGTGCTGAAGAAAGAAGCAGGAATCTGAGAATAACAGGTTTACAGGTGCTGCGAGTGAGTAGTGACTGGTGACTAGGGATTAGTGGCTGGGGATCAGGCTGATGATGCATCTACCCCCTTCCTCATTCAAGCAAAGCGTTCATCCCTGATCCAGAGGCCGCATGCCCCACGGGCTAACCCCAAACCCCTTTCCTTCATATGCTAAAATAGAGAAGACATATTCTCGTGTCTTCTCTTTTTTTGCGCCGAAAGGAGGGTGTTATGCTGATTTCCATCGCCGAGGTCTTGATCAATCGGCCGTCGAAGCACTTGAACCGGACCTTTTCTTACCGGATCCCGGATGCGCTTCTCGGGCAAGCGGATGTGGGCTATCGCTGCGTCGTACCTTTTGCACGACGCACGGAGGAGGGGATCATCCTGTCGGTGCGCCGCGAGGAGGAAGAGAAGATCTCCTATCGGATGCTTCCCATCCGTTCTCTGGTCGATCCTTTCCCGTGGTTCACGGAGGAAATGCTTGCACTTGCGAGGAAGCTATCTTCCTATTATATGTGTATGCTGATCGAGGCGCTGCGCCTCTTCTTTATCGACAAGAAGGGGATCCTGACTGAGGCCGAGTATACGATCGACTGGGCGCGTGTGCCGATGGAGGCAGAGCTTCGAGGGCTCATTGATCCTTCGGTCGACAGTCTGTCGGAAAAAGATGCGAAAGCCCTTCTTGGAAGTGATCTCGTGAAATGCGTCAAGGCGGCCTGGCTTGTCCGAAAGGAGCGGCTTTCCGCCGTGCATAAGGAGCCGCTGGAGAAATGGCTCGCGCCGAATGAGGCGCCCGATGAGGCACAGAAGCGGCGCAGTCCGAAACAGGCGCTCCTGTGGCAGGCGCTTACGGAGAAAGGACCGATGTCCTTTCGGGAGGCGGCGGAGAAGGGCTTTTCTTCGAGCGTCGTGAAGGCCTTCTGCCTTTCCGGCTATGGAAAGGTCTTTTATAAAAGAAAGAAGACCTTTTCTCTGATCGATGAGCAGGAAAAACGGAAGGATCGCGCGCTGACGGAAGAGCAGCAGCAGGCGCTTTCCGTGATCTCCAAAGCCGTCGATGCGGAAGCATTCAAAGGCATCCTCCTGAAGGGGGTGACAGGGAGCGGGAAGACAGAGGTGTACCTGCGCGCTGCGGAGAGGGCGCTGGAACGGGGCGGATCTGCACTCATTCTGGTGCCGGAGATCGCGCTGACGAGCCAGATGACATCCTACTTTGCCTCACTCTTAGGGGATAAGGTCGTCTTCATTCACAGCGGTCTTAGCAAGGGCGAGCGCTATAACAACCGCCAGCGCATCGCCAATGGCGAGAGTACGATCATCATAGGCTCGCGTTCGGCGATCTTCATGCCCTTCCGTCATTTGAAACTCATCGTCGTCGATGAAGAGTATGATTCCTCGTACAAGCAGGGGGAGACGCCCCGCTACAATGGGCGTGATGCGGCCAAGATGATGGGGGAGATCTACCACTGCCCGATCGTCCTCGGCGCCGCGACGCCTTCGATCGCGACGTACCATGCGGCGAAGACGGGAAAGATCGAGCTTGTGGAAATGAAGCACCGCGTCTTTCAGACGAAGCTTCCCGCCATTCATATCTATGACCTCAAGGGTGATCCCACCGGGGAGGCGCTGTCGCATCCGATGGTGGAGATGCTCAGGGCGACCATCGAAAGGAAAGAGAAGTCCATCCTTCTTCTGAACCGCCGCGGCTTCTCGACGACGCTCATGTGCGCTGACTGCGGCTATGTCTTCAAATGCCCGAACTGCGATGTTTCTTTGGTCTATCACAAAGACACTGCGCAGATGAAATGCCATTACTGCGAGACAGTGCATCCGCTGCCCCATGAATGTCCGAAGTGCCACAGCCGGAAGATCCTCTACCTCGGGCGTGGTACGCAGCATGTCGAGGAGGACTTGCACGAGGCACTTCCAGAAGCACGTATCCAGCGCTTCGATGTAGACAGTACGCAGAAGAAGAACAGCGCGCGGACCATTCTGGAAAAATTCCGCCGCGGAGATATAGATATTCTTTTTGGCACGCAGATGGTGGCCAAGGGACATGATATCCCAGGCGTGCAGACTGTCGGTATCCTTTCGGCAGATGGGCCGCTCAATATGCCAAGCTACCTTGCCTCCGAGCAGACCTTCAACCTCATCACCCAGTGTGCGGGCCGTGCGGGCCGCGGCCGCGAGCAGGGAGAAGTCCTGCTCCAGACGTATAATCCGGCTCACTATGTCATTCAGGCGGCGGCCAGGCAGGACTATGAAGGATTCTATCGGCAGGAGATCGAGTACCGACGCCTGCTGAATTACCCGCCCTTTTCCCGCATGATGAAGATCACCTGCTTCCATAAAGAGGAAAAGACGGCGGCGGAAAAAGCAAACCGCATCTATCACTGGCTTTTGCAGGTGAATCCCCAGCTCGCAGTGCCCACCACCTTCACGCCGCCCTTCGATGAGCCGATCAAGAAGGTGCGGAATATGTACTACATTTCCATCCTCATCAAAGGGCGGACACTTTCTTCTTTGAAATCTGCCATGAGACAGTCTCCGATCTTTGAAGAAAATGATATAATTATCGATGTAGACCCGATGTAAAATGAGGAACCTTGAGTGACTAGGGATTAGTAGCTAGGGATTAGGTTTGCGATACGAGAAAACCGCTAGCTTCAAACCTCCTCGGAGCTTCCATAATTTTATGCGCCGCACCACCATTTCTCATTTCTCATTGCTAATTCAAGCGAGGCTTTCAAACGAAATCAAAGGGCGACCCGTCCCAGGGGCTAACCCTGAAGTTTGAAAGCAGGGATGAGTAGCTAGGGATTGGGGATTAGGAGTGGCTAGTGACTGGTGACTGAAATTCCATCTTCGGGCACCACCACTCCTCACTCCTATAACTGTATTCGTATATTAAGCCCCCATCTGAGATGGGGGACCCGGTGGAGCCG
>ENA-ORSK01003061-ORSK01003061.1-human-gut-metagenome-genome-assembly--contig:-NODE-3061-length-10299-cov-5.930008_pt1 | contig 10299 bp, 10 predicted proteins | sample MGYA00242192_ERZ509159 | MGnify/ENA primary metagenome ERZ509159 (study PRJEB26280, sample SAMEA2338663) | human gut metagenome | biome: human gut; feature: human-associated habitat; material: faeces...
ACCCAACACCAGTTTTCCGGTATTTCAAAGGGCACATTCTCATAATGTGACTTATATGAATTAATTCTTGCAAATCAAGTTTTATACTATTTCAAATAATACATTTGTCCGACGGTTACAAAGAATATTTGTAAGCCTCGGAAAAATGCTCAGAATAGATTGGTGTTTCAGAATAGATACCATTTGTCCGAAGCAATTAGAAAAATTCTAATACCCTCGGACAAAAGCTCTGTAGATGTCTCTGATTCAGGAGTACACTTGTCAGGCCGAATCAAAAAAAGAAACCCATTTGTCCGATACTATCCGAAAAATTTGGATACCTTCGGACAAATGAGTCTCTCACATTCTAAGGTTGCTTCAACCGTTAAACATCAATATCCTTCAGCGGTGCTCCATAGTTGCAATGGTAGCCCATAAAGCCGCGTTTGATGCAGGGGAGGTTGAGCGTTTGGTAATACTTGTAGTCGTCATCCTCGGTGCAGAGGTGTTTATACCCGTAGTGGGGCATATACTCCTTGAAGAATCGTACAAGGTCTTTGAGGAGTTCGAAGCGATCCTCTCGCAGTTCATCGCGGAACTCGCAACGGGCGATGATGATACTCCAGTCAGGGTAGTTGCCTACGCCCTCGCTATACTCCCAGAAGCGGATATAGATATCCAAACTTCCTTTGTGAATACTGATGCAGATGCCATTTGCATTCCACATAACACTGCACGCATTTCTGTAACCATATCTCTCGCATAGGTAGAGATTGAAGTCACTAATCAAGTCATTGTAATTAGCTTTGTACTCGTACATAGTCTAAAAGTTTTAATAGTTTAACAATAAATTATCACAATCTGAATCCACGCTTGCGCTGTGGTTTCTTTTTCTTCTTTACATATTGCTTTGCCAGCATCTCCTCTTCGGGATCGGTGGCAGGGGCTGTTGCGAGTTCGAGCAAGCCGGCACTTAGGCTACTCTCTTCGTTTGGCTCCTGACGAACTGCCTCCTGGTGAGGCTCCTCGCGTTGCTGGATAGGAGTGCTGTTGCGTCTTGGCCAGATACCTGCATCAAAGGCGTTCTCTTCAAGTCGGCAAGCGATATTGACAAAGCTGAATTGGCGGTCAATCTTGGAGCCGCTGAATTTATACCCGTTGCAGATGAACTTTACACCCTCGGCTTCGCCTGTTCTGCGATTCAACTTGAACTCGGTGTCAATCTTGTAGCGTCTCAATGCCCGCCTCAGTTCGCTCCAGCTAACTGCTTTCGGAACTTCGTGTCTGAGTACATGGTAAATGTAATGCTTCACCTGGTCGTGCTTACGCAGTCTGTCAAACTTCACATTTTTCTTGCCCTCGGAAAAGTGCAGACGGTAGCGAGCCGTCAGCATCTTGCACACCTTCTCGTTGCGGAATCGGTCGTTCTTGTCGCTTATCGTCCGCCCGTCATTATCCACTCGGTTATATACGATGTGGCAATGCGGATGGTCGCGGTCGATGTGTCGGGCAATGATAAATTGGGTGTTCCCGATACCCATCAACTTCATATAGTCGTGGGCGATTTTGAGCATCAGCTTATCATCGGTTGCAAGCCTTGCAGCATCCTCCGCTGAGAAGTTCAGCGATATGTGGCCAACGGTGTTTTTGACCTTGTCGTTGAGCAGCGTTTGTAGCTCAAATTGCTCTGCCATTTCCGAGGGCGTGCCCTCCACTCCGACAGCTTCCAACAGGCGCGATTTTTCGTCTTTCAGCACATAGTTCACGCACCCGCCGAACGATGTGCCTTTTACAATTTTACCTATCATCTTTTATCCGTTTTATCAGTTGTGAAATCTTCAATGCTGTGGCTTGGCACTCGTCCCTCACTCGGAAAAATCCCTGTCGATTTGCCTGCCTTGCCAGCTGGTTTAGGTTGGTGCTTTCGCCTATAAGTTTTCGTATGATGTCGAGGTTTTCGCGAGTGATTCGTTCACGCACTGTACCTTGTTCAATGAGTGAGCGTACTACCTCACTTTGACTCCGTTTACTTCGTCTGCTCAGTGCACGCAGCCAACCGTATTGTTCATCCGAAAGTCGGATCGTAATCGTATTTTTCTTTTCCATTTTTAGTTGTGTTTTTAGTGTTAATCTTGTGACCATCGGGAGCAGCCTCACCTGCCTTTCAGGTGAGCAAGTTGTCGGTAAAATGTAATACACCGACATAAACTTGCTCAACTGAAAATAGATAGATTTCAGCCTTTCGGATCAAAGTCTGAAACTCCCTCTTTTCTGTTGAATTTCAAGGGTGTTTCTCAATGCTTACGACCTCTAAATCGAGCGTTGAAATGAGCGTTTCAAGGTGCGGATTTCGGGCAATCATTCTGCTTAAAACGGACTCTTTTGTCTCGGCTTTTAAGAGATAATCGGCAATGTCGTAACCCGCTTTTCGCTCCTCATCGGTGGCATTATTCTCCATAAAATCGAAGAGTGAAACCTCTATTCCGAGCCGCTGCATCATCTCAATTTTACCTCTCCAATAGTCGGTTGCTCCGAGGTCGGGGAAGAGTAAAACTTGCCGATTTTTTAGCACACTCATCGCCTCTTTGTTGAACGCTCCGTTCTTTCCACCCGTTGCAATCCATAGGTATTGCGGCAGAAAATGTGAGGCTATCAAAGCACTCTTCTCGCTCTCCACAAGTGCCACCGTTTGGCGGTTGTCGGCTGTCAAAAGATGCTCTCCAAAGAGGCATTGTCGCAAGTGGAATTTCTCCTTTTTCAAGAGCGAGTGTGCCCAAGTAATATGGTTGTGCGGCTCCTTGATTCTTCGCCCATTTTCGGGGTTGTAGAGCATCACTTTTCCTGTGCGAATACGCCCCGAAATATCGACTTGCCAAAAGACCGTTGCACCCGTCCAATGCTTCGATGAGCCGACATTGTAGCGTTGCATCAGCTCGCTTGCTGTCAACTTGCCGAGCACCGTTTTCAGGAACTGATAAAGATGATTCTTCTCATAGTGTTGCATCGAGAGTTGCATCATCTTCGGCTCGATGAACGATGGTGGCGGTGGCTCAACTTTGATGGGTTTTACCACAGGTCGGTAGTCATCATTGAGTCGCTCCCTTGCATCGGGATTCTCCGAGAAGTACATCTTCGGCGTATAGTTGTAGCCGCACTTCTGTTCGTGGTTACAGCGTCCTACATAATCAGGAAAGCGTATCTGCTCATCGGTGTCTATGTAGCGTGCGAAACAACTTTTGCGGTGGCAGTTGGGGCAGATGTGCCGCGAACTGACACCCTTGTATGGTTCTAATATGAATCGGTATCTCATTTTCTTTTTGGTTTTGTTGTTACTATCCACATTTTCGCAACTTCACAAAACCAACGGTTGCAAAATGTGGATAGTAACAAGTTATTTACTGTACTCTCCGTGATTGATTTTCTTGAATAGTGTTCCCAGATGGCGTTTCAACATCATCTTGAATGCGTGCTCCTTCATCCCGTAACTCTCTGCCAATGCAATACCCTCTGCGGTGGTAAACCTTTGCGGTAGATGGTGATATATAGTGCGGTGCAGTTCATTGAGTTGCTCGTTGCCTATCGAGGTCTGTACCCTTATGGCTGTGGTGCGGAAATACTCCACGAGCTCAATGGCTCTACGCACACTCTCGATGTCGATAGCCTCCTTGTCGCACTCTCCGCAAGTCCAGCGGGCAAGTTGGATTATCAGCGCAAAACGAATGATGTATATCTCCAACTTGCAGTATATACCGAGGAGAGCCTCGTTGCTCTCCAAATCACACTTTCGGGCATTGTCGTGCTGCCACGCATATAGTTCTCTTTTTGCTGCCTCACGAAAGGGGAGATGGTGCGATTGTAGTTCACCCTGTTCATTGAACTCGCACTCTTGCTCAATGAGCCTATTGATAATTCGCTGCCACTCCTGTTCCAACTCTTCGGGAGTCTCCCTGTCGCTCCATCGGCTCTTCTGCACCGACTGCGGCATTACGAAAAGTATGCGGTCAATAAATCCGTTGCTCGCTCTCTCGCCTTTACCCAACTCTCCGAGTATCTTCTGCTGAATCGTTCCGACAACCGAGATATAAGGTCGCTTGATGAAGATTGAGCTTTGCGAACTCTTACGATCCGAGATTGTCGGTTTGGCGTTGAACACTGACAGCCAGAACTGCTCCTCCGAGCCGTTGTTGTAGCGGTTGAAGTTCTTGAACCACGCCGATAACTCGTCTGACCATAAGCACAGCCCGCGAGGATTCTGTGCGTGGATAAGGCTCAACCCCTCAGGTGTGATGTCCGACACAAGGAAACGACTGCGCTTGGGAGGAATGGGGAACTCATCCTTGCCAGCCTCCAATCGCTCTTTCTTGGTCATCGACATCGTGCGTTCATACTCGGCATACTGCTCCTGATACTCCTTGTTGTGGAGATAGTCGTGTTCGATAAATGGGTGAAAAGCGAAACTCAAAGGGTGGCTTTTGTTTGCTCCCGGTCGTCCGATGAGTGCCATATATAGAATAGGACTCTCCACCCAACCACGCTTAACCTGTGCAAGATGCGAGTTGCCGATGCTTACCGCCAAAGCCGAGAGCATAGCCGCTGCGATGTAGTCGATGGGATAACCCTGCGAGGCGTGCAACTCGGTGATGATGCGCTGAATCTTGTGAGGAAAGACACTGATAGGAAACTCGCCACCTGATAATTCAGCACCCATACGCATTGCCGCACCCATTATGCCCTCTGCTGTCAATTTACTGTTCATAGCCGAGTGCATTAGAGGTTAAAACCGCCTTTGGGTTTGCGCTTCACGCCGAGGACAATCTCCGCAGCTTGCTCTTGGAGGTTGAGAGCCTGTAACGGCTTTCGCCCCGACTCGATCCATTGCAGCAACTCATCTTCGTAGAAGTATAGTTTCTTGCCACGCTTGTAGGCTGGGATAAGACCTTTGCGTGCGAGTGTGTAGATAGTAGGTTTCGCCTTGCGTGTGATTTTGCACGCCTCATCAATCTCGACAATGCGATGCTTGTCGATAGCGGTCTGTGGCTGCAATGCCGCCACAATCTTGTGGATTCGCTCCACCTGTTCTGTCAGATAACCCACCGCCTGCGGCAGCTTATCAAAAGTAATTTCATTTGCCATATGCGAACTGTTTTTAATGATTTGATGGCAAAGGAAATCGGTGTTATAATGGTGGAATCACCCACCAAAATATAACTGCAAAATAACTTTTGGTTGGTGGTTGGTGGTAGGATAAAGTGATGATTTTTGTAAAATGTGGAAGGTATGATGATAAAATAGCAAGGTAGAGAAAGTACTTTGTAAAAAGTTTAAGTAATTTTGTAGTAACATTATTTTAACTCATATTTCAAGACTATGATAGCTCAGGATATGGCAATAATTTACAAATATGCCAAACAGGTATATTTAAAAGAACTTCGCCAAGTTGAGGCAATAAGTATGATACAGCCAGAACTAATTGAATGGAACTTTAACAAAAATTCTTTTATCGATTTTTGTGCAGCATTACGCCATATGCTTAATGGTACTAAACACACTCGTGGTATTAGTACTGGTTTAAGAGAATTTTATTTGGAAAAAATCTATAAAGAATTTGGTATTCAAAAATTGGCTACTGCACTAAATGCGTATATGATGCATATCCAATATTACGAAAACCAACATCATACAAACCGATTGATTGAAAGAAAAATATATCAAAAGTTCTCAGGAATAATCAACAGGGAGCAAAATGTTGATAGTGAGCTCATTGATGAGTTGAAAAATGATGAGGTTTTTTATGAAGGTGGTGTAGAACAAGTAATTATTAATAAATATTCTAGAAGCACATCTGCAAGACAAAAATGTATAGATAAGTATGGAACAAGATGTTCTGTCTGCGAATTAAAATTTGAAGATGTGTATGGCGAATTGGGTTCTGGATTTATTCATATTCATCATTTAGTTCCTATTTCCTCTATCAAAGAAATAAAAGAAATTACTTGTGATGATTTACGCCCCGTTTGCCCTAATTGCCATGCAATGCTTCATAAAGGTAAACTTTCAATAGAGGAATTAAGAGCAATTATAAATAAACATAAATAACTCACCCTATCTCCCCATCCAACTTAATCCTGCACTCGGATTCGGTGTGTGACATCTTGCGCTCGATGGTTGAGATTTCAATATCGCGGAGGGAGTGAGCAAAGACACGCTTAATGAATGTGGCAGTGTGGATGCGCTTTTTGCCGAAAGCTTTGCCGATGTTCCAGCCGAAGTGCATCAAGTCTTTTGAGTGCAGAATCAACCGATACGGGCGATACCTCGCGTGGGGTGTCGCCCAAACTATACTCTGTGATGTAGCCACACAAGCGATCTAACTCCGCCTCACTCATATAGGCAACCATCGTCTGCTTTGTATAGTCAAGAACACAATCCAATTTCGCTTGCGATGCTCGCTCTTGCTTGGCAATAGCATTGGCACGCAAAACCTCGTACTCCGATGGTTGTGGGGTAGCCTCGGTAATAGCAACCTCCTCGACAGGCTCGGCTACAATAGCAGACACCTCGGCAACAACTGCCACCTCCTCTAACTTTTGAAAGGCTGGGAAACGCATCAGAAACTTCTCCATTCTGGGCAGCAACAACTCATTAAGTGTCATTTGCAGACTAATATAGAGTGCCGACAACACAACCACCGTAGCGAAGAATCCAACCGCTGCGCTGAACTCATCATACCCTTTGACAAGCACAAATTTTCGTGCTAATACACCAAAGAGCAATATCGCTCCAAACACGAACAAATAGAGTGCAATATATTCAGTTTGTCTCTTATTCATAGTCATCTTTGTTAATCGTTCGAGAGCAAAGATATATGAATAATCAACACAAAAAATGGCTCTTTTGCCTTTTGACCGCACGTGTCATAGGTTGTCCTATCGTGTCATATCTGCTCTATTTTTACACCATATTCTGCATTTGAGGAAATTTTGATTATCTTTGTTACGGCTTACGACTTTAAGCGTTAAGCCAATACATATTAGTAGACATTTATTGTCGTAATCTTTCGTACTCGAACTTGGCGGTTTAGACAAAACGAAGATTCGCAATCAGATGTCCACGCAAGGTGTATATCCTTACCACCGAAATTGGCTCGGTGTGTGCGATATATCATCCAGCGTGGGCTTTCTGTGTTGCTTATTCGTTTTGTGGGCAGCCAAGGCCTGAGTACGGGATAAGTTAATGCAGTGGCCTGCGCTTTTTTTATGGACTTATCTGGTAACAAAGAGTTGTTGGATAGATATTTGGTTGCCTTCTTCGCATCGCGCACAGCACCGCCTGAGGCTCTTAACCTCGCCAAGCGGTGGGCACACGAAATTGCTCAAACTGATAAGATTGTAATTAGCGGCTTTCACTCTCCAATCGAGCGAGCTGTGCTTGATATTTTGCTCGCCAATGGCTGTTCTGTCGTGGTCGCATTAGGGCGTTCACTATACCGCAAAATCCCAACGCACTTGCAGGCTGCTTATGATAGCAATAGGGTGTTGTTCGTATCGTTTCGAGACTACTCACGCCCCTCATTCTCCAACTCTCAAACCCGTAATTGGCTCACTGCCGACCTCGCCTCGGAAGTTGTCTTCGCCCCATTCGACAACTCAAGCCAACTCTCATCATTACATTATAGCATAGCCCATAGCTCGACACCTTGCACCATTCTAAAATAAAATCTGCACCACTCATCGCTGAATGATGCAGATAGTAATTATGGCGTTTTCTCCCTACCTTCTCGGAGTTTTCACCCCACCTTTTTGCGGTTTTCTCCCTACTTTAACGAAATCTTGTTGGCAGTTTCACGCTTCTTGGAGTTCACAAGGTCAGCATAAATCTGGGTGGTGGTAACATTCTTATGTGTTAGCATCTTCGATACGGTGTAAATATCTGTGCCTAAAGAGATTTGGATGACCGCATAGCTATGCCTGAAGCAATGGAAGGTTATCTTCTTCTTTATCCCAGCCTCGGCAATCCATTGTTTGAGTGGGTGGTGTGTCATTGCGCGAGTGAGCCCTTTGAATACCAATCCTTTGCCCCATTCGCCGCATAGTTCCAACGCTTCGTGGCTAATGGGGAGTGTCGCCTCGGTTTCTGTTTTCTCGGTGCAGATGCGGATGTAGTAGCCTTGATCTGGTCCCATTTCAAAGTCGCTCCATTGCAATTTGAGAATGTCGCTGATGCGTAGTCCCGTCATACAGGCGAAGAGCGAGGCTTGTTTCAGAACAGGAATACGACAAGGAGTGGCGGCAAGTTGCTTTACCTCATCAAGTGTCAGATACTCCTTTTTGACCTCTTTCCACTCTATTTTTTCAAGGAAATCATTGAGGTTTTCGCGCAACATCTTCTCTTTATAGGCAATCTTCAACAGGGCGCGGAAGGTGGAGTAATATCCCGCAGCCGAATTTCGACTGATATATGAGTTGGGATGATGTATCTGCTTGCATTTCAAAAGATAATCTCGGAACTTTTCGCACAGTTCAACGGTGATATCGCCAAAGGTGCATTTGCCACCGCAAAACTTCTCGAAGTGGTTGCAAACACAATCCCACTTTTCGTATCGCTCGCGTGCCTTCGCTCGGAAGTAGGCGAGGAAATCGACCTTCTGCTTGTTCTTGTCGAGGAAGCCGAATTCCTCGTTGATGAGCGACTGCACACGAATACAGCGTATCGCCTCCGCTTTGTTGAGCATTTCTTGGTTGAACATCCGTTGCTGCTCGTTGCGTGGTTTGGCATAGAGGTAGATACCGAGGAACTCTCGGCGACTCATCTTCATCGTGTAGGGGTTGCGGATTGCAGGGTAGTAATCCAAATAGAGTGAAATACGGTCATTGCGTAACGCCTTTTGGCGCAGGGTTACATTTGTACAAGTTAGTGTCATAGCTGTTATGTTTTAATTATTTATACTTTTTATTGCAAATTAAATCGGTGTTCCGATGGTGGTATCAATCACCATTAAGTAACTTTACTCAATCTTCGGTGGCTCAAAGAATTTATCGAGTTCAGAGCGCAGAATCTTGGTGTACTTGCCAACCTTGATGCGAGTTATGTTGTGATACTTCACATAGTGGTAGAGCTGGTCGCGTGTGAGGTTGTATTTCTCCATCGCTTCGGGTATGGTGTAGTATTGCGGCACTTCAGGCGTGGCGATACCTTTGGCTATGTCAAAATGCTTTTTCGAGTAATAGACCATCTTGCCCTCCTTGCGCTTGGGGATGACATTCTTATATACGAAGGTGTAGATTGCCGATAGCGTCATACCGAACTTCTCCTGTAACTCCGCCACGCTGTACCATTCGGTAATGCTCGCATCAGGAGCTTTCTTGGCAAAGTAGGAGTCGATATGCTTCTTGCTCCAATAGGTCTTGCCGCGATTGAATGTGCGAGGGATATTATGCTCCTTCGCAATTTTGTATAACCACGACTCCTGAATATTGTACTTTCCTTTAATTTCATCTGTTGTGTATAATTCTGTAATTGCTATGGCATCTTTAGACTGTCGTTTTTCGTATGGATTGTCTTTAAGCATAGCATCTATATCCGTTCTTTTTACGAATGATAATCTACTGCTTAATTTATATGCGACCAGATGACCTGCGTATATCATTTTATACACAGCTTGTAGTGATAAACCTAAAAGAGTTGCTGCTTGAGCAATTGATAGATACTCTTTTTCTTTAATATTTTCAATCGGTTTTTCAGTCCTGACATAATGAGTTTCGTTTTCTGCCTGTTTAACCCTCTTGTCACGAACTGCCTGTTTGTAGGCTAAATTAGCACAACGATGCGAACAATACTTAGTAGATACTTTTTGAGCTTCAAACTCAACTCCACACCATTGGCAAATCTTCTTGATTCTAATGTTACTTGCTGCCATTTTACTACTGTTTTTAGTGTTTAATTCTCCTGATTTCTCCTGTTTTGGTTTAACTATCTTAAACCATATTCAACCATATTCAACTTTTTCCATCACCTCGCCAAGCACAAAGTGCTGCTTTTAGCGGCGAGGTACACAGGAGGTACAAAAACAGGCGTAAAAAGGCTTAGCAACGATTAACAACGATGCTTGCACAAACAAATATAGCACCCGTAAAGAGTGCTATATTAATCATTTATGATTGATTTAACTATTTGATAATTAATAACTTACTTGCCGATGCAGAATGTTTATTTGCCCACGCAAACGATATTTGTATTGTGTAAATAACTGTGTATCAATGGAGAATTTTTTGAATGATATTTTCGGGGGACAAACGGGGGACAAAATTTCGCATATAAAAA
>ENA-ORSK01003070-ORSK01003070.1-human-gut-metagenome-genome-assembly--contig:-NODE-3070-length-10274-cov-6.020746_pt1 | contig 10274 bp, 7 predicted proteins | sample MGYA00242192_ERZ509159 | MGnify/ENA primary metagenome ERZ509159 (study PRJEB26280, sample SAMEA2338663) | human gut metagenome | biome: human gut; feature: human-associated habitat; material: faeces...
TGCGTATTCGGGTCGATCACGATATCTGCACCGAAGCGCAGGGCTGCTTCCCGCTTTTCTGCGACCGGTTCTACCACGACGATCTGCCCGACCGGGTGCTGCCGCACAAGCTTGAGGATGATCTGGCCCATGGCTCCGCAGCCGAGCAGAATGACCCGCTTGCCGTAGCCGAGCCGCGCCTTGCTTACGGCGTGCATGGCCATCATCAGCGGCTCGATCAGGCTTCCAGCCCGCAGACTCACCTGTTCCGGCAGGCGGAAAACCTGCTGCTGGCGAATGTTCAGATACTCCGTCATCAGATTGGCATAGCCGGAACTGGGGTTCGTGCAGTATTCCGGGCGGTTGCTGCGGCAGGCATCGCACAGGCCGCACGGCTCATACGGGTTGATCGTCACGCGGTCGCCCGGGTGGAGCACACGGACATTCTCGCCCACCGCTGTCACGACGCCGGAGCCCTCGTGCCCCAGATAGCCGTTCAGCGGATACGCCGCCGTTCCGCGCAGCATCATCATATCGTAGCCGCAGATCGACGCGAACGCCATTCTGACCTGCACCTCGCCCGGCCCCGGCGTGGGCGGCATGGGAAGCTCCTTGAAATACAGCTTCCGGTTCGGCTGCATCCGAAGCGACCGGATCATAATTCTGCCTCCTTCTGCATGGCTGCGCGGTACTCTTGCGGCGTCATACCTGTTTGCTTTTTGAATACCTGACTGAAATATTTAGAGTTTTCAAAGCCGACGTTTCCGGCGATATCGATGATGCGGTCTTTCGTCTGCAGCAGCTGCTTGGCGCGGCGGATACGCTGCTCGCTCACATAGGCGTTGAAGGCCTGCCCCGTCTCCTTTTTGAACACGCGGCTGAGATAGGCCGGGTTCATATGGACATGCTCCGCTGCAGACGTCAGCGTCAGAGGCTCGGCAAGGTTCTGTGTGACAAAGCGGCAGACCTCGTCGATGGTCGTGTTGGAGGTCGTGCGCAGATTCCGGATGTTGGAGAATAGCTGCGTCATCTGCTCACGGCAGCTTGTGAACATCGCCTCGGCCGACGCCGGTCTTTGCGTGCCCAGCAGCAGCGAGCCGGACGCAGGCTCAACGCCGAAGCTGCTGCTGAGAGAATACATCTGGACGGTCAGCTGCGTCATAACGAATGAGCAGACCTCATCCGACATGCTGTGGCTAACCATGCTCTGCAATTCCTGCAGAATTGCAAGTGCGTCCGCCTGCCGTGCATCCTGCATACTCAGGGAAAGCGCCGAAAGCTTCTCGTGCAGCAGCTGCTGCGTGACCGGCACGCGGTAGGAAAACGCCATCTTCGGCTGCAGGCAGAGCGGTGAGAAGAAAAAGCGCTGCTTGCGCAGTTCCAGCAGCTGGCGGCACTGGCTATGCCACTGCGGCAGAGGCAGAGGCACATCGGAGATATCAAATGTCATCTGCCCGAGCGCATGCTGCGCAGCAAGCGCGTTGATCTGTCCCGCCCAAAAGTTCCAGTCCGGCTCTACGTCCTGCCCGCCGGCAAGCAGAATGCACAGATTCTGATCGCGGTAAATACAGATATCCGTATTTCCAAGCGGACGAAGAAGCGCAGTCAATTCTGAAAAGAACGATTCCAGCGCGGCATAATCGGAGGAAAAGCCGGGATCCGGTTGGGAGCCGAGCAAAATCCAGCATTCTTGGCTGCCTACATGCAGCCGGCCGAACTGCTGCTGCGCAGACCCCGTGCCGACCGGCACAAGGCCCATCAGCAGCTCCATGACCTCCAGACTGTGCTGGACATATTCGTTTTCCGGGGGCCGGACTGCGCCCGTTTCGTGCTTTTGCAGGCGTCCGGCCTCCTCGACCGCGTGCAGGAGCATCGCATCCGAGGGCATGGCGTCCGGCAGCAGCTGCTGCACCTTGACCGCAGCCGCGCCCTCAATGACCGCCTCCGCCCCGTCGGACAGCAGGACGAAGCGCGGGCAGATCCCGCGCGGGAGCAGATAATTGATAAGGTCTTCCGGGTTCCAGAAGGTCATATGCACCGGCATGATCACAACGTCCGGGTGCAGCGACTCGATCAGCGACATGCCAAGCACGCTGTTGTCTGCCGTTCCGCACAGCTGAATGTGCCCGGCCTGCCCCAGAAGGATGCGGCGCAGATGCTGCGTCTTGCGAATACAGGGATGAAATAATCAGGACCTGAATCATGACAGCCTCCCGTTGCTTTTTTACTGATGTCAGATATTTTATCACAGCACGCGCGCAATGCCAAGCTTTTTGTTGGATTTGCTCTGTTTCTGTCTGAATCTCGCCCAAAATATGTATATTATTTTTACTTCCGACAATCCAATGCAAAAATTCAAACCATCAAGGTATAATTTTCGCACTTCCACCATGCATTTTTCACAATGGCGTATGCAAAATTGTGAATATGCACAAAAACCGCCGGCATATTTTGACGCGCTTTTGTATTTTTGGGTGGGAAAAGGTTGAAATATAAAGCGCAAAGCCCCGGACAATCCGGTATCATGGAAACAGCAGAACACCATATGTAAAAAAACTTGTTGGAGGAAAAAAGAACATGAAAGCTCTCGTTTACACAACACAGGCGAAAATGGACGGAAGAAAAGTCATCGAACCCGGCAAATGTGAGCTTCTGGACATCCCGGAACCGCAGCTTCTGCCGACCGACGATATGAAAATCCGCGTCGACTACTGCGCCATGTGCGCGACCGACGTGCACATCGTCACGATGGGTCTGTACGGCATGCCTGCACCCTGGATCATGGGCCATGAGCTCTGCGGCACGATCGTCGAAGTCAATCCCCGCGCCACGGAAAATGGCTTTGCCGTCGGCGACAAGGTCGTCGTAAACTGCACCGCACCGTGCGGCTGCTGCGACGAATGCAAGCGCGGCCACGACATCTTCTGTAAGCATCCGATCGCAGGCTCCTTCGTTCACGGCTTCACCGAATACTGCACCGCCGTCTGCGAGCAGGTCTTCCAGATCCCGAAGAACAGCCCCATCGACCCGAAGTATTACTGCCTCGCAGAGCCGATGGCCTCCGCGATGGACGGCATGGATCTGGCCGACATCAAGATCGGCGACAACGTGCTGCTGCAGGGCTGCGGCGCGATCGGCTCCATCATCCTCAACATGCTCCTGCTCAAGGGCGGCGCAAACGTCACCGTTTCCGATCCCATCGCAGAAAAGCGTGAGACGGCTCTGAAGCTCGGCGCACAGTATGTCATCGACCCGAAGAATGAGGATCTGAAAGAACGCGCGATGGAGATCACAAACGGCCGCGGCTACGACGTGATCTTCGACGTTTCCGGCGTTCCCGCCGCCGCTCCGCTGCTGCCGAAGCTGCTGGCCAACAAGGGCACGGTCGTCTACTTCGCCGTATTCCCGATGGACTATGAGCTGCCGCTCAACCTGTACGACCTGTACATAAAGGAAGGCCGCCTGCAGACCGTCTTCACCACGATCTACAACTATCCGCGCGTCATCGACCTCATCCCGAGAATGAATCTGGACGTGATCGCAAACCGCGAAATGAAGCTCAGCGACGGCGTCGAGATCTTCAACGCGTTCCTGGAATCCAAGAGCAACAAGATCATTGTCGACTGCCAGCACTGATGGCTTCCATCCGATTTCCGTTCAACAAAAAAGAAGAGATAGAAAGGATACAACATGGAACATAAGCAAACTGTAACCGAGGTCAAGGAATCCCGGTTGAGCGTCAAGCAGAAGGTTCTGTTTGGCATGGGCGACTATCTCAATACCATTACCTATGGTATGATCAGCGCCTTCCTCATGGCCTTCCTGACCGATACCCTGCTGATCCCCATGGCAGCAGTCACCGCCATTATGTCCCTGTCCAAGCTCTGGGACGCCATTAACGACCCCGTCATCGGCGTTATCATCGACAAGAGCCGTTCGCCCAAGGGCGTGTACCGCCCATGGCTGATTCGGATGATGGTTCCGTTCGCGCTGTCGAACATCCTGCTCTGGCTGCCGATCGGCCATTGGTCGACCTCCGCCAAGATCACCGTCGTCTCCATCGTCTACTGCCTGTACATGGTCTTCTTCACGGCCTATCATATCGCCTACGGCTCGCTCGGCGGCGCTATGACGCAGAACACGGACGACCGCGGCTCGCTCTACGGCTACCGCCTCGGCACATCCCAGCTGCTGTTCTGGCTGATGACGGTTCTGTGGCTGCCGCTCATCAACCTGCTGATGTCCGGCGGTATGGCGCAGGACAAAGCATATTTCACCGCTGCCATTATCTTCACTGTCCCCGGCCTGCTGTTTGCAGTCCTGCTGTACCGGAACTCCAGGGAAGTCGTCGAGCCCCAGAAGAGCACCAAGCTGCCCGCAAAGGATCTTTGGCACTTCGTCATTCAGAACGGCCCGTTGCTCATGGTCATGTTCGGCCAGTTCGTCTGCGGTATTTACATGTACGGCCGCAGCGGCGTCATGATGTACTACTTCACCTATTATGCTGGCAACACCAACCTCTTTACGATCTATAATCTGATCGCCATTGGCTGCGGTATCGCAGGCCCGTTCACGGCCCCGATCCTCATGGAGAAGTGCGGCAACAAGGGCCGGATCGTCGCTCTGGGCGCAATCGGCTCCGGCGCGCTGTTTGTCGCGATGAACTTCATCAACGCCGGTACCAATCCCCTGCTGTTCTACATCTTCGCCGGTGTCAGCGGCTACTTCAACGGCCTGATCATGGCTGCGGTCTACGCCTGCATGCTCGATACCATCGAGGTCGGCCAGTATAAGACCGGTATCCGCGCCTCCGCGTTTGCCGTCTCCCTCTGCCACTTCGCGAACAAGCTCGGCATGACCATCTCCACTGCCGGTGTCGGCGCTGTTCTGGCCGCGCTCGGCTTCGCCGCCAACCAGACGCAGAACGGCGACGTCCTGTTCTGGATCAACGGCTTCTTCACCTGGGTCCCCGGCGTCATCGGTATCGTCGTCGGCGTTGTCTTCCTGTTCTACAAGCTCAACCGTGAGCGTTACTACGAGATCCTTGCCAAGCTCAAGGAAAAAGCCGAATAATCCCCCCGCAACCACAAGCTGAAAGGAGTTTTCACATGGCAGAGAAAGCCTTAGTCCATCGCATGGAGCAGGCTGCCCTGACGACGAAGATCCGGCTTCTGGATCTGGCGCATCAAACGCTCATCCATATCGGCGGCGACCTGTCTGTCTGCGATATGATGACCGCCATCTGGCAGTATGCCATCCATTATGACGTCAAAAATCCGCACTGGGAGGGCCGCGACCGCTTCGTCCTGTCCAAGGGCCACGCGGCAGCCGTCACCTCGTTCAGTCAGGCCGCCATCGGCTGCTATGATGTCGGAGATATCTACAAGGAATACGCCACCAACTTTGGCCGCTTCGGCATGCACTCCTGCAACCTTGCGAACCCGTATGTCGATGTCTCTACCGGTTCGCTTGGCCACGGCTTCCCCGTCGCCTGCGGCATGGCGACCGCGCTGAAGCGCAAGGGCTCAAGCAGCCGCGTATACACCGTTGTCGGCGATGGCGAGTGCGGCGAGGGTTCGATCTGGGAGGCGGCGATGTACGCCCACCAGTATAAACTCGGCAATCTGGTCGTCTTCGTTGACCGCAACGGCATGTCCTTCGACGGCCCAACCGAGGAATACATGGCGCTGGAACCGTTCGCCGACAAGTGGCGCGCGTTCGGCTGGAACACCGTCACCATCGACGGCCACGACATGAACGCCATCCTGGACGCCATCGACGCGCTGCCCGCACCCGATTCTGACGTCCCAACCGTTATCATTGGCAAGACCGTCAAGGGCCACGGCGTCAGCTTCATGGAGAATAATGTCTCCTGGCATGCAGGCTGCGTCAATGAGGCCGACTGGATCAAGGCGAAGGCCGAGATCACCGAAGCATATGAAAGAAAGTGGGGTGCGGAAGCATGAGTGAAGCGCAGGACAAGCTGCTGCAGGGCGAAATGAACATGACCCTGAACATGGCCATGATGACCAGCGCACGCGACGCTGTCGGCAAGTGCCTGGCAACGCTCGGCGGCGAGTATGACAATATGCTCGTTCTGACCGCCGACGTCGATACCTCCTCCCGCATTCAAGCGTTCAAGGAAAAATATCCTGACCGCTGCTACAACGTCGGCATTGCCGAGCAGAACCTGATGAGCGTCTCCGCCGGTCTTGCCCACGAGGGCTTCCGCCCGCTGGCGTTCGCGTTCGCACCGTTCGCGTCCATGCGCTGCTACGAGCAGGTGCGCACCGATATCTGCTATTCCAAGCTGCCGGTCGTCATCATCGGCAACGGTGCAGGCTATTCCAACGGTGCTTCCGGCTGCACGCACTGCGCGCTGGAAGACTCCGCGCTCATGGTTGCCTGCAACAACATGACGGTTCTCGAGCCGGGCGACCCGTTCCAGATTGCAAAGCTGCTGGAGGCAGCAATGGAACTGAACGCCCCTGTCTACATTCGTCTTGGCCGCGAGGCCACAAGTTCCCTGTATCCGGAGGATACAAAATACGAAATCGGCAAGGCGCTCATCCCGCGCGAAGGCGACGACGGTGCGTTCATCTGCACCGGCATCATGGTGCACTTCGCCATGGAAGCCGCCAAGCGCATCCATGACGAACTCGGCAAGGAGATCCGCGTCGTCGATATGTTCACGATCAAACCGCTTGACAAGCAGGCCGTTATTGACGCCGCAAAAACCGGCCGCGTCGTCGCAGCGCAGGACCACAATCTGCTCGGCGGTCTTGGCCAGTTGGTCGGCTCGTGTATCGCAGAGGCGGGCATTGCCTGCAAACTGGTCAGCCGCGGCTGCCCGGACTACTTCGTCCCGATTGCGAACCCCGAATTCCTCTACGCCCGCAACGGCATGGACGCCGACGGTCTGTATGAGGCAATGAAGGCCATGTTCTAAGCACGTTCCTACCCTTTCCTGTACAGCCGCCGGGAGTCCACTCTCGGCGGCTGTCAATCAATATCCAAACAGAAAAAGGCATACGAACTCTGCCTCCTTCAGCAGAGTCCGTATGCCTTTTCTGATATGCTGTTTTTACGGAAATCTTCAGCGAATTCGTAACTTCTGCAGGGACCGATATAGGCATCGGCCCCTGCAGAACTGCGGCAAATTCGTGCTGCTCTGCAAATTTTGAACGCAAAGCTAGTTTACCGCAGATATTCTAACGCAGCTACTCACAAATTCGGAGTACCGTAACAGGCGGCGCGTACCTTATTGCCCGTAGGGTGATTTGGTGTGTTCGTAACAACCGAAAATCAGGTACTTGCCTGAACTGTACCCGCAGAACGCACCAAACCGTAACCCAGCGCCCCTTTTCTCCCCCATCTTTTCCGGCAAGGCGGAAAAGATGGGGCTGCCGGAGGCTTGACTACTTCCGGGTTCTTACGCGAACGGATTCTCCGTGGGATACGGCAGGGACTTCGGCTGGTTATAGGCGATGTCGCCCACGCCGAGGAACTTGAAGACCTCGAACAGGAGCTTGCCATAGTGACCGAAGGCGACCGCGCCGTGGTGCGGGTAGCGCTTCTGAATGAGCACATGGCGATAGAAGCGGCCCATTTCGGGAATTGCGAAGATGCCGATGCCGCCGAACGAGCCGGTCTTCACAGGCAGAATCTCGCCCTCGGCGATGTAACTGCGAAGCACACCGTCAGAGTCGCACTGCAGGCGGTAGAACGTGATCTGGCTTGCTGCAAGATCGGCCTCGAGCGTGCCGCGCGTGAAGTCGGGTTCAGAGCCTGCCGGTTCAAGCAGACGGTGCTGAATCAGCTGGTATTTGACCGCACGGTCAGCACAAAGTTTGCAGGACGGCGTGTTGCCGCAGTGGAATCCCATGAAGGTATCAGTCAGCGTATAGTCAAACTTGCCCTTGATTTCAGCTTCATACAGGCTGGCCGGGACAGAGTTGTTGATATCGAGAAGCGTGACTGCATCGTGTGAGATGCACGCGCCGATGTACTCGCTGAGTGCGCCGTAGATATCGACTTCGCACGCGACGGGAATGCCGCGCGAAGCAAGACGGGAATTGACATAGCACGGCTCGAAGCCGAACTGTTCCGGGAAAGCCGGCCAGCACTTATCGGCAAACGCGACGTATTTGCGCGCGCCTTTGTGGCCTTCTGCCCAGTCCAGAAGTGTCAGTTCAAACTGCGCCATGCGCTCGAGCATGTCGGCATAATACCGGCCTTCGCCCATTTCCTTTTTCATGTCTTCGCAGACGGCTGGAATGCGTGCATCGCCTGCGTGGGCTTTATAGGAAACAAGCAGATCCAGTTCAGAGTTCTCCTCGATCTCCACACCGAGTTCGTACAGGCCCTTGATTGGTGCATTGCAGGCAAAGAAGTCCTGCGGACGCGGGCCAAAGGTGATAATCTTGAGGTTTTTGACACCGATAACGGCTCTTGCGATGGGGATGAAGTCCGCGATCATCTTGGCGATATCGTCGGCAGTGCCAACCGGGTATTCGGGGATGTAGCCCTTCAGATGGCGCATGCCGAGGTTATACGAACAGTTCAGCATGCCGCAGTAGGCATCGCCGCGGCCGTTGATGAGGTCGCCGTCGCCCTCGGCGGCTGCGACAAACATGCACGGGCCTTCAAAATACTTGGCGATGAGCGTTTCGGGCGTTTCCGGGCCAAAGTTGCCGAGGAAGACGACGAGGGCATTGCAGTCCGCTGCCTTGACATCAGCAACGGCTTTCAGCATGTCGGCTTCGTTCTCGACGGTGACGGGACATTCGTACACGCCGCCCTCGCAAGCCTTGGCGATGTTCGCGCGGCGCATTTCGGAAAGCGGCCGCGGGAAGCAGTCGCGGGAGACGGCGATGAGGCCAAGCTTGACATTGGGGATGTTTTCAAACATGATGAATTCCTCCTTAAGCATCAAGAATATCAATATTTTTACCGGTCAGGCCGATATGCGCGCCGGTTTTTGCCTCGCTGGAGTCTGGATGGGCCAGCAGCCACTTGTTACGGGCTGTGAGCCATGTGTCTTCTTCACTTTTTGCCTCGAAAACAGGCTTTTCCGTGTTCGTGCCCTTCGGCAGGACGACGGCGACGCGGAAGCCGGTCTTTGCGGTCTGGCAGGGTGCGTAGTGGAGCGTCGTGCCGTAGACCTCGACGGCCGTGCCCGCCGGGACGCGGAAGGCCTTGACCTTCGCGGTGTCGAGCTGGCCGTCTTCGATCTCGTCTTCTTTTGCAAGCAGGAGAATAAAATCCTGCTCGCCGACGTTGATCTCGCTGTCCCGGTGGTACTCAAGGCAGTTGAGCTTCGTGTTATAGCCCCAGCACATGCCGATCTGGATGGGCAGACCGCCATAGGCCCGATTCTGCATCGCGTCAAAGATGCCGCAGGTCTCGAGCGCTTCGATGGCCGGTTCGTAGGCCGTGCCGCGCTCGGGCATGGGGACGGTCTGCATGGCTGCGACGAGCGCAGATGTGTCATACCCAGTCAGGACCTTGCCGTAGGGCCGAAACTCCGGATCGGAAACGGAATAAATTTTCATAGTTCCTCCTTATACCGTCGCGGCGAAGAAACCCTTCAGCGCGGGGTAGAGCTTTTTGAAGTTCTGGTAGCGGGCTTCGTATTTGGCCGTCAGGGCGGCGGCCGGTTCGGTCGTGGACGCGGTCTCGACGAGGGCGTCGGCGGCCTCCTGCACAGAGGCGAACTTGCCGCAGCCGACCATCGCCAGCATCGCCGCGCCGTAGCCGGGGCCCTGCTCGGTCTTGACCATGTCGAGGGGGATGCCGAGGACGTTGGCGAAAATTTTGCGCCACAGGGGGCTCTTCGCGCCGCCGCCGCAGACGTTCGAGCGCGGGATGGCAATGCCAAGGGACTTCGCGACCTCGAACGAGTTGCGGATGGCAAAGGCCACGCCCTCCAAAACCGCCTGCACCATGTCAGACCGGCTGGTGTCCATCGTCATGCCGGTGAAGGTGCCGCGGGCGTTCGTATCGTTGATGGGGCTGCGCTCGCCCATGAGGTACGGCAGGAAGTACACGTGATTCTCGCCGAGCTTTTCGTCGGTGATATCCGCCTGTTCGCCCGCAAAGTCGGAGGTCTTCAGAATTTCTTCGCACAGCCACTTGTTGCAGCTCGCGGCAGAGAGCATGCAGCCCATGAGGTGATAGCCGCCGTCGGCGTGGGCAAAGGCGTGCAGGGCGTTGTTGGGGTCGACGCCAAATTTGTCGGACGAGATGAAGATCGTGCCGGACGTGCCCAAGCTGATGTTGCAGCCGCCCGCGCC
>ENA-ORSK01003071-ORSK01003071.1-human-gut-metagenome-genome-assembly--contig:-NODE-3071-length-10270-cov-4.256681_pt1 | contig 10270 bp, 11 predicted proteins | sample MGYA00242192_ERZ509159 | MGnify/ENA primary metagenome ERZ509159 (study PRJEB26280, sample SAMEA2338663) | human gut metagenome | biome: human gut; feature: human-associated habitat; material: faeces...
AGCTCATAAGGCCGCTGTTGTGGGCGACACCGTGGGCGATCCCTTCAAGGATACCGCCGGCCCGGCCATCAACATCCTCATCAAGCTCCTGAGCATGGTTTCCATCGTGTTCGCAGGGCTGATCGTGAACTATTCCCTGCTGTAATCCATCGTTACCCTCCGCGTAAATTTTACGCATACCAAAACACTGAGGAGCCGCGGCGTTGCCGCGGCTCCTCAGTGTTTTTTCATCAAATTGTTTCAGTTCTGCCGCCGGATCTCCCCCTCCGTCACAGTGGGATAGCGGATGAGTCTGTCCCCGTCCAGGTCCTCCCGGTGCATGTCCACGGCGGTGATCTGCCGGTTATCGTAGGTGGTGTAGTAGTAGATCCCCCGGTCCGCGTTCCAGCAGGCGGAGTACAGGGTCATCTCATAGGCCCCGTCCGCCACCTGGCAGCAGCCGCGCTGCTGCTCCACGGAGCCCAGGATGTGAAACATCTGGCTCACGCTCTCCCGCTCTCCCGGCCCGGACAGAGCGTTCAGCCGGGTAAACGCAGCCCGGACAAATCGGGACTGGCTGGACAAATCCCCGGGGAGGCCCATGCCGCCCATGCCCCGGCTGTATAGATCCAGCCCCAGCACCCCGGCAAATACACCCTCCGGCTGGCTGCTGGATACACCGGCGTAGTTGTTCAGAGCAAAAAGCTGCATAGGAAACGGCGGGTTATTGGTCAGCACACCCACGGGGTTATCATATATGTGCAGCCCATCCTCCGTGGATTCCACCACTATGCATGCCTCCCTGTCCGCGATCATCCAGTGCAGCTGCGCCGTCGGGAGCTGTGGGGAAAAGGGCGTCCCCGTGATGACCATGCCGGATAAAGCCGCTTTTGCCTCCCGCACTGATCCGCACCGGCCCAGGATCCACGGGATCAGCTCAAACTGCGCCACATACGCCGCATCCTTTCCGCACACGGCGTCTCTGTAAACCGCATTTCCCACAAAGTTGAGCCCCGCCATACCCAGCCCCTTTTCATTCACTGCGTCATAGTAAAGGGGATACCCCTCCGCCACAAAGGCCATACCGATCATAGCATAGTGGGATTCCATAGTGCCCCCATGGAGAAAGGCAAATGGGTAATTCCTGGGCGTTACGGTGACCTCCTCCCCGTAGGAGAACTCATAGTCCAGGTTTCTTCCCATGTAAAAGTCCTTCGTTTGGTAGGTTGCCGCTGTACACATACTCGCACCTCATTTTCGGTCAAATTTTTACTTCTCTTTTTTATTATACCTCCCAGACCCCGGAATTAACAGCCCTTTTTCACCCCGATCCCGGGGTATATCCCCACCCGGGGATGCATAGGGTAGCAAAAAAGGAAAGGTGGAATTCATATGTCCCGCAAGCCCGCCCGGGTCTTCCTCATCCCCAAGGGCATCGCCTTAGCCGCCTGCGCGCTGCTGGCCGCTGCCGCCATTTTCGGCGTCGTCCATGTGCCCGCCGCCATCACCGCCGCCACAGCCGCCCGCCAGCTTCCCATTTACAGCGTGGACCGCCCTACCGAGGACGGCAAAAAATACTGCGCCATCTCCTTCGATGCCGCCTGGGGCAACGAGGACACCCAAACTCTCATCGATATCCTGCATCAGTACCAGGTCAAGGCCACCTTCTTTCTGGTGGGGGATTGGGTGGATAAATATCCCGAGTCCGTCCAGGCGCTGCATGAGGCAGGTATGGAGGTCATGAACCACTCTAACCACCACGACCACTACAACGCCCTCTCTGCCGACCAGATCATCGCCGATGTCACCGCCTGCAACGATAAGGTAAAGGCCATAACGGGCGTCGCCCCCACCCTGATCCGCTGTCCCTACGGCGAATACGACGACCACGTCATCTCCGCCATCCGCTCCATGGGCATGGAGCCCATCCAGTGGGATGTGGAACCGCCGGCAGCAGAGTAAAGTCCCCCTGCGGCAGCTTTTTCGACACCTTCTTCCTACAGCCCTATAAAAAACGGAAAACTTCCCGCATTTGCTTTTTGAGGTACATGCATAGCGAAAATGCTATCCTCTCAGACCGGTGCAATCTTCCGCAAGAAGCCCGCAGGTTATGTAAAGATATTCGTCTTTATGTTCCTCGGCTATCTGTCTGCGCTGCTTCTGGACTTCCGGCGAATCCAGCAGCTCCCTCCAGGTCGGGCGCTGAAGGACACGGCATAAAGCTTCAAGAGGTCCGCAAGTCCCCAATGGGGCTTGCGGACCTCTCATTTTTCCCTGTTCTTTACCCTCATTTATGCCCCTCGGCGGCAATCATGTGCAATCCGTGCTCCAGGGCTCCGATCACGGCAGCCAGATTCTCCCGGGCCGCCTTTTCAGGCCCCGGAAGATTCAGCAGCAGGCTGCTGCCCCTGATCCCGGCCACAGCTCGGGACAGCATAGCCCGGGGGGTGACCTTCAGCCCCTCCACCCACATAGCCACAGGGATGGCAGGGATCTCCCGCTCCAGCACGGCCCGGGTCGCCTCCGGCATCACATCCCGGGGAGACAGCCCCGTGCCGCCGGTGGTCACAATGAGGTCAATCCTCCTCCGGTCGGCGCAATCCCGCAGCTCCGCGCGGATCTGCTCCATTTCATCCGGCAGGATGGCGGTGTGCGCAACGGAAAACCCCGCCTCCTCCAGCATGGCCCGGACCGCAGGGCCGCTGGTGTCCTGCCGCAGCCCCCTGCTGCCCATGTCGCTTACGGTAATCACAGCAGCTGTGTACTTCATAATGAATCCTCCTGATTTCTGTAGCCCAAGGCAGCGGAGATCATAGTCGCCGTAGCGCAGACCCGCTGCACTGCCGTGCGTAATTCATCGGTGTGTGTACTGCGCAGCATGCCGATGATCCCCACGGTGTACTGCACTTCCCTCCCCACGTTGTAGATGGGTGCCGAAATGGATCGCAGGCCGATCTTGTATCGAGACGCTGGAGGTGGTCTACACCGGTGACGGTGTGGAGAACGTCCGGGAGGCGGTGCTTGCCATGCGGCAAAGGAGCCCGGATATGATCCTCTGCACCGGCGGCATGAGTGTGGACCCTGACGACAACACCCCCGGCGGCATCAAGGCGGCCGGTGCGGATATTGTCTGCTACGGAGCCCCGGTACTCCCCGGTGTCATGTTCCTTCTGGGCTATTTTGAGGACGGTCTGCCCGTCATGGGTCTCCCCGGCTGCGTCATGTACGCCGGTGCCACGATTTTTGACCTGATCCTGCCCAAGGTAGCGGCAGATATACCCGTAACACGCAGTGACATCACCGCCCTGGGTGAGGGCGGTCTGTGCCTGGGCTGTAAGGAATGCCATTACCCCATCTGCCCCTTCGGCAAATAATTCCGCGTTTCAAAAAGCCTCGCAGAGTTCGCGTCCGCAGATACGAAAAATTGCGGTCATTTTCTCTCGCGACCTGTGCATGAGAGAAAATACCTCTCAGGCTGCCGGTGTTTGCCGCAGCCTCCCTCACGGAGTCCCTCACCGCCATCGGTGACAAGTACATGGCTGAAAACAAAAACGTAAGGATCAGCTTCAACTTTGATTCCTCCGGCAAGCTGCTGACCCAAATCGAGGAGGGTGCCGTATGTGACCTGTTCATTTCCGCCGCTCCCAAGCAGATGAACGCTCTGGATGGTTCTCTGAAGGATAATTCCGAGAAGAACCCCAAGGGCCAGGATCTGCTGGTGGCCGGCAGCCGCATTGACCTGCTGGAGAACAAGGTGGCCTTGGCCGTGGCAGAGGGTAATCCCAAGGGCGTCGACAGCTTTGACAAGCTGGCCGATCTGCTGAAAAACGGCGATGTAAAGCTGGCCATCGGCAACAGCGACGTGCCCGTGGGCCAGTACACCCAGAAGATTTTTAATTTCTACAGCATTGATGAAGCCGCCATCTTTGCCACCGTGGTAGTGATATTCCCGCTGATGTACCGCACGGTCCGTGGTGCCTTTGAGGCCTTTGACGAGACGCTGGCCTACGCCGGACAGACCCTGGGCCTGTCCAATACCTACATTTTTTGGCACATCCGTATGCTCTACTGCCGCCAAGGCGTTCTGGCCGGTGCGGTGCTGGCCTTTGCCCGTGCCTTGGGCGAATATGGTGCCACCAGCATGATCGCCGGCTATACCGCCGGCAAAACCGCCACCGTGTCCACCACGGTCTATCAGCTCTGGCAGGTGGGCAAAGACACCCTGCCCCTATCCACCGGAGATGGCACATGCACCGTGGCCATTCCGGGCAGCGCAGTTTCCCTGGGGGCCGGTCCCTACCGGGCGCAAGTATTCCGAACCATCCTCGATCTGAACGAAGCCTCCGTCCTGCTCCGCCCGACGTGGGATGCCGCCGGGCCGCTGCTGCGTGTGTCTGCGCCCAAGGCTGCCGCCCCCGTCGAGGGTACAGCCGTGGCCTTCGACCTGCTCCCCGAGCAATGCCTGTGCTATCGGTAGCCCCATCAAAATCAGCATAAAAGTCCGCAGGCTTCAAGAACCTGCGGACTTTATTTTCACATATGGCGCGCCTTTATGCAGCCGCTCCGTTTCGTTCGATATTCGGCTTGATTTTTCTGCGGTAGAGCCTGCACCAGCACACCAGCAGCACTACAAGCAGCAGCAGCCAAGAGGCCGGATAGGACGCATACACCCATGTGGGCGCCATAGTGTCCGTGTCGATGGCAGCAATCCAGGCCAGGCGGAAGACACAGGTACACAGCAGGTTGATAACCACCGGCCGCATCGGGCTGCCGCAGCCTCGGATGGCGCCCGTAAGCACATCTGCAATGCCGAAGATCACATACGGTATCACCACCATCCGCAGCCGCACCGCACCGGCAGCCAGCACCGCCGGATCCTGGTTGTAGATGGCCAGCAGCGGTTCGCTCCAGATGCAGGCCACGGCGCTGAGGGTAGCCCCGGTGACCACGGTACACAGGATACATTTTTTCAGGATCTCCTTCACCCGCTCATACTTTCCTGCGCCGATGTTCTGGCTCAGGAAGGTCTGTGCCGATTGGTGGAAGGTGTTCATAGCCACATAGATGAACCCGTCAATGCTGCCGGCAGCGCTGCACCCGGCTACCACCACGCTGCCATAGGCGTTGATGGCGCCCTGTATGACCACGTTAGCCACGCTGAACAGGCAGCCCTGCACTCCGGCAGGGATACCCACCTTGGCCATAAGGCCCAGGCTCCGGCGGTCAAAGCGCAGCTTCCGCCAGGAAAAGTGCAGCTCATCCTGGGTGCGCATAAGGCATACCACCACCAGCACAGCGCTGAGCGTCTCGCTGATAACCGTGGCCAAGGCCACCCCCGCCACGTCCATCTGAAACGAGATAACAAACAGCAGATTCAGTGCCACATTGGTCACGCCGCTGATAGTGAGGAACAGCAGCGGCCGCTGGGTGTCGCCCCGGGCGCGCAGGGCAGCCGCGCCGTAGTTATACAGCATAATGGCCGGTGTCCCGGCGAAATAGATGTACAGGTACGTCAGCGCCAGGTCAAAAATATCCTCGGGTGTCGAGATCATGCGCAAAATCCACTCTGCCATGGCGCAGCCGACGCCGCCCAGGATCAGTCCCCCCACCAGAGCCATAGCCACCGCCGTGTGGATAGCCGCAGAGATCTCCCTGCTCTTGTCCCCCTCGCCGATGTACCGGGCAACAACCACATTCACGCCCACGGCCATGCCGATGAGCAGGTTCACCACCAGATTCACGATGGCAGTGGTGCTGCCCACGGCGGCCAGGCTGGCGTAGCTTGCATAGCGCCCCACCACCACAACATCCGCCGCGTTAAACAGCAGCTGCAGCACGCTGGAGGCCATAAGCGGCAGGCTAAACAGCAGCAGCTTCTTCAGCAGCGGTCCCGTCAGCATGTCGATAGAGCCGCCAAGTCTGAAATGATGGATCCTTTTCATATTGCCATTTCCCGCAGCCGCGCCATAGGCGCCCGACCCGCGGGCCTTTCCGTCCTATCCAAAGTACTCCCTCCCCAGGGCCCAACCGGCAGCCCTGCTTCGGTGTGTTCTCCTATTATAGTGGTAAAGGCGCAAAATCTCAAGCAAATTCGCCGCCGCATACTACACAAATATTTGCCCGGCCCGCCCCTTCCGGTCATGCAGTTTTTCGATTACCGATTATTTATCCCCGTTTTCTGCCACCCAGGTGCGCACATAGTCCACGAACAGCCTGGTGGATTTGGACAGCGCCTTCTCGTCCTTCACGCCGATGCCGATGGTCCGGTCAAACTGCAGGGGTGCCCGGCAGACCTGCACGGGCAAGGGGCTGTGGCTTACCATAAGCCGAGGCAGCAGGCTGATGCCCAAGCCCTCGGACACCATAGCCAGGATGGTTCGATCCTCCCGGGCAGTGTACTTCACATGGGGCCGGATGCCCAGCTTGTCAAAGGCAGCCATGATCTCGTAGTCCTCCCCCTCCTCCAGCAGGATGAATGGCTCCTCGGCCAGCTCCGATGCCGGAAACGGGTCCTCTTGGGCATAGACATGGTCGCAGGGCACCACCACCTGCAGCTCGTCCCGGTACAGGGGATAGGTTTGCAGATGCTTGGTAGACGGCAGGCGAAAGAATCCGCAATCCACCGCCCCGGATACGATCCAGCTTTCGATCTGCTCGTAATAATCCCCTGTAATCACCTCAAACTCAATGTTGGGGTAGATCTGACCAAAACTCTTGAGGATGCGGGGCAGCCACAGGAAGGAAACGCTGGAAAAGGTTGCCACCTTTACCAGGCCGCTGTCCATTCCCTTGAGGCTTTCCACCGTCTGCATCATGGTGTGGTGGGCGGCGCAGAGCTTTTCGATCTGGGGCAGCAGGGCCCGTCCGTCCGCTGTCAGCACCACCCCGCCCCGGTTGCGGCTGAGAAGGGTGACGCCCAACTCGCCCTCCAGGGAGTTGATGGCGTGGCTGATGCCGGATTGGGTGAAATTCATAGCCTCCGCCGCTTTAGAAAAGCTGCCGCAGGCCGCAGTTTTCAGAAAAATCTGATATTTTGTAATGCTCATAAGACACCTCCTGCCTGATACTGTCGAAAAATCCCTCGAAATTTCCCGGCAAAAGGCTCACAGCCTGCCCCACGCAGGATTTATGCGCAAGCGTAAAAATCATGCACTTGCCGTCTGAGCGGCATTTTCCCCCGCGCACATGTCACGGTGAAAAATGATTTGAATTCCTTGCTTCTGCGGGCGCAAACTCTGCAGGGCTTTTTGACAAGCTGTGTATTCTCGCCGTTCTGCTTTTATTATACCATACAACTTCTCATGATTTCAAGAACAAACATGCGCTTCACAAATACAATCTTCTGTGCTATGATAAATCCAGCTTAAAGATTGGAGGACAAAAGTTATGGCATTGATTTCTAAGATGAACCGCTGTGCCGTGTGCGGCAGCAGCGAAGTGGTATACAACGAGGCTGCCGGTCTGTACCATTGCCCCGTGTGCGGCAAGGACAGCGCCGAGCCTATGCCCCAGGCAGACCTGACGGCTGTGAACCGCATCGCCGTTCTGGGCGATGCCAACGGTGAGATGGATGAGCTCCGCCGCCGCTATCCCCGCCTGGACCTGCCCACCTGGAGCAAGGAAGACCGCCTGCAGCTCTGATAACCTTGCTATTTCCCATTTCTTTTCCATACTGAGGGTTTTCCTCAAAAAAGATCCCGAGCTATTGCCCGGGATCTTTTTTATGTAAAAGTATAGCAGAGAACGGGAATGTGCCATTTTCTCACCCCCTTCCGGCCATTCGAAAATACTGTAAAAGACTTCATTCGCCGGCATTTTGTGCATTTTCGCAGTGCGGGGCCATCACAGGAAGCTTTCTATCCGTTTTTCCCTCACACCACCCACCGAATTTCCACTGTATCTCCCGCCAGTCGGATGCATGCAATGAGCTGTGCGGCCACGGCCTTCTTTTCGGCAAAGGTTAGGGCTGCAAATTCCATCTCCCGAGTCTCCTCTCCCCGCCTCTGCGCCCGGTCCCTCTCCTGCTGCAGGGTCTGCCGCTGCCGCTGGATCTTCCCCAGAGCTCTGCGCAGATAGTCGGCGGGCATGGATTCGCTCTGTGCAAATGCATCTGTCAGCCGCTCCGCTTGCCGGTCCAGCTCCGTCATAGACGCGGCATACCGGCTTTCGCCGGATTCCGCCCGGGGCTTCGGGCAATCAGCCAGCAGCTTGCTTATATCCCCCTGCACTCGCCCCTCCAGCTCTGCCAGGTCGACCCGTATGGCCGAGCGGCAGTGGGCCAGGTTATAGCGCCCGCTGCAGTGCAGGTACCGCCTTCCGCCGTTTTCCGTCACAGAAATGCTGTATCCGCACTCCGCGCATTTCAGCAGGCCCGACAGCCATGTGTGCTTTCCCTGTCCGCTGCGGCCCAGCTGCCGGTTTTTTCGCAGCTTTTCCTGGCACCGGAGAAACAGCTCCGCCTCCACCAAGCCGGGGCTGTTCAGCACCGACAGCACCTGACTCCCCGCATCTGTGCGCCTGCGGTTGTCTGTCTCCCGCCTGCCCACCAGCAGCAGGCCGTGCTGTCCGTCAAAATGCTCCGCCGGGTCGGAGACGGTGACGCCCTGGCCCAGATAATACAGCCGCACCTGCTCGTCCGCCTTCACATAGGCCGGGTTGTGCAGCAGCCGGGATAAGGTCACGCTGTCCCACACCGCCCGCTTGGGCCCGGGGATGCCCTCCCGGCTCAGCTTTTTGGCCAGCCCCGACAGGGATGTCCCCTCCCCGGCATATTCCGCAAATATCCGCCGCACCAACTCCCCGCGTCCGTTGGGTACCAGCGCCGGCGCCCGGCGTCCATCCCGTCCGGCCGCCCGGCCGTTGTCGAATCCGAAGGGGGCCGGGCCGCCGGGCCACGTCCCCAAGGCTGCCCGCCGGTAGTAGTTGTCCCGCACCCGCTGGGCGATGGTCTCCCGCTCCAGCTGGGCAAACACCATGATGATGTGCAGCATGGCCCTGCCCATGGGGGTGGAGGTATCAAAATTCTCACTGACCGACACAAACTCCACCCGATTCGCCTGCAGCACCTGCCACAGCTGGCCGAAATCCGCCACCGACCGAGAAAATCGGTCCAGCCTATATACATAGAGCGTTGCTATCCGCCCGGCCTTCACGTCCTGCATCAGCTGCCGGAAGGCCGGGCGTTCCGTGTTTTTTCCGGAGTATCCCGCATCCCGGTAAACAGCCGGCTCCTTCTCCCCCGCCATCCGCCGGCACAGGTCCACCTGCCCGGAAATAGACAGGCTGTCTTTTTTCTCCACGGATTGCCGGGCATATATGGCATCCTGCCGGTTCATGTACCGCCCTCCATTTTCCCGGCCTTCAATGCCGCCAGAGCCTCCAGGCACCGTCGATATGCCTCCTCCAGCCGCTCCTGCCGCTCTTGGGCCGACAGATAGTCGGGATAAATGTTCTTAATCTCCATAACGCTCTCACCTCACCTCATGGTATGCGCCGCCCCCGTCAAAAATGCCGCCGATCACGCGGCCTTCAAGCCCTTGCCGATAGGGATAGTCTGGATTGGAAGGATTACGATGCCGATACCATCTTCAAGCGGGTCACGGAGCATCTGCAGCCGGGGAGCATCGTGCTCTTTCACAACGCCGCCCTACACACGCCGGAGGCCCTGCCCTCCATCCTGGAGTACATGCATCAAAACGGCTACACCGTGGTGCCTATCGGCAGCCTGATCTATACCGAGAGCTACACCATTGACCACGCCGGCCGCCAATCCCCGGTGCAGACGGAGGCAGGCACATCCCCCGCCCCCCAATCAAATCCCGCCGCATAACGTCAAAAAGGAGGGGCCCAGTCTATGGCCCCTCCTTCCGTTTTCTCCAAAAGCATGCCTTGTCCGGAAAGCTCAAGAGGATCGTCCCTCACTATTTCGGTCAACAGTTTCTAAAGTCTTTTTTATTGCCTCATCATCTTATGCAGCGTGTCAAAGTGATTTTTCGGCACGCTGCGTTTTTTGCGCAAAAATACCATTCTGCGCAAATTTGCGGAGTTCCCCTCTTTTCGCCATGGCGTTGGCGGGCCTTTTCCTCTACGATGGACCTGTATATCCGGCGCCTCTCCGTGGCTGCTGAGGGTATATTATTCCGTCTCCCCTGTTGGACGCCCCGCGCATTGGGCACACTGCCCCTGGTGCGGCCGGTGTGCCCTGCGCCGTAAGCGGATGTGACGAACGGCCTCTCGGCACACAAGGCCCCCGGCAAGGATGTCCCGGTGTTTGGAGCTGCGGCGGGCGCTG
>ENA-ORSK01003075-ORSK01003075.1-human-gut-metagenome-genome-assembly--contig:-NODE-3075-length-10259-cov-2.750000_pt1 | contig 10259 bp, 7 predicted proteins | sample MGYA00242192_ERZ509159 | MGnify/ENA primary metagenome ERZ509159 (study PRJEB26280, sample SAMEA2338663) | human gut metagenome | biome: human gut; feature: human-associated habitat; material: faeces...
AATATCTTCAAGTAACGTCGTATTGCCTTCGTTTACTTTTCCAATATACCAATCGGCCATTGCGATAACACTGGTATCAATCGGTTGCTTCATAACAACTGTATTAATCTCTTCTTCTTCATAAAAACGATCGAGATTTCCCTTTAACGTAGAAGCATTCTCAAAGTTACCAGATCTTTGTTTATTTTCATCCCAAGTATAAAGCATAACCATTCCTGAATTATTATCAGCAACATCAGTACAACTTCCATCAGAATTTGCAATTCCCTCGTAAACAACTTTCACAGTATCATTTTGAGCGATATTTACAACTCGATAACAACTACCAGAATAATATAAATAGTTATTAGGATTTGTCCCTACAAAGTATTTTTTACTACTAAATGGCTTTGTCGTATCTTTCCCGGTTACTTCCGTATCATCTAATAGATCTTTTGTATCGCTTGTCTTTTCTATATGTTTTGCTGCAATATCATAAGTGATTTTTTCGCATTCACTTGTAATCACAGGTTTTTTACTTGGATATTCTTGAACGATACAGAAATTAGGATACTCCCAGGAACCAAAAATATCTCCAGTTGGCGTCCGATATAAATTGCCATTATCAAACTGATATTCAGTAATCTCATTTACTTTTTCTTTTTTTATTTTATCTGTTTGTTCTACAAACGAAGCATACGCAGTTTCTTTTTCTAAAAAAGGCACATAGGTAAGCAGAAACTCTAATACGATAAAAACTAAAATAATCCCTAAAACAAAATATATAAATCTCTTATCTATCATGTTACCAACCTACCTTTGTAATACGTGCATAACCATCGCCATTATTACCAGTCATTTTCTTTTTCGTATCCTTCGTACTTGGCATCTCGCTATCACCATCGATCATAACGATATTTTTAAATTTTTTGCCCGAATAATGAGTACTGTTCTTTTCGAATTCTAAATTATCTTCTGTAGATGATTCTTTAATTGCCTTACAATTCTTGCATCCAGATACATATGAAGAAGCACCGCCAGCACCTGTTGGAAGATACCAGTCTGTTTTATTACAAGCACCGGAGTGAGATCCCATATAACCTCCAGCTCCTCCACCAAGGCCATTTAATGTAGATAAGCACCATTCTCCATTTTCTCCAACACCAAATTGATAACCTTCTGTTTGTGTAGAACCATAACCATATATATTGTCATCAAATAAAACCACTTTCGCTTTTATACCCTCTGTAGTTCCACCAGATCCACTTGATCCAGCATCCGCGTATGAAGTGTTAGTATAAGTATATAACCGACTCATTCCTCCGCCACCTCCGGCAACCATAATACGTGACTTAAGAGAATCAAAGTCATCCCAATTTCCAGAAACTAGACGAATATCGGTAGCTCCTCCGCCACCTCCGCCGGCGCTTAATTCAGAATCATCCATTCCGTCTCCACCACCATTATATCCTCCTTTACCACCGGAAGAAGGATATCCAAAGGCAGTAAATCTTCTCAAATCTTCAATCTTTTCTCCATCTTCCCCTTTTGATCCAACTTGTAAATAAAGTTTCTCACCTTTCCACAAAAAGATTTCTCCTGAAACATAAGCTCCTTTTCCAACATAAGGATTCGTATCACGGTAAGCAGTAGATTCTCCGCCTTTTGCTCCCCATAACTCTATTTTATAAGTTCCAGTAGAAGGAACAATAAATACTTGTTCATTTTCCATCGTGTTGTACGTAAGCATTTGATTTGCAAACAACAGACTAGTTTTCATATTCTTTTGATTATAATTTTTATATGTAATCCACCCATGATTCCAAATACGAATCATTTCATTATTTTCCGTCAAATGCACATATCCATTTACCCATCCAAAGAGAGGTAGTGTACCCACTAGTTCTTTCTTATCATTATCTTCATAATAAACTCGACTTCCTTTGATATGGAAAAGTCCTTGTGTCAGGTCATTTTTTTCCATAATTTCTCTTACATCAGCAGCAATCGTTTTCAACCGTTCTTGGTTCCACATGGTCGCAACACAAATTATCACAATCAACGTGATAACAATTCCTACTATAATCTTCATATACTTTTTTGCATATAAAACAATTACACTTTTTTTGTTTAATGATTTTCTATTGTGTTTTCCCATCTTACCCCTCTTTACTATATACTAAGCTCATTATACGGAATAAAAAAAAGAATGTCAATTGATATCCTCATCATCAATAACTATGTTATTAAAACAAAAAATTGCTTTTATATATTAAAAGCAATTTTTAATGTGAATAGTTTCCCTATTTAGTTTTTTGAGGTCCACCAAATTGTTGTAACAATTTTTCTGAAACAACAGGAGTTCCTTCATACAAATATTCACCATCTGTAAGCATTTTGATCCATTGTCCATTTTCATCTTGAGTAAATGAATCTACTTGTGCGATAGTTATCCCAACTAGTTTTGTTCTTCTTGTTGTGCCATCTTCTAATGGTTCATCTATATACCCTGTATCTAAAATTCCATCAGGTAAAGTTCCACTCATAATAACTCCACCCTCAATATCTTTTCCGTTCTGATCCTTAAAACTTAAATCTAATAAATACGCTGTAGAACGATTCATTTCTTCTAAAGTTGCTTCGTTTGGCATTTTACTTAAATCTGTCAACATAATCTCTGTTCCAACTTCCAAAGCCTGTGTTTCCTCAACACTCATCGTTTCTGTTGGAAGTTCAAATTTCTCACTTTTCGGATCTTCATTTACCTCTGACGTTTGTTCTTTTGAATCTGGTTGTGTTCCTTCGTTTGAATTGCTACATCCAGCAATTCCCATTCCCATTGTTCCTGCAAGTAATGCAGCTAAAGCTTTCTTATATAAAGCCTTTTTGCTTTGTATTCTACTCAAAGCCATTGTATCATTCTCCTCCCTGATGCCTCTTATTATATACAAAACTTTCATTTTGTCAAATTTTTATTAAAAAAGAACAGAAATTATAAACTTCCGTTCTTATTTAACATCTTTGCAACATCGATTTGATCTTGATTTGACTTCTTTCCGGCACAGCTATAGAAACCAGCTGCACTACGATCCGTAATACAAGACCCTTTTGCTTTTAAAGTACCCTTCATGTTGTCTATAAACTCACTTTTACATTTTGTTCCAATCGATTTACCTTCTCCATCTTTTCCATAGCACGTCATAGTTCTAAAATCAGAAAATTCATGTGTACTATTATACTTTCGAATATCAGCAATCGCTGCAGGAGTTAAAGTAAATTCATAAATTGGTTGTTTATTATAAACCGCATCATCAGATACACCACGATTATTTAAAATGAATTGACTTATATCTTCATCTGTCCAATTTTCACCAGATTCTCTAACTTTTCCATTTCTATAATGGAAAGGAGCGGATAAGGATATTGGTCGATAAACGACATTCAAGCCAGAATATAGATCGTCGTCATCACATACTCCATCTGGGCATGGTGGATTATCGTCTCCTCCACCACCACCTGGTGGGGTTTCATCTCCAGGATCAGGGCATTCTCCTTCCGGACATGCAATACGATTCTTAACGCGATACATACATTCATACAAGCGGTCTCCATCAATAACTCCTGGAATATTATAAGTTAAGGAAATCGGATAAATTCCCGTTGGAGTCTGATAATGTACTGGATAACTAGAGTATCCTAAATCGATATAACGTCCACTATCCACATAAGAGCTAATAGATCCTTGATTTGCCATACTTGCTCCTGTAGATCCCGGTTTATGAACGATATTTCCATCAGGTTTTAACGTATATTGATAAAATCCATCCGGTAACTCGTATTTATATTTTGCAGTTGCCTTTTTCTTAACTTGAGTATTGGCATATTGAGAATAAGCAGCTGAGGTCGTTTGTGTATATAATCTAACACCTGCAGTTTTTCCCAATGCAGTAAAACTAAAACTACTGTTCCCATTGTTAGACACCCCATCAGCAATTGTATTCAACACCGGTATGTTTGGATTAGCAGCAGGTGTTTTTTGAGTTGTCGTCATAGTGAGTGGCTGTTCTACCACAGTTTCTAACTGTAAATTCTCCGCGTCATGATAATTGTCAGTTGGATCTACATAATGTACAATCGTGCGTGGATCCTTTGCAATTTTTTGAATTCTCTTCTCACTTGATTCATTGCAAGCTTTTAACTTTCCTGGTAATCCATTGGATCCCATTGATTTTAATTTTCTCATTGCATCGTTAAATACATCTACCCAATAGTTATCGTAATTAACATCCCAAACAGGCATAGATTGACTACAATAATATTTAGTATCTACAACATGACATGTATCTGCCGTATCTCCACATTGAACTTTCTCATATTTAATTAGTTCACCCTTAGATACACTATAATTTTCTGTATAACACTTGTACTCATACCAAGAATTAACTTTACAACATAAGCTCGCACCATCAGGTCTGTATCCAGGTTTACACGCCTTACCCTGATCACCAGTTGCTCCCAATGAATAACAATCTCTAGTTCCTTGCTCAAAATATTGTGCGTCAAAAGAAATATGTTGTCGTGTTGCTTCACTCTTCCAATTAGCATTTGGAGCATATTCATTTACTTTACTAATTGAATTAATGTATTCATTAGTACTATTGGCATAGTTATAACATTCACTAGCGTATGAATTCGTATTCGAATAAGTTGTATATGTTCCATTATAAATTCGAATATTACAAGGTCCAATAACATCTCTTGTGTGATATTGATGCGCTTCCCTAGCGATATTTCTCAAGGCTTGTTTAGCAGTTTCAATCAAGCGATTATAATCGTTATACCACTTTGAATAATCGATGTTTGTCGTACATTCAAATTCCGTATTGATTCGAATCTCTTCCCATTGAAATTGTCCTCCGGCATTTACTGTTTGATCGACATTTACCGTTGTAATATCAGTTGGAAAATCAGTATATCCTTTTGCTACACAAGTAGTTGAACAATATTCATTTTCTTTGTAACTAAAACTATCTTCAAAATAACCAGGTTGTTTACATAACTCATCTTGAGGAATAGGTTTTGCATCAACTTCCTCAGCATTTTGTAGTGTAGCATATCCCATGATACCAACAATACCAACGACTAATATCCCATAAAATATCTTTTTCATACTACCAGCCTTCCTCTGCTTCTCGTTTTTTCTTTATATAAATTGCCGCAATCACGATAATGATCGCAATCGTAATTGGAACATAATAGTATTCTCTTAATAACGCAACAATCTGTTCCATTAAAGGGGTCTCTTCCTTTTCTTTTTTTGTCTTATCCTTTACCGCATTTTCTTCTTTATATTTAGTTACATCTTCTATGAATTCTGTCTCCGATAACTCGTGCTTTTGCCATTTAAAACACATGTCATATTCTTCTGCGCCCTCGCATACAGGTAATTTATAATAAGGGTTGTAGGATGGGAGTGTAATATAAATTTTCTTTAATTCTGTATTTCTACAATTTTCATTTACATCTGTTGGCACTTCATATTCTACCCATTGTCCCCAAATATTTTGTCGTCGAATTACACTTGTTAAACCTTTGTTTGAAGGAATTACAGTAAATTCATAACTCTTCCCTGGTTGCAGGTTTCCCACTGTAATTTCACCGACATTTGTATAAGTTTGTCCTGTTGTCTTATCTATTAAAATGACATTATCAGAAATATTTGTAAAACGTGCAGTAAATACAACCTGGTTATTTTGTTCAGTATAACTGTAGTCATATTTTATGTTACTAGCATAGTTTTTTAATCTAGATAACACATTATAATCGCAAGATTCCGCCGATACAATATCTGGAAAAATTGCCAAACAAAACAGCAAAACAATGAAATATTTCCATTTGGACATAGTACCCCTCGCTATCATTCTGTTACTATTATACCTAGTTCCTTTCTTTTTTGTCAAGAAAGTAGTCGATGTTTTTCTATAAATCTATCTTTCACATAAAAAAGTTCTAGACTGTGCTAGAGCTTTTTCTATTCTTCTCTTTTTTTCGAGCAGTTTTTTCTTTTTCATCTTTTCCTTCCTTGATCTCTTCGTATTTGTCTACAATATCTTCACGGAAGAATTTATATGTTGCGATCAGTAAAATCGCACATGGTAATGAAAGTATAATTCCCGTAACTCCAAATAAAATTCCACCTGCGAATACAGACATAATTACGACGATCGGATGAACTTCGTTCGTTTTACCATAGACGAGTGGATTGATCAAATATCCATCTAAACTAGATAAAACTAGGAAAGCAATAATTGTTTTAATGAATAAGACCGGTCCTGATACAAACGCAGTAATAACGGCAATACAGTTGACGACGATTCCTCCAAAATAAGGAATGAGGGTCGCTACTGCTGCTAGAAAACCTAATAGTAATGCATTTGGATGCCCGATGATATAAAACGCTAGCGTGTATTCAATTAAAGAGATAAAGATAATTTTAACAAATCCCGTTAAATAGTTGTGCATTTCATGGTCTAAAGTTTGTACATAGCGAAATGCACGTGTCGAAGTCTTCTTTAAAAAATTTCTAACTCCTTCGCGAATACGTTCCATATCGATCAAAAAGTAAATAAATGCAGAGAACGAAATGACAACAGCCGATATCACAGATAGGGATACTCCTATCACTGACAAAGCTCCATCTGATACATATTTTCCTAAATTCACGATAATTTCTTTAAAGGTTTTAGATAGTGAATCTTGTAATGGACCAACGTTCCAATCATAATTGATAGACATCTCTTTTAAGAAAGAAATAATGCTGTTAAATAAGCTAGATAATTGATCGAATAGTAACGGTGCAATTAAAATCGCCGTAATTGCAAATAGACTTACGATAATTGCGACAACTGCGAAGATCGCAATCGATTTTGGAAAACCTTTTTTCTCTAAATACTTGACCGCCGGATAAAAAGCATAGGCGATAATAAAGGAAAAGAAAAATGGCAATAGAATGGCAATAATTTTGTCTGTTACTCCCATCCACAGCTTTCCAGTATGATACAAGAGATAAATAATACCTGCAATGAGTGCGATATTCACTAACTTATAGTCAATCTTATTTTTTAACATGCCACTCCTCACTTTCTAACGCAATCGTAATTGGGCCATCGTTTGTAATCGATACTTTCATATCGGCTCCAAAGATACCGGTACTTACGTTTATATTATGGTCCTTTAACTGTAAATTAAACTGATCGTATAGATGAATTGCCTCTTCCCCTCTCAAGGCTTTCATATAACTAGGTCTTCGCCCCTTTTTTGTATCGGCATATAAAGTAAATTGTGAAACACTTAAAACTTCGCCACCAACATCTAATAAAGAACGATTCATAACACCATTGTCGTCGTCAAAAATACGAAGATGAATAATTTTATCGACCATCTTTTTTATATCCTCTATAGTATCATCATATGTAAATCCAACGAGAATTACAAGTCCTTTTTCGATTTCTCCAACAATTTTACCGTCCACCTTGACATTCGATTGTAAACTTCTCTGTATAATCACTCTCATTATTGCATCCATCTTTCTACATCGCGAACTTCAGAAATACTTTTCACATCATTCATAAATTTATCTAATTGTTCTTTATTGGAAAGAATAACGGTAATTTTATATAAAAATCCATCATTCGTATGAAGCGTTTGAATTCCCTGAACAGTCACGTTCGTATTACTTGTCTTAGAAATGATATCTAAAAGCACATTCTTTTCTTCTATAGCGTGTACCAAAACAGTCGTCGGGTATTTCTTTTGTATTTCTTCGTTCCAATGTACAGAAATCATTCTCTCTTGTAAATCGTGAACGTTTGGACAACTCATGCGATGAACTGTAATTCCATTTCCTTTTGTGATGTACCCAGTAATAGGATCTCCGGGAATCGGTTTACAACAACTTGCAATATTTACTTTAATCTCATCGATTCCATCGACGACAATATCATTTTTAATCGTTGGTACATATACCTTATTATTTTGCGTTCTTTTTAAAATGAGTTCTTCTTTTGTCTCTGTTTCATTAAAGATTACGTTTAATAATGTTCCGACTGGTAATTTCCCATTTCCAACATTGATATAAACTTCATTTAACGTATCGTATTTTAATTCTTTTAATATCTTTTGTTCGTTTTCATCCGTGAAAAAGTCACCAAACGCGATCTTTCTCTTACGTAATTCTTTGTTGATCGCTTCTTCTCCACGTTTTAAATAATCCTCTTTATCGATGCGGTGGAAAAACGCACGGATTTTATTTTTCGCCTGCGCTGTATGCGCAATATTTAACCACTCTTTACTAGGTCCAGGAGAGTTCTTACTCGTGTTGATCTTAACGATATCATTATCTTTTAGTTCGTAGTCTAAAGGAACGATGTTATTATTGACAATCGCTCCTACCATTTGATCTCCAACTTTACTATGTACACGGTAGGCAAAGTCAATTGGCGTGCTTCCTTTAGATAATTCGATTACATCTCCTTGCGGAGTAAAGACGTATACATTTTCTTTTAAAACTTCGTCGGCAACAGAGTTTGCGATCTCTTCTTCGCTTGCCCCTTCTTGCTTCAACTCCATGAGAGAGCGGAAGAATTGTAACTTTTGTTCCATCGCATTTTGTAGACTTGCCTTCGTACTACTTCCCTTTTCTTTGTACGACCAGTGAGAAGCGATACCATTTTCGGCCACCATATCCATCTCGTAAGTACGAATCTGAATTTCAAAAAGTTGTTCGTCCACTCCAAATACTGTCGTATGCAGAGATTGATACATATTAGTCTTCGGCATTGCGATATAATCCTTGAAACGCTTTGGTTTCGGCTTAAATTTCGAATGGATAATTCCCAATACTTGATAACACTCTGCTTCGGTATCTACAAATACGCGCAGCGCGAGTAAATCGTAGATGTCGCTAAATTTCTTTCCTTTATCGAGTTTTTTATAGATGCTATAGATACTTTTTGCTCTTCCCTTGATCTTATGTGGGATGTTTGCTTCCTCCAACATCTTATGGATACTCTCTATCATATCAGTAACGTATTGATCTCGCTCCGATTTCGTCTGATTTAACTGTTCGACGATAGAGAAATATACATCCGGTTTTAGATAACGAAGAGACAAGTCCTCTAACTCACTTTTGATGTGGTTCATACCTAAGCGATGGGCGATCGGCGTTAAGATATCAAGTGTTTCTTTCGCCTTTTCTTTTTGAGATTTTTCAGGAAGTGCCCAAAGAGTTCGCATGTTGTGAAGACGATCTGCCATTTTTACAAAAATAACACGTACATCTTCTGAAAGTCCCACTAAGATCTTTCTATGATTTGCAATCAAAGATTGCGTATCTCCTTCAAAGTTCAAACGATTGATAACGGTAACCCCTTCGATGATCGAAACGATATCTTCCCCGAAAGTTTCTTTCAAATAAGGCAATGCATCATCATTTTCCTCCAACAGATCATGCATAAGTCCTGCACAAATCGTCGCACAATCAGCATTCATATGAGAGAGGATATAAGCAACAGAGAGAGGATGTTCAATGTAATCCTCTCCTGTTAAGCGTAATTCTCCCATGTGGCTTTCTTTCGCAAACTCATAAGCTTTTTTTATGAGCGCGACATCTTCCTCTTTCATGTACTTTCTACATTCTTGTTCTAACTTTTCATACGTCACGTTAGAATCTTTTTTTGTCATTTATAACACCCTCTATTCGTTTATGCATTAATTCCTTTTACAGTAAGTTCTTCTACCTCGTCACTCTCTTCTTCATACCACCTTTTTTGGTTTGCTTTTCCTATATTGCGTTTTGAAAATTCAATCCACAATTGACTAGCGATAAAGATAGATGAATATACACCAACTACAAACCCTACAAAAAGCGCTAAATTGAATGTAATGATTTCGTGTGATCCTAGTAAAATCAAACTAACTACTGGGATCAATGTCGTAAATGTCGTTACTAAACTACGATTCAACGTTTCTCTTAAACTGATGTTAACAACTTCACACAAATCTTCTTTTGTCTTTAATTTGTTCTTAAACTTCGTATGAATATTTTCGCGGATACGGTCGAATGTTACGATCGTGTCGTTGATCGAATATCCAATAATAGAAAGAACTGCTGCAATAAAGATACTAGATACTTCGATTTGGAATAAACTAAATACTGTAAATATCATAAAGACATCGTGGAACAATGCGATAATTGCAGCGATCGCAAATTTAAATGTAAA
>ENA-ORSK01003078-ORSK01003078.1-human-gut-metagenome-genome-assembly--contig:-NODE-3078-length-10248-cov-5.559894_pt1 | contig 10248 bp, 8 predicted proteins | sample MGYA00242192_ERZ509159 | MGnify/ENA primary metagenome ERZ509159 (study PRJEB26280, sample SAMEA2338663) | human gut metagenome | biome: human gut; feature: human-associated habitat; material: faeces...
CCGGAAGCCGCGGGGATCACCTGCGGCTTCCGCTTTTGCATTTGCAGGCGCGCTGTGGTATAGTTGAAATTGCAGATGGGAGGTGCGGCGCATGAATGAAAAAGAGCTGATCGGCAAGATCCATAGCTCCATGTACCATCAGCTTCAGGTGCGCGGATATGCCGCGCCGGTGGATGTGCTCATCGACACGGGCATCCTGCCGAAGCAGAAATATGAGGATTGGCGGTTTGGACGAGTGCGGTATCTCGAAGCCGTGTGCAATGCCAACCTGAAACGGCTGTCCTTCGTGCTGCACCAGATGCGCGTGTATGCGCAGGCACATGGTTTGAAGCCGTCCTTCTGCTATTACAAACGCTGGGGTGTCCGCAAGAAAAACGGGACCGGTCACAAGCCGGTCATTCCGCTGCAATTCAGTAAAAGCGGCAGCCCGGAGATCGAGCGGAGCTATGCCACCCATTTCGTCGATCTGGCGCGTGTGCAGGAACTCAAAGCGGCGCAGCCGCAAACAGAAGAATAACCACCCAGCGCCGCCGCAGGATGTTCTGCGGCGGCGCTTTTTCGTTCATGGAGGTGATCGTATTTACATTTACCCCGATAACCTGAACGCCAAAGCCACGCTCTGGCTCTGGCAGCTCCGGGATCTGGCCGTCATCGGCATTGGGCTGCTCATTGCGGTGCTTGCGCTGACGCAGCTTGGATTGTTTCTGCCCATGGTGCTGGTGGCGGCGTATGCGTTTTTGTCCATCCATCTGGACGGACTGAGCGTGCTGGACTTTCTCTCGTTCGTCGTGAGCTTTTACATCACGGAGCAGCAAATTTTCGAGTGGGAGGACCCGACATGAAAAAACAGAAGAAAGACAAGCGTCGGCAGTCCACCCAGCAGCTCATGGGCATTCAGAAAATCACGGACTACTGCATTTCTACCGACGCGGGCGATCTTGTTTTTTACATCATCAAGCCCACAAACATCAGCGTCCTCCCAGCTGGCGCAGTCAGCGCGAAGATCCGTGCGCTCCAGAACACACTCAGCGCGCAGGCTGGCGTGGAGCTGCTGGCAATGAACTCCCGTGAGAGCTTTAACGCGACGTGCCTCTTTTACCACGACCGGATGCAGGCAGAACCGAACCCCGCGATTCGGGAGTTGCTCGAACAGGATCGCGCGTTTCTGGACGAAAAGCAGGTGCAGATGACGCTGGCGCGGGAATTTTATCTTGCGGTGCGTCTGGTGGGGCTTGCCCTTTTGGTGTTGGCTGTCTGTGGAATTTCGGTGCCGCTTTCCCACGCGAAAGACACAACCGTTTTTCTGGTTGATCTGTCGGAGAGCAATGCCGCAAATCTCACGCAGATGGAGCAGTATATGAGCCGGCAGGTCAAAGACATGCCAAAGAACAATCAGTATGCCATTGTAACGTTTGGAGCCAATGCGGTTGTGGAACAGTTTTTGACCAGTGAGAAACACAGTTTTCAGATTCTCTCGGCACCGGAGGCGGATGCAACCAACCTTGAGGAAGCCGTTTCCACAGGACTTTCCATGATCCCGGACAATGCGGCAGGACGGCTTGTGGTGCTTACGGATGGAAAGCAGACAAAGGGAAACATCGAGCATACGGCATCGGCACTGACGGCAAAAAACGTGCAGCTGTATTCGGTTCTCTATGAAGATACAAAGCAGGGGAACGATGCCTATATCGAAAACGTGGAAATGCCGGAGTATCTTTATCCGGGTGATTCCTATTCCATGACCGTAACTGTGGAAAGCAACTATGAGACCGATGCGAAGCTGCAGCTTTTGCAGGGAACAGAGATGGTCAGTCAGACAAGCGTGCATTTAAACAAAGGCAGTAACCGTTTTGTTTTGAAACAGAAGGTAGTCGGTACCGATGCGCAGCAGTATACCGTGCGCGTGAAGGCACCGAAGGACACCTGTGAAAAAAACAATGATTATGGTACGTATGCGACGGTGGATTCCCTGCCAAAGATTCTGCTTGTATCTGGAATGGGAGAGGACAGCACACCGTTTTTAGGACTTTTGGATGCTGCCGGATGCAATTACCGGCAGGTATCCGCAGTCAGTGCACCGGATACTTTAAAAGAGATGCTGCAGTACAAGAGCATCATTCTGGAAAATGTGTACCGGACAGATCTGCCGGAGGGTTTTCTAAAAAATCTGAAAACTTATGTGAAAGACTACGGATGCGGTCTGGTGGCATGCGGCGGCGAGGACAGTTTTGCACTGGGCGGATATCAGGATACGGAACTGGAGAAACTTCTTCCGGTCGATATGCAGCTGCGTGGGGTGAATGAGAAACAGAATCTGGCAATGGTCATGGTGATTGATCATTCGGGCAGTATGTCGGAACAGACCGAAGGAGGCACCAATCTGGATCTGGCGATCGCGGCTGCCAAAGCGGCTGTGGATCAGCTGGATACGAAAGATGAAGTCGGTGTGGTAACCTTTGATGATGGTTACACCTGGCAGGTGCCGCTGGAAAAAGTGAAGGATAAAGACAAGATCCATCAAAGCATCGAGACGATCAGCGAAGGCGGTGGAACGACCATCAAACCGGCCGTGCGTGCGGCACTAAATGAAATCAAGAAGAGCAAGGCGCAGCTAAAGCATATTGTGCTTCTGACGGATGGACAGGGGGAAACCGAAAATTTTGAAGATATCATCAAGGACTGCAAGGATGCCGATGTAACTCTTTCCACGGTAGCGGTTGGAGAGTCGTCTGACAGACAGCTTCTGGAACGACTGGCAACGCAGTGTAAGGGCCGCTATTATTATTCCGATATCTCAACCGATATCCCAAAAATCTTTGCACAGGAAGTATTTTTAAATGGAGATACGTATTTGCAGAACGGACAGTTTTCACTGAAAGGAAACAGCAGCAATGCCATCACGAAAAATCTCTTTGCCGATGGCTGGCCGCAGATTAAAGGGTACGTGAGTGCCTCTCCGAAAACCGGAGCCAATGTGCTGCTGGCATCTGCCGAAAAGGATGACCCGATTTTGTCTGTCATGCAGTATGGACTGGGGCATACGGTTGCGTGGAATACCGATGTGACAAACCGCTGGACCGCCGGGCTGGCACAGCAGAATGATTACGTGCAGCTGTGGAAGCGGATCATCGATTACAGTGCAGGAAATACAGCACTCGGCGAAGACCGTGTGGATGTAACTACCGTAAACGGTACAACAAAAGTTACCTATTATGCCAAAGACTACGCAGAGCAGACACAGGTGGAGGCTGTGTACACGGATCCGGATGGAAAAACGCATCAGGCGAAACTGACCGCAAGTGCGCCGGGAACTTATGAGGCACAGCTGGATACGGCAGTCTCCGGTGTCTACAATCTGAGTGTGCAGCGGAAAAACGGCAAAAAAATCGAAAATGCCCTGACCACCGCAGCCGTGGTACAGTATTCGCAGGAGTACAAATTTGCGCTGACAAACGACAGCTTTTGTGCGTTCATCAAACAGTATGGAAAGATGCTTTCCCCAAAGAAGAATGTATGGAAGAAGTTAAAAGCTTCCGGGCGGGCACGGGTTTGTCTGACCAATCCGCTTTTAATCCTTTTGCTTTTCGTATTTCTGGCAGATATCGCCATGCGGCGGTTTGCCTATGTTCCGCCAATGCCACACTGGACGAAGCCGGCAAAAAAAGCTATAATGACAAAAGAAAAAACAGCAGAAGACGGGCAGCCGGAGCCGGAAGCTGAAAAACCAAAGGAAAAGATAAAGAAAACAAAACCGGAGGAAACGGCTTCCCAGGCACTCGATACTTCTGCGCTGTTAAAGAAAAAAGAAAAGCGGAACCATTCCGTTTAAAAGAAAACAGGAGTCATTATGCAATCAGACAGCAATTTACGAGAAACGTTACGGAGTATCGATCATAAAAGTTATCCGGCATACAAATCCCTGCGGGGAAGTTACCGGTTTGCAGACTATGTGTTATCCATCGATCATGTGCAGGGAGATCCTTTTGCGGCACCTTCCCATGTGCGCGTGACCGTGGATGCAAAGGCAGCGGCATTTCCGGAATATGCCATGAAAAATACACAGACGCGCACAGCACTGGCAGATGAACTGCTGCGCACGTTTGCCGCACAGATCAATCACTTTACCTTTAAGGCGAAGGGATCGGGCAAGAGCGGCCTGATCTCGGTAACTCACTGCGGACAGGAGATTCTGACCCGGACAGCCTGTGAAGTGAATGAAAAAGAAATCACCGCGCGTTTTGCGGTGGGATTTCCGGCAAACGGACGGACGATCAATGCCAGGGAACTGGAGAAAATTCTGTTTACCTATCTGCCGGAATGTGTAAAGCATTCATTTTATTATAAGAATCTTGATGCCCGCAGAATCCGGGATGCCGTGGAACTGGCAGAAGACCAGCAGGCAGTCCGTGACCAGCTGAAAGAACAGGGGCTGGTTGCTTTTGTTGCCGATGATGCGGTACTGCCGCGGGAGAGTGGGATTTCCTCCCGGCCGATGAAACAGTCCGTAGCCTTTACCTCTCCGGAATCCCTTAGGGTGACGATGCAGCTTCCGCACAGGGGTGCGGTCACCGGTATGGGAATCCCGAAAGGAATCACACTGATCGTCGGTGGCGGCTATCATGGAAAATCCACACTTCTGACTGCACTCGAACTGGGCGTTTATAACCATATCGCAGGGGACGGCAGAGAGTTTGTGATCACGGATGAGACCGCCTTAAAACTTCGTTCGGAGGACGGACGGTTTATCAAAGATGTCGATATTTCCATGTTTATCAATGACCTGCCAAACGGAAAAGATACCCATCATTTTTCAACGGAAGATGCCAGCGGAAGCACATCGCAGGCAGCCGGGATCGTGGAAGGCATGGAGGCGGGAAGCCGCCTGTTTCTGCTGGATGAGGATACGTCTGCGACGAACTTTATGGTAAGGGATGCATTTATGCAGAAAGTAGTCAGCCCGGACAAAGAGCCGATCACGCCGTTTCTTTCCCGTGCGCGCGATCTGTATGAGCAGGCAGGAATTTCTACCATCCTGGTAGCGGGCAGTTCCGGTGCCTTTTTCCATATTGCGGATACCGTGATCCAGATGGACCGCTACAAGCCGGTTGATATTACAAAAAAAGCAAAGGCATTGTGCAAAGAATTTCCGATTTCAGAAGAAAAGCCACATCCGTTCGCCCTGCCACACAGTCACCGGATCATGGAAAAAGATAAAAACGGTGCCACAAAACGCAGGGATTACCGGAGCGGAGCCGTGCGCAAAAATGAGCCGGAGCGGTTAAAATTAAAAACCATGGGAACGGATGGATTTGCCATCGGAAAGCAGACCGTGGATCTGCGGTATTTAGAACAGCTGATCGACAGCGAACAGACCGCGTGCCTTGGCATGCTCTTAAAATATGCGGTTGAACACCTGGTGGACGGCAAACGGACAATTGCCGAAGTCGTTGTACAGTTGCAGAAAGAACTCGAAACGTCCGGCATGCATTTTCTGGCAGAAAACGGTATCGTTTCCGGCGGTTATGCCATGCCGCGGGTGCAGGAGATGTATTCCTGTTTTAACCGTTATCGTGTATAGAAAAAGGGAAGCACAGGAGAGACTATGAAAAGAATATTAGTTGTCGTTGACATGCAAAACGATTTTACGACCGGACCGCTGGGCAATGCAGAGTGTGCAGCAGTCATTCCGAAGGTCGCGGAAGTGATAAAAACAGGCGTGTATGACAGAATCATTTTCACCCAAGACACGCACCAGAGTAATTATCTGGATACGCAGGAAGGAAAGCGGCTGCCCGTCGTGCACTGCATCGAAGGAACCGAAGGCTGGGAGATTGCGCCTGTGATCCGTAAGGCAGCATTCTTTTATTCCAAAGAACAGATCGAGACGATCTGTAAGCCGGCATTTGGCAGTGTGCAGCTTGGCGAGTGCTTAAAGCAGTACTGCGGTGATGCAGAGGCACAGATTGATTTCTGTGGCGTGTGCACGGGTATCTGTGTCATCAGCAATGTCATGATTGCCAAAGCCTTTGTTCCGGAAGCGCGCGTGTGCGTGATTGAAAAAGCATGCGCCTGCGTAACACCGGAGTCGCACCGCACGGCGATCGAAGCGATGAAAACCTGTCAGGTGGATATACAGTAATTGTATCTTATTTAAGTAAGAAGAAAAGAGAAGAATTATGAAGTTAAATCAGATCATCACCAGTCTGCTGGAAACAGACATGTACAAATTCAGTATGGGAGAGGCCATCTATCACCAGTTCTCCGACTATAAAACCACATGGACATTCAAGTGCCGCAATACCGATGTGCACTTTACGGCAGAGATGGTGCAGGAGATCAAAGAGCAGATTAAGGCGTACTGCAGTCTGCGTTTTACGGAACAAGAGCTGGAATATCTGAACCGCATTACCTGGATCAAGGGAAGCTATATTGATTTCCTGCGCCTGTGGCAGCCGCGCTATGAGGATTTTAAGATTTCGGATGAGGCGGAATGCGGACTTTCCATCGAGACATTCGGTACCTGGCTGAATACGTCCTTGTATGAGATCCCGACACTGGCGATTGTCAACGAAGTGTATTTCCGTATGGCGTACGATTATGACAGGCTTTATGCCAGTTTCCGGGAACGTCTGGAACGGAAGATCAAAGATGCCAGCGGCAGATACGAGATCGGTTCGTTCAGTGAATTCGGACTGCGCCGCCGTCTTTCCGCAGAGGCACAGGAGCTTGCCGTCCGCAAGCTGAAAGAAGCAGAATTTCACGGGTCAGAATTTGTCGGAACGTCCAACGTCTATCTGGCAAAAAAATACAATCTGACACCGGTCGGAACCATGGCACATGAGTGGATCATGTGTGTCGGACAGGGAAATCACAAACATAACCCGGCATACTCCAACTGGTATGCGCTTGATGCCTGGGTACGCGAGTATGGCGTGTTAAACGGTATTGCACTGACCGATGCGATTACGACCGACTGTTTCCTGCGGGATTTCCAGCTGACCTATGCAACGTTGTTCTCCGGCGTGCGTCATGACAGCGGAGATCCGGTGGAGTGGGGCGAAAAAATGATCGCGCACTACCAGAAACTGGGGATCAATCCGGCAGGCAAGACTTTATTGTTCAGTGATTCTCTTGATTTTGCACGGGCACACGAACTGTACGAACATTTCCGGAACCGCACGAAGGTGGCTTTTGGAATTGGCACCTATATCTCGAATGATACGGAGGTACCGGCACTGAATATCGTCATGAAAACCACGCTGTGCAACGGTATGGATGTCGCAAAGATTTCCGATACTCCGGGCAAGGGAATGTGTAAGAACCCGGATTATGTGCATTATCTGAAACGATGCATCGACTGGCGTATGAATCATGATAGATAAAAATTCTGATTTACAGACAAAGGAAGAAGGAACAGACCTATGAATTATACAGAGTGTATCGAACAGGCGAGAGGCCGTATCGGATCTCACTGTAAGGCGTGCTGGGAATGTAACGGCAGAGCCTGTAAAAACCAGATGCCGGGGCCGGGAGCCAAAGGTATCGGAGATACCGCCATCCGCAACTATGACAAATGGAAAGAAATCCGCGTCCAGATGGACACGCTGGTCGAAAACCGTCCATGTGATACGACACTGGAACTGTTTGACAGAACGTTTCAGTATCCGTTTTTTGCCGGTCCGGTAGGTGCCGTGCAGCTGCACTACGGAGACTGCCTGAATGATATTTCCTACAACGATATTCTCGTTTCCGCCTGTGCAGCATCCGGCATCGCTGCTTTTACCGGAGACGGAACCGACAGCAATGTCATGGTCGCAGCGACAAAAGCGATAAAAAATGCCGGCGGACTGGGAATTCCGACTGTAAAGCCGTGGAACATCGAAGTGATCCGGGAGAAAATGGCAATGGTAAAAGATTCCGGTGCCTTTGCCGTGGCAATGGATATCGATGCGGCAGGACTGCCGTTTTTAAAGAATCTGACCCCACCGGCCGGAAGAAAATCGGTGGAGGATCTGCGTGAAGTGAAACAGGCGGCAGGGCTGCCGTTTATCGTCAAAGGAATCATGACCGTCAAAGGTGCCATGAAGGCAAAAGAAGCCGGGGCCGATGCGATCGTTGTGTCAAACCACGGCGGGCGTGTTCTGGATCAGTGTCCTGCCACCGCAGAGGTGCTCGAAGAGATCGCAAATGCAGTCGATGGCTCCATGAAGATTTTTGTCGACGGAGGCATCCGTTCCGGTGTGGATGTGTTTAAGGCACTGGCACTGGGAGCCGATGCGGTGATCATTGCCCGTCCGTTTGTGACTGCCGTGTATGGCGGAGCGCAGGAAGGCGTCGAGGCTTATGTCAATAAGATCGGAAGTGAGTTGAAAGATACGATGGCAATGTGCGGTGTGGCTTCGCTGAAGGAGATCACACGGGATTGTGTCAGAGTGTGAGAATTACATATTTTCTGAACGAAAAAGACAATAGAAATAGGAACTTCCAAAGTTATAAACTATTAGGAAGTTCCTATTTTTATTACCATTTAGGAATTTATCTGTATTTTTCCATTGTTTCACACATATAGATTTGATGGTGAAAAGTTGAGTTATATATTAAGTGTAAATTTACATTTTGGGAATGAAGAACATCCGTAAAATTGTTTTCCTGCATTTGCTCCCTTTTGTGCAGTTCGAATAACTAGTTTCGCACCACATTTTGGACATATCATCCTCTGATTCCTTTCTGATTATCCTTATTTTGTAATTTCTGCAAATTCATCAGCTTTTCACTGTTCCAGCTGATTTAATGCATTCTCCACGCGTGCATAGCATGCCTGCACACCTGGCCACATAACCTTTGCCTGCTCCATATCACCCGCTCTTAAAGCCTCTGTGATATCATAGCTTACTTCAAACAACGACTTAAAACCCAGGTTTGCACAAATTCCTTTAAGTGTATGTGCCGCACGAAATGCAGTCTCAACGTCACCTGCATCCATCGCCTGTGTTAACTGACTCATGCTTGGATCCTTCTTAAACATTAATGCAAATTTTTGTATTCTTGCTTCGTTCATGAGGCGCTTGAGAACGTCTTCATAATCTCCACCCATCGCCTCATAGCACTCTTTTATTGTCATGCTCTCTCCAATCTATTTATGTAACTATAGTTTCCATTTTCATTTTGTATTCTACTCTATCATTTATAAAATTTCAACATATTTTCGTTGCTTCCTACAAATAATTAAGTTTCAACAATTTTACTTGGATTATCTCTCATAATACGACTTGTGTAAAGTCGCCCCATATGCTTCTTTAAATATTCACAGCACTCCTCCATATGAGAGGCACGTCCCCTCAAATTGTGGGCATCGCTTGCAACATAATGAAGCATATCCTCCTGCATTAGCTTTTTACAAAAACGCTGTGCACCAAGTCCATTTCTTCCAATCACAGCATCTGCATTGACCTGCATCTCGCACCCCATTTCGATAAGATCTGCGATAAAATCAAAATCTTTTCTCAGCGCACGATAACGCTCAATATGTGCAATAATCGGATAATAGCCTGCTGTCAAAAGAGCATCCGCTCTCTCTTTTATAAAAGCTCTTGTACTGCTGCTTGAAAACTCAGTAAGTACATAGCGTGAATCTGCAAGTGTTGGACGAAAATCTCTGTCTAATGTCTCCACCATCTCCATATTGGCATGAAACTCACAGCCCAAATACAGACGGATATTCCTATTTCTTGTTTCATCAACAAGCGTATCATACGCGCTCCAAATATCTTCCATATCAGGTTCAAACATTTCTTTTCGAAAATGTGGTGTCAAAATAATTGTCTCAACACCAGCGTCTATTTCCTTTTCAATCATTGAAAGGGCCATGTCCATATCCTTCGCTCCATCGTCCACCCCTGGCAGAATATGGCAGTGAATATCGTACAAATCTCTCATAAATCACTTTCCTTATCTATTGCTTTCCCTTACATTTCAACGTTATTCTAGCATTTGTTAAGTGCCCTTGTCAACCGCTGAAAATTAGAAGAAATCATTCTTATAAAAGGGTCGGAATAAGGTGATAAATGTGCCAAAAGTGATTGTTTTTTACACATGACTTTTGTATAATAATGCTGCAATTTGAGACTGGCAAAAATCGGCAGGCCAAATAATAAAAACAAATGAATGGAGGTTTCATTATGTTAGTAAACACAAAAGCAAAGGTTGGCGTATTTTCTATTGCTTTAGGCGCATATCTGCCTCAGTTCC
>ENA-ORSK01003086-ORSK01003086.1-human-gut-metagenome-genome-assembly--contig:-NODE-3086-length-10231-cov-4.835200_pt1 | contig 10231 bp, 9 predicted proteins | sample MGYA00242192_ERZ509159 | MGnify/ENA primary metagenome ERZ509159 (study PRJEB26280, sample SAMEA2338663) | human gut metagenome | biome: human gut; feature: human-associated habitat; material: faeces...
GCAGCCGCCATAGATCATGCCCTTTTCTGCAGCAGATGGCAGTTTAAACGGTCCCGTTTCATATTCTCATATACTGTTGTATCCAAAAAGTAACCGTGGTAACCTATAACCGATTGACAGGATTTGTGTTACTACATTATAATCTGATGTAACACGCAAAAAGAATCTAATATAAGGAGCTGATAATGTGCTGACAAAAGAAGAATTACCGGAATGCCCGGTTGCTACTAGCGTTGCTTTGATTGGAAGCAAATGGAAGTTACTTATTATAAGAAATCTGTTGCAGAGACCATGGCGGTTCAACGAGCTTCGAAAGGATCTGGACGGGATCAGCCAGAAGGTGCTGACCGACAGTCTGCGTTCCATGGAAGAGGACGGACTGATCACCCGGACGGTTTATCCGGAGGTTCCGCCCAGAGTGGAATATGCATTAAGCGACCTTGGAAAATCCTTAAAACCGATCCTGGATTCTATGGTCGCGTGGGGCAATTCATATAAAAATATGTAAAACGGAGGACAACTATGAGCAATGTAGGAAAGAAATGCAAGGTACATTACACCGGCACCTTTAACAGCGGTGAAAAATTTGATTCATCCTATGACCGCGGCGAGCCGCTGGAATTTGTCTGTGGTGCAGGTATGATGATCAAGGGCTTTGATGAAGCCGTAAAGGAAATGGAGACCGGTCAGATCATTGATATCCATTTAATGCCGGAGGAAGCATACGGAATGCCGGATCCGCAGAATATCGTCACACTGGAACTTGGTCAGTTACCGGGTGCAGAAGGCTTATCTGTCGGTGAGCATGTTTATTTATCCACCCCAACCGGGCAGTCTTTCCCTGTTACCGTGACAGCTAAGGACGATACCCATATCACGCTCGATGCCAACCATGAAATGGCCGGAAAAGAACTGAACTTCAAGATCGAACTTGTTTCTGTAGAATAAGGAGATTTCCTATGGCAAATGAATCATTTTTTGTAGATGACCATGTCCGGCTCACCATGCAGGACATTGATCAGCAGGTACGCAGGTATCTGACTGCCTGTGAACGTGAAAAAGCCAGTTACCGGCTTGTGGAAGAAGCGATTGCCACACAGCTGATCCCCCAGGTGGAAAACCTCATGTCCAAAGATGCCATGAATGGTGGTATCCATCCGATGAAGCATCATACCTACCAGGGACATCCCGGCCTTTTCTGCTACAATATTTTCATCGTAAACTACGGATTTGCCAAAGGTCATTTGTATCATGAACTGGAAAAGATCGGCGATGTGCCGTTTTATGATGCGGGAAATATGATCGATGAAGGGAACCGGCTTCTTGCCATGATCGAAGATCTGGAGCAGGGCATATCCTGCTGGGACTTTCCCAAAAAATATTTCCGCATCCCCCGCTTCAAGGGAACGGACGGACTGCTTTCAGGCATCGAGCGTATGATCGATGATGCCATAAAAAGCGGTTTTGGCTGGGAGAAGATCAGCGACGAAATGTCATATTACAATACAACAACCGGTGAATGCGGTATTCTTCTGGATGTAGCCCCCGATAAGAAACTGGCGGATTATACCCTGTTTTCGTTTCTGAGCAATAACAGACAGCCCTTGGGCGTCGGTATCCCTCATATGCTGTCTGACGGTCTGTATCTTAACGGAAAGATCAAACGGTACCAGTTACAGCTGCTGTTTACACTGGTCGATCCATTACATAATAAAGAACTGTTCCGGTTAAACCGTGCGGATTTTGAACTGGTCACAAAAGATATCGAGGCGGAAAATATCATGGACCGGGGATACTTCTCAACACGCGTCAATATCAATCTGTTCCATGAAAATACGCAGCAGTTTTCCTCTCAGCTTCTAAAGAATAAAATATTCAGGCAATATCACCCAAAGCTTGGATGGATGGCGAATTCTAAACTCGGTATGAAATCCTACGCTTCTCTTGGGGAAGAATTTTATGACCAATATGAAACCGGCTTAAAGAAGCTGCAGGCCCGTTAGATATTTTCGGTACAATTTCTCACAGGCGTTGTTATAAGACGTTTCATGCAGCGGATCATACAATCTCATAAGCAGGGCAGATGGAATTGCCCTGCTTATTTCTGCGGATGCAATGCAATATTTCCACTGCAGCCGGACATACATCTGCGAAATCCAGTTCAGTAAAATACGATCACATTCTATAGCTTCCTTTCGTGGCGCACACAGTGAAAAATCGATACTGTTCTTCAGCTGCTTATAGCCTTTATTCAGCGCACTCCAGTTGCCAACATCCATCTTTCTTCTGATTTCCGAATGCTGCATATACACATCTATCATGGAACACAGATCGTATTCCGTGATCTCAGTCAGTTTGATAAACAATAAGGTATGAAGATCTATGACATCTTCCAGATAGATTTCATCATACGCAGTCTTATCCGCTTCCATTTTCTGTCTCCTTAGTCAGCCCTGCATTCCGTTTGCCTGTCTGATCATGTCCTCTACAACAATATCGTAGATCTCCCCGAGTGTGTTGCAGTACTCTAAGATCTTCCACGGCTCGTTTGTATGGAAATGGATCTTGATCAGATCTTCATCTCCCGCTGCGATCAGGCTGTTGCCTTCAAAATGCTCTGTGATGTAGTCTGCGATCGCATCCTCATCCAGATCCTCATCTCTTCTGTCGATCAGAAGCTGTGTATCATAACGATATGCAAACTGATCATCTTCTGCATCAATTGAATTTACTCCCATTGTGTGCCTCCTGTTATTATCTTCACTTTGCTGCCTGCCGAATTTGGCTGGTTAGATATTTCTAACCAATTTTACCATCCATTTGCCGGATTTGCAAATAGAACGCTTTATTTCTGAATCTTGAATTTTACTTTTTTTACATTGCCTGCTTTATCCACAATCTTCAATGTATAAGTACCGTTTTTCTTGATCGTTTTTCCGCTCTTGATCTTCTTGCCGTTCAGTGTGGCACGCTTCACACCGGAAAGCTTATCCCGGAAAGTGATCTTCAGATTCTTCTTGTATACCTTGTTGTTTTTCACGTTGGTGGTCGGCTTCTTACGGTCAACACAGAAAATGGCTGTCTGCTTTGTGCCGGCTTCCGTTTCGATCTCTGCCTTGTAAGCGCCATCCTTCTTTACCGCAAATTCATTGCCTGACTGTGCCTTTCCATTTACACGGAACCGGGTGATCACGCCCGGTGAAGAGACCTTCATCGTCACAAGCTTTTTATAAGCACCTTTGTTTTTCACACCGCTGACCTTGATCTTACCGGACTGCGCCACAGCTTTTGCACTCATGGCATAGATACGGTCAGTCTTTTCCTTCACAAGTTTGACCGCATCAAATCTGACCGTTTTGCCGTCTGCCTGCACTTCTCCGTTTGTTTTGGCTACCTGGAACGGGAAACTGATCACAATTTCATAGCCGTCCAATCCGTCCAGATCACTTGTCATATTGGCATCTATCTGGCTCGTACTTGTCTGGCTGTCCTGTGCAATGCTCATAACAGCTTTGTCACCTGTCAGCTCCAGGAAAGAAGATTTCATCTCCTTCGCAGATGCTTTCTGACTCAGTATATAAGAATTGTGTTCTTTTCCGTTCAGTACTTTTGTACCGTTTGCCGTAAATTCCATTTCTTTCATGATCTCAGCATAGGTCTTTGCTGTGCTGCCCTGCTGGCTGTTCATATACTGCTCGATCTGCTTTTCTTCTTCGCTTGTTGTATCCACTTCCATCGAAACAGTTCCCGAAAGATCAGGATTGATCTCCATTTTTGCGCTCATGCCGCATCCTGTCAGAAGTATGATACAAAGTGTTGTCAGTGCAACTGCAATTCTCTTTTTCATGTAGTTCCCCCTTTTCATATTCATGTTATAAGATGATGTCCGCTTTACTGCAATAGCTATTTCCAGTATACCTTGTATCAACTTTATATACCAGCATAATTTAAAAAATACCGCTAAAATACCGTCATATAAAAAATATACCGGAACACAGGTTTTATCCCGGTTCCGGCGTTCTCTTATTCTGTTATAGAATGCGCTGCGGCTTACAGCAGATTTTTCATGCTGTCCATACCGATCAATAGTGTTGACGTATTATGCAAAAGAGCTGATGTCGTAGGCGGGATCACGCCTGCCACGCCTAATGCGATCAGTCCTGCATTAAAGGTCACGATCTGTCTGTAATTTTTATGGATCCGCTTCATCAGTGCCTCGCTCAGCATTTTCAGTATAACGATCTCATTCAGATCATCTGCACTGACTGTAATATCTGCAATCTCTCTTGCGATCTCTGCTCCGTCACTGATGGCAATTCCGACATCGGCAGCGGAAAGCGCCGGTGAATCGTTGATACCGTCACCGATCATGACAACTTTATGTCCCTTTGCTTTCTCCTGCTGTACAAAATCAGCCTTATCCTCCGGCAGAACTTCCGCATAGAAATGATCCACGCCGACGCACTTTGCGATCGCTTCTGCTGTCCGGTAGCTGTCACCTGTCATCATGACAATATTGGTAAACCCTTCTTTATGCAGCTTCCTGATCACAGACTTTGCTTCCGTGCGGAGCGGATCTTCAATACAGATCGTTGCTGCCAGCTTACCATCTATCGCCAGATATAAATGAGAATACTGCAGCGGCAGATTCTCAAACAATTCCTTCTTTTCTTCCGGAATCATGCACTTTTCATCTTCAAATACAAAATGATAACTGCCGATCACAACACGCTTCTCTCCGATCGTACTTGCGATACCGTGCGCTACCACATAATCCGGTTTGGTATGCATTTCCTCATGCAGAAGATTTTTCTGTGTCGCAGCATCAACGACCGCTTTCGCCATAGAATGTGGAAAATGTTCTTCCAGACAGGCTGCAATACGCAAAAGCTCATCCGAAGTCTTATCACAAAAGGATACCACAGATGCTACAGTCGGACATGCCTTTGTCAGTGTTCCGGTCTTATCAAATACGATCGTATCGGCTTCTGCCATTGCTTCTAAGAACTTGCCGCCCTTTACGGTAATGTGATGGCTGCCTGCCTCGCGGATCGCAGAAAGCACGGAAATCGGCATTGCGAGCTTGAGTGCGCAGGAGAAATCCACCATCAGAATGGAAAGTGCCTTTGCGGCATTTCTTGTCAGAAGGTATGTCAGTGCTGTTGCGCCAAGGCTGTAAGGCACAAGCTTGTCTGCCAGATGGGCTGCCTTGCCTTCTACATTGGATTTCATTTTCTCCGATTCTTCGATCATCTTCACGATCTTTTCAAATTTGCTGTCACTTCCGACCTTGCTGACTGTGATCGTCAGTGTGCCCTCTTCCATCACAGTGCCCGCATATACGGATGCGCCCTCTGCTTTTCTGACAGCCGTGGCTTCGCCGGTCAGTGACGCCTGGTTGACCAGTGCTTCCCCTTCTGCCACCACACCGTCAAACGGAATGACATTACCCATATGCACAACAACCTGCTCTCCTGTTTCAATTTCATCGACAGACACCAGAACCTCTGTTCCATCTACCTTTTTCCATGCTTTTGTCACATGCAAAGACAGGCTTCTTGCCAGATTATCAATTGACTTTTTATGTGTCCACTCTTCCAGCAGTTCACCGAAACCGAGCAGAAACATGATCGAGCCTGCTGTGTCCGTATCATTTCTTAAAACAGATACCGCAATCGCTGTCGCATCCAGCACCGGTACCTCGATCTTTCCCTTCAGAAGTGTCTTCACTCCTTCTTTCATATACTTCAGTGACTGCCAGATGACATAGCAGGAACGGAGTGGCAGCGGAAGCAGCCATTTGATCGCATAATGCTTTACCACATGGCCGACCAGTTTTTCCTGATAATCTGCATTTAACGCTCTTCCTGAATTTTCGATCAGCCCCGCAGGTGCTTTTACTTCTTCATAGGCAAATGCCAGAAGCAGATCAATGATCTGTTGTCTGTCACCTGTATAAACGACCACGGCGTCTCCTGTCCGCTCATACACCTTCGCCTCTTTTACCTGCGGCTGTGTATGTAAATAGTAAAGAAGCAGGTCTGCCTGCGCATAACTCATGCGGTACTGCACAAGATGGATACGCATTCTTCCCCTTGCTTCATGCTTGATTATAAATTTCATAAGCTATCCTTACCTCACCACAAAGGAGCACCCGCCTTAGCAGGTGCTCCCTCTTTTTCTAAATTATTCCGCGTCTTCAGATGCTTCCTGTGCATCTGCTGCAAATTCCTGTTCCTGCTGCAGGGCTCTTTCTTCATTTATGCTCTTAGCATCTGCATAAATATCTTCAGCGTTCTCCTGTACAGTGGAAACTGTCTTCATAACACAGTCCTTTGCTCTGAGTGCTGCTGCAGTACAGTTTGTATATACTTTCTTTGCATCCTTACTTGATAAGATCTTGATGCCGGCTGTACCAAATGCTACTCCTGCTGCAAAGATACCTGTTTTTTTCCAGTTGATTTCTTTGAAAATGTTACTCATAATATCCACACCTTTCTCTATCTGTATCTTATTATGGGTGCTATTATAGCACCGGCACGGGCGGATAGCCAACTCTAACCCGCGCCTGCAACTGATAACTTTTCTCAACAAGAAAAATGTAGACTTATGACCTGTATGCTCCTGTAAAATGAGACAGGAACAATCATCTCATATACAAAAATCCATCGCACTAAGCCAGTGCAGAGGCAATATCTTCTTTCATATCCAGTACTGCTGCCCTGGATGCATCCGCATAATTTTCCGGTGTAAACCGTTCCTTATACAGATCATTCTGATAAGCAGCAATAATACCGCGCGAGCTGTTCACGATCGCACCGAGTCCATCTTTATTAAAGAAGTGGACAAGATCCTTGCCTTTGCCGCCCTGTGCACCATAGCCCGGTACCAGAATATAAGCCTTTGGCATAATATCACGCAGGACACGTCCCATTTCCGGATAAGTTGCACCGACAACAGCACCAACATAACTGTAAGTATCTCCCATCAGTTCTTTGCCCCATTCATCAACCTGATGTCCGACCCACTCATACAGCGGCGCGCCGTCAATAATACGATCCTGAAATTCTCCGCTGCTCGGATTGGATGTCTTTACCAGAACAAAAATACCCTTTTTCTCTTCCTTACATACATCAATGAACGGTTTTACGCCGTCGCTTCCCAGATAAGGATTGACGGTTGCAAAATCTTCGTCAAAACCATAGTAGGATTTGCTTCCTACCTGCACCTTGCCAAGATGCCCTGTTGCATAGGCTGCTGAGGTAGAACCGATATCACCACGCTTGATATCACCGATCACGATCAGTCCCTTTTCCTTGCAGTATTTGACTGTTTTATCAAATGCAACAAGTCCCGGAATACCAAACTGCTCATACATGGCGATCTGTGGTTTTACTGCCGGAACCAGATCATAGATCGCATCCACGATTCCCTTATTGTACTGCCAGATTGCTTCTGCAGCACCTTCGAGCGTTTCTCCGTATTCCGCAAATGCCTTTTTTGTAATAAACTCCGGGATAAACTTCATCATCGGATCCAGTCCGACTACGATCGGTGCTCCCGTCTTTTTGATATTTTCGACTAATTTGTTAATCATGCTGTTTCTCCTTATGTTGATTTCATTTCAGGATACTTTGATCCCGCTTACAGATTCGCAGTCTCTGCCGCAAGGCTGTCTGCATACTTCTTAATATTGGATGCATTGACATACTTTTTATGAGAATCCCCACTGACAACAACCAGTGTCGGTGCCTGCATCACGCCATAACGGACTGCCAGCTCCATATTTTCTTCCGCATCGATCGGTACATATGCGATTCCCTGCAGATATTCCTTTGCCAGCTTACAATTCGGACAGGTCTTTGTCGTAAATAAATACTTTACATTCTCCGGTGTTCCGACAGAAACCTTGACATCCTGATCATAACCGGATAACGTTACCACACTGGAAACCGGTCTCTTTAATACAGATCTGTCCAGCCTGTACTCTGTTCTGTTTGCATATTCCTGTAATTTACCATCATTCCAGTTCTGCACCGGTCTGTAATAGCCTGTGATACGACTGTAAACCTCGGTCGGTTTACCGCAATGCGGGCAGATTTTGACCTCTCCTGCCAGATAACCGTGCTCCTTACAGATAGAGTAAGTCGGAGACAACGTATAATAAGGCAGCTTATAATTTTCTGCGATCGTCTTTACAAGGTTAGCAGCAGCTTTCCAGTCCGGAAGCTTCTCGCCTAAGAATGCATGGAATACCGTACCGGATGTGTATAGCGTCTGCAGCTCGTCCTGGATATCCAGTGCATCGAATATGTCCACGGTATAATCAACCGGCAGATGAGAAGAATTCGTGTAATACGGTGTATCTCCCGGATGTCCTGCCGTCTTGATGCCCGGCCATCTCTTTTTATCATGCTTTGCCAGGCGGTAAGTCGTACTCTCTGCCGGTGTTGCTTCCAGATTGTAAAGATCACCGTACATTTCCTGATAATCGGAAAGACGCTCACGCATATGGTTCAGCACTTCTTTTGTAAATTCCTGTGTATGCTTGTCGGAAAGATCCGCACGCAGCCAGTTGGCATTTAAGCCGACCTCATTCATACCGATCAGACCGATCGTGGAAAAATGATTGTCAAAGTTGCCCAGATACCGCTTTGTATAAGGATATAACCCTTCATCCAGCAGCTTTGAGATAACGCCACGTTTGATCTTTAAAGAACGGGCTGCAATATCCATCATCTTATTCAGGCGGCGGTAAAAATCATCCTTGCTTGTTGACAGGTAAGCGATCCTTGGCATATTGATCGTAACAACGCCGACACTTCCCGTGCTTTCGCCGGATCCAAAATAGCCGCCTGTCTTCTTCCGCAGCTCTCTCAGATCCAGACGCAGTCTGCAGCACATGGATCTGACATCGGATGGCTCCATGTCGGAGTTGATATAGTTGGAAAAATACGGTGTACCGTATTTGGAAGTCATTTCAAACAGGAGACGGTTGTTCTCTGTATCGGACCAGTCAAAATCCTTTGTGATAGAGTAAGTCGGGATCGGATACTGGAAACCGCGTCCGTTGGCGTCACCTTCGATCATCGTCTCGATGAATGCCTTGTTGATCATATCCATTTCCTGCTTGCAGTCACCGTATGTGAAGTCCATCTCTTTGCCGCCTACGATTGCCGGCAGATTTGCCAGATCGTTCGGAACCGTCCAGTCCAGTGTGATATTGGAAAACGGCGCCTGCGTGCCCCAGCGGCTGGGGGTGTTGACGCCATAGACAAAGCTCTCGACGCAGTGCTTGACTTCATTGTAGCTGAGCTTATCCATCCGGACAAAGGGGGCAAGATAGGTATCAAAGCTGGAAAATGCCTGCGCACCCGCCCACTCGTTCTGCATAATACCCAGGAAATTCACCATCTGGTTGCATAGGGTAGCCAGGTGTTTGGCCGGGGCGCTGGTGATCTTCCCCGTCACACCCCCCAACCCTTCCTGAATGAGCTGCTTCAGGCTCCAACCGGCGCAGTAACCGGTGAGCATAGACAGATCATGGATATGGAGGTCCGCGTTGCGGTGGGCGTTGCCGATCTCCTCGTCATAAATCTCGCTGAGCCAGTAATTGGCTGTGATGGCGCCGGAGTTAGACAGGATCAATCCGCCCACGGAGTAGGTGACGGTGGAGTTTTCCTTTACCCGCCAGTCGGACACCCGCAGATAATCGTCTACCAGCTTTTTGTAGTCCAGAATGGTGGAGCTCATGTTCCGCAGCTTTTCCCGGTTCTTGCGGTAGAGAATGTAGGCCTTGGCCACTTCCGCATAGCCGGCCCGCTGAAGAACGGCCTCCACGCTGTCCTGAATGGTCTCCACATCGATCCGGCCATCCCGGATCTTATCGGCATAATCCGCCGTGACCTGCAAGGAAAGCAGGTCGATCACATCCGGGGCATAGGGAATATGGGTGGCGTCAAAGGCTTTCATAATGGCACTGGAGATACGGTTGAGACTGAATTCGGCAACATGGCCGTCCCGCTTGATGACTTGATACATGGTCCTCTTCTCCTTTTCTCTATTGTCCACGGATCTGTGTGCTGGGAATATCAGGCAAAACGCTGTCCCGCAGCGCTTCGATCTCTTCTTTTGTCAGGGGCTTCATGCCGCTGCCCACCAGTTCGCCGGAGTCCACAAAGGGTTGAAGGAAATAGCGCTTCGCACCCTTGAGCCAACGGCCGATCCCGGC
>ENA-ORSK01003091-ORSK01003091.1-human-gut-metagenome-genome-assembly--contig:-NODE-3091-length-10215-cov-4.804035_pt1 | contig 10215 bp, 10 predicted proteins | sample MGYA00242192_ERZ509159 | MGnify/ENA primary metagenome ERZ509159 (study PRJEB26280, sample SAMEA2338663) | human gut metagenome | biome: human gut; feature: human-associated habitat; material: faeces...
AGTCCCATCCCCCACTCCGTCAGGCCGGCCAGCACCGCTCCCAGCGCGGCCGCCGCGGTCAACAGGAGCGCCTCCCGTTTTGTCATGTGCTCTCCCTCCAAATTATCGTTTTGCAATAATTTCTTTTTCAGTTTAGCGGAACTATTATCGTTTGTCAATCATTTTTTTGACGCCAAAAGGCCCCCATCCAAGTCATGGATGGGGGCCTTTTGCTGGATCAGATGCTCTCCGGATCGTCCAGGCGGCCAAAGGCCTCCACGGCCCTGGCGTCCTCCTCCCGCTTCTCCTCAATGGCTTCCTTGAGAAGCATATCCTTGACCTTCATCAGTCGGATCGTGGAAGAGCGTTCGTTTTCATCCAGCTTCATGGAGATATACTTGATGGCCTCCTGCATCTGAGGGATCTTCACATACTCCAGCGCGTTGACGCGCCGCCGGGTCTTCTCGATCTCCTCCGCCAGCAGCTGGGAGGTCTTTTCGATCTGGGCCAGGCGCAGCATATCCTGAAAGATTCCGGAAAGGGCGTCCACCGCGTCGTCCAGTTCGCCCGAAGTGGTGGCAAAGCCGTAGGGATAGATCTCCCCGGCGTCGTCGCTCTTGGTCTTGAACTGATAGACGGGCACGTTCACGGACATGACGTTCTGGAAGGTCATGTCCAACTCCACGCTCTGTTTGGGGTAGAGCAGGGACTGCTCCAGCATCTCGGAGGACATGACCGCCGAGGCCACGGTGAAGGAGCCGTGGGCCCGGATCAGGGCCGCCTCCACCTTGGCGCGGAGCGCCCGGTTCTCCCGCACGACGTCCATAAACTGCTTCATCAGCTCATCCCGCTTGTCTTTGAGCAGCTTATGGCCCCGGATCGAGGTCTTGAGCCGGCCCTTCAGCCGGGTCAGCTCCTGCCGGGTGGGGTTTACGTTAATTGCGGGCATGACTTACCCCTCCTTTTTCGGGAGGTATTTGTCGATCAGCTCCGGCTTGATGCGTTTGAGCTCCGCCTTCGGGAGGATGGAAAGCAGCTCCCAGCCCAGGTCCAGCGTCTCTTCGATCGAGCGGTTTTCGTCGGTGCCCTGGGAGACATAGCGCTTTTCAAACTCGTCGGCAAACCGGGCGTACAAAAGGTCGGTGGGGGACAGGGCCGCCTCGCCCAGGATGGACATGAGTTCCTTGTTCTCCTTGCCGGTGGAATAGGCGGCAAAGAGCTGGTTCATGGTCCCCGCGTGATCCTCCCGGGTCTTACCGGGGCCCACGCCCTTGTCCTTCAGGCGGGACAGGGAGGGCAGCACGTCCACCGGGGGATTGACGCCCTTGCGGTAGAGCTCGCGGCTGAGGATGATCTGCCCCTCGGTGATGTAGCCGGTCAGGTCGGGAATCGGGTGCGTCTTGTCGTCTTCGGGCATGGTCAGAATCGGAATCTGCGTAATCGAGCCTTCCTTGCCGACGACGCGGCCCGCGCGTTCGTACATGGAAGCCAAGTCGGTGTACAGATAGCCCGGATAGCCGCGGCGGCCGGGAACTTGCTTGCGGGCGGCGGAAACTTCACGCAAGGCTTCGCAGTAGTTGGTGATGTCCGTCAAAATCACCAGCACATGCATTCCCTTTTCGTACGCCAGATATTCCGCCGCCGTCAGTGCCATTTTCGGCGTCGCGATACGTTCAATCGCCGGGTCATTCGCCAGATTCATGAACAGCACAGCGCGCTCGATAGCGCCCGTCCGGCGGAAGTCGCTGATAAAGTAATCCGCTTCCTCATAGGTGATGCCGATAGCGCCGAACACGACGGCGAAGCGGTCGCCCTTGCCCAGCACGCGCGCCTGACGCGCAATCTGCGTCGCCAGCTGTGCGTGCGGCAGACCAGAGCCGGAGAACACCGGCAGCTTCTGACCGCGAACTAGCGTGTTCAGACCGTCAATGGCGGAAATGCCCGTCTGGATAAATTCACTCGGATAGTTGCGCGCGGCGGGATTCAGCGGTTCGCCGTTGATATCCATCCGCATTTCGGGAATAAGCTCCGGGCCGCCATCCTTTGGCTTGCCCATGCCGTCGAAAACGCGGCCGAGCATGTCCATCGAAACGCTCAGTTCAATGCCGCGCCCCAGAAAACGCGCCGTGGAGTCGGAGATGCGCAGGCCGTTGGAGGATTCAAACAGCTGCACCATCGCCTTGTCGCCATCCACTTCCAGCACTTTGCCGGAACGAACTTCGCCGTTCGACTGATGGATTTCCACCAGCTCATTGTAGGTCACGCCGCTGACGCCTTCCACCAGCATCAGCGGGCCAACGACCTCTTTAATCGTATGGTACTCTTTGAGCATCAGCCTTCGCCTCCTTCATCCATCAGCGCCGCGCACTGACTGCTCAGGTCGCTTTCAATCTGCTCGAAGCGCTTCATTTCCGATTCGGGGATGTACTTGGCGCGGCCAATCTGCTCGCGGACGGGCAGTGCAATCACGTCGGAGAGGTTCGCACCCGCGTCCAGCGCCTGATTGCCCTTTTCCTGATATTCCAGAATCAGCCGGAGCATGGCAAACTGCTTCTCCAAGCTCGTGTAGGTGTCCACCTCGTCGAAGGCATTCTGATGCAGGTAGTCCTCGCGGATGCTGCGGGCGACTTCCAGCGTCAGGCGGTCTTTCCAGCTCAGCGCATCCACGCCGACCAGCTGCACGATCTCGTTCAGTTCCGCTTCCTCCTGCAGGACACGCATGGCTTTGGCACGCAGCTCGTTCCATTCAGGCGAAACGTTGTCGCTGAACCATTCCTGCAAACGGCTGATGTAGAGCGAATATGACTGCAGCCAGTCAATCGCCGGGAAATGGCGCTTGTACGCCAAGGAACTGGACAGCCCCCAGAACACCTTGACGATGCGCAGCGTCGCCTGCGAAACCGGCTCGGAAATATCGCCGCCGGGCGGGGAAACAGCGCCGATAGCGGAAATGCTGCCGCGGCGATCATCACCGCCAAGGCAGACGACCGCACCTGCGCGCTCATAAAACTCCGCAATACGGGATGCCAGATATGCCGGATAGCCTTCTTCGCCGGGCATTTCTTCCAGACGGCCGGACATTTCGCGCAGCGCCTCCGCCCAACGGGACGTGGAGTCAGCCATAATTGCGACCTTGTAGCCCATATCGCGGAAGTATTCGGCAATGGTGATGCCGGTGTAGATGGACGCCTCACGCGCCGCAACCGGCATATCCGACGTGTTGGCAATCAGCACGGTGCGCTTCATCAGGCTCTCGCCCGTGCGCGGGTCATGCAGTTCCGGGAACTCGCGCAGAACGTCTGTCATCTCGTTGCCGCGCTCGCCGCAGCCGACGTAGACGATGATATCCGCATCCGCCCACTTTGCCAGCTGATGCTGCACGACGGTCTTGCCCGAACCGAACGGGCCGGGGACGGCGGCTGTGCCGCCCTTGGCCAGCGGGAACATGGTGTCGATGATGCGCTGGCCGGTCATAAGGGGCTGCGAGGGGGTGAACTTCCGGTCATACGGACGGGCCACGCGCACGGGCCACTTCTGCATGAGGCTGAGATTCTCCTCGCCCTTTGCCGTTTCCAGCACGCAGACGGTCTGCTCCACGGTAAAGAAGCCGGACTTGATCGCTTTGACGGTACCTGCCATTTTGGGCGGTACCATGATCTTGTGCAGAACGGCGCTCGTCTCCTGCACGGTGCCGATCACGTCGCCGCCGGAAACCTTGTCGCCCTTCTTGACCGTGGGCGTGAAAGCCCACTTCTTTTCACGGTTCAGCGCCGGAACCTGTACGCCGCGGGCGATGGTCTCACCGCAGCGGTCGCGGATCTCGGTCAAGGGGCGCTGAATGCCGTCGTAAATATTTTCGAGCATGCCCGGACCGAGTTCGACGGAGAGGGGCATGCCGGTCGTCGTGACCTCGGCGCCGGGGCCGAGGCCGCTCGTTTCCTCATAGACCTGAATGGAGGCCGAGCCGCCTGTCATATTCAGGATCTCACCGATCAGCTGCTGTTTGCCGACGCGGACGACATCCGCCATGTTGGCGTCTTCCATCCCCTCGGCGACAACAAGCGGGCCGGATACCTTTACAATTCTACCTGACATTTCATCGAATCCTTTCTAAAATTCAAGGATGCTGTTTAAAGGATATTGGAGCCTACTGCGCGTTCGACGGCGGCGTTCAGCGCATTCATGCCGAGTCCCTTGCAGCCGCCCGCACCGGGGATCAAAATGACCGCCGGGGTGACGCTGGAGGCGTATTTCTCGATCTGCGCGTGCAGCGCCTCGGCATACGTCTCGGTCACATAGATGATCGCGTATGCGTCGGATTGCCTCGTGAGGCGGTGAAAGACCTCCGCCGCTTCCTCGGCGGAATTCACGGGAAACACGGTGAGGCCCAGAGCCGCAAAGCCCATGACGCTCTCGCGTTCACCCAGAACTGCGATTTTATACATACCGCTCACCTCGCTCATTGATACAGATCCCGCAGCCGTGCGCGGATCGTGTCGGCGGGCAGTCCCGCCTGCAGGCCGCTTACGATCATGCGGGCCGCTGAAATTTCATTTTCCAGCGCACAGAGATAGGCGATGACGACCTGCTCCCCGAATACGACCGACTTTGCCTTGGCGAAATACGCCGTGAGCGTGTTGTCGCACAGCCGTTCAAACGCAGTCAGAGAGCCAGACTGCGACTCGTCGCCCGCCTGCGCGGCAGCGAAGAGCGCGCTATTCGCAAACAGCGGCGCAAACGGCTCGTCCTGCGCAAGCGACTGGCAGATCTCCTCTGCCGGAATGCTCCCACCGGGAACGAGGACGCTCTTTAAAAACGCGGCGTCCTTGTGCATACGACGCGCGCGCACGGCGGCGCGCAGGTTTGCGCTGTCAGCCTGCAGCTGTGCATAGCCCATCAGGAACGCACTTCCGACCTGCGTAGCTGTTTCATGATACTCGGCGAAATACGCGCGGTCGAGGATTAGATCGGCCAGCTGCGGGTCGGCGCTTCTCGAGAGTGCATCGCGCGCAGTCTGCATCGCGGTCAGAACGGCCTGCGGGACGCTTCCGGCCTCGCCTGTCTCATAGGCGGTTTTGAGCGCCTGCGCCTCCGAACGTCCTGCGCCGGAGAGCAGAGGCGTTGGGTCTGTTCCGATAGCCTCAGCTTTGACGATGGTCTTGGCGTTGTGATAGTCATAGCGCATGCGGAACAGCGCCACAACGCCGTCCTTCGGTGCAAGCGCCTCTACCTCGGAAAATACGGCGGCGCGCCGGTCGTTCAGCGCTTTGTCGAGCCCGATGGTCAGTACGTCGGCATAGCCGCAGCCCTCTAAGGTTCGCGCCGCCTCCTGTACAGAGGACGAGAGCATACGCACGGCCTTCTCTTCGGTGAGCAGCTGCGGCTCCTTTGCGCGCAGATACGCCGAAATAAACAGATAGTCTGTGTCCTTACACGCCTTTACTTTCTTTTTTTGTTCCGTCACGTCAGCCTCCCGGCCTCAGCCAAACAGGCAGGCCGCGACCTTACCGGAAAGCGCGGGCCGCAGGCCGCTTACCATCGTGCCGATCGAGCAGTTTGTCTCAATCAGCCCGTCCTTCAGCACAACGCCGCCGCACATCGGCCGCGTTTCGGCGGAAAGCGTCAGTTCCGCGGGCTTCCCGGCCTTTTGAAGCAGCGCATTCGCCTGCTCCGTTACGGCCTGCCCCACCCGCTTGCGGTCTGCTTCGCAGAAGATCAGCGCTTCGTACCCGGTTGCGCTTGCCTGCGCGGCAAGCTGCGCACAGAGTTTGATATACTCTGCTTCGGGGAGCGAGAGAAGCTGCTGCTCTGCCTGCCGGAAGGCTGCGTCAACGAGTGACTGCTTCGTTTCGAGCAGCTGCCGCCGCGCAGCCATTCTGGCCGCGCCCTGATCGCGCGCAAGCTGCTTTTCGGCCTCGGCCTGTGCCTCCGCCGTCAGACGCTGCTGTTCGCTCTCGATCCTGCGGTCATAGTCTGTGCGGATCTGCGCCGCCTTTTCCTCAGCCTGCGCGCGGATTGCGGCAGCTTCGGTCTCGGCATCGGCAAGAATACGGGCGGAAATTTTCTCAATTCCGTTCATTGTTTTACCCTCTCCTGTGGGGTTACTTGCTGATATTGATGATCATCAGCATGGAGGCGAGCAGGGAAAGAATCGCATAGAACTCGACCGTGACGCACAGCACCATGCCCTTGGACCAATGATCAGGCTTCTTGGCCAGCAGATTGATGGACGCGCAGGCCACGCGGCCCTGTGCAAACGCGGAGATCATGCCGCCGAGCGCCATGGGCAGGCACGCGACGAAATACTGCAGACCCTGTGTAACGGTCAACTCGGGCAGAGAACCGGACAGCAGGCCCATGCGGAAAATGGCGAAGAACCACACGACGAGGCCGTATAGACCCTGCGTGCCGGGGATGACCTGAAGAATCAGAACCTTGCCGAACTTTGCCGGATCCTCGCACAGAAGACCAGCACCAGCCTCACCGGTCATGCCGGTGCCCTTTGCCGAACCGATGGCGCAAAGCGCCGCCGCAAGACCCGCGCCCAGAAGCGCCAGAGCCAGACCGCCGAAAGCGTCAAAAAATGCTTGCATGATAGAGTTCCTCCTTAAGATTGAATGTCTACATAGTTTGTATTGATCGCCAGGGGCTCGAACGGCTTGCCGCCGTCCTTGTAGAATTTGCCGAAGTATTCCAGACACTGCAGACGCAGATCATGGACGTAGCAGCTCAGCAGGTTCAGCGCGAAGTTGAGTCCATTGCCGGCTGCCGACACGAGCAGGAAGAACACCACGTTCCCTGGGATCGCGCCGAGCGTATTGAAGACCGATGCAATGACAGAGCCTGCCAGCATCAGGGTCATCAGTCTGGAATACGAAAGAATGTCGCCGAAGTAGCCCGTCACATGGTTGTAGACCGAGCCGAAGATCGCCGTGACCTTGCCGAAGCCCTTCGCGCTCCAGCCGGAACCGACCACGACCATGCCGAGTCCGACATACAAAACGATGTTCGTCACGCCGAGCGCCATGCACGCGATGCCCGCGAACACGACCCACCAGGTAAGCTCTTCCCAGACGGCGTCCATGATCTGCCCTTTTTTGATCTTCTCGACGAAACTGATGGCCATGCCGGTCACGATCTGGACAAAGCCGAGCGCCATGGCGCCGATCAGAATCGTGATCGTGTCGTCGAGCGGGGTGAAGAGCGCGGGGAGCGCCTTGAACGTCGTGTCGGGGTTGATGATGCCGACCAGCTGCGGCAGGAAATCGCCGAAGAAGCCGCCCGTCAGCGCACCCATGATAAATGTGCTGATGCCGCAGGAGAACATAAGGCCGAACATCTGTCCGCTTGTGCCCTTGGGCCGGGACTTTTTCGTGATGATGATCGAAGCGAGGATCATCAAAAGTCCATACCCCATGTCCGCCATCATAATGCCGTAGAACAGAATGAAAAACGGCGCCATGAGCGGGTTCGGGTCTACGCCGTCATAGGCGGGGAGCGAATACATCTCCGTGACCATGTTCAAGGGCCATGTCAGCTTGTTGTTTTTGAGTTTGACCGGTACGTCCGGATATTCCTCCGGCGACGGGTCTTCCAACTCCCATGCGCAGCAGTAGTGCTCCAGCAGTGTTTCAAGCTTCCCAACGTCCTCACACGGAACCCAGCCGTCCAAACAGAACGTCCGCTCCGAGTGCGCCAGCCGGTCGGCGGCCTGCGCTTTTGCAATCTCCTGCGTGCAGCGGTCGGCCGCAAGCCGGATGGCAGGCGTTTCGCCTGCAAGCGCTGTAAGTTTGTCTGTCAGGCGCTTGTCCTCCTGCTCACAGGCGGCAAGCTTTTCATCCGTCAGGCGGATGTTTTCTGCCGCCGTGCCTGTTACGCCGTCGAAGCAGGTCTGTGTGAAGCCGGATTCGCGCAGCGCAGACGCTGCGGCATCATACGCGCCTTTGTAGACGATCACCAGCAGATACAGACTCTGCTGGTCGGCGCTGACCATTTCGATCTGCGCCTCACCTGCGGCTTCGTAAACAGCCTCGCGCAGCGCGTCAAACCCTGTCTGCGCCGGGACGGTGCCGATCAGCACGCGCGTGTGCTGCGTTCCGTTTGACTCCAGCGGCAAATCGAGCGTCTGCCATGGCACAAAGCTTTCACGAAGTGCCGAGAGTCTGCTTTTTTCTGCCTGATTGCGGCTGCGCGCATCCTGCGTTTCCAGCGCATCCTGTGCTGCCTGAACGGCTGCGCTGTACGCATCGTCGTCAAACAACTCGTCGAGCGTCTTTTCCGGGCGGGCGGAGAACAGACCGCCTTTTTTTGTTTCATACTGCTTGAGTGTTTCCAGCGCGGAGGCGAGTGCGGCGGATGTCCGGCTCAGCGCGTCCGCGCTGCTGCTGTCTCCGGCGCGAAAGATCTGCGTCTGCTGTGCCCCGGTCAGCGCCTCGGGTGAGCCGATCTCGACGCTTCCGAGCAGCTGCAACTCACGAATGAGTTGTGTCTGTTCCTCCGCGATGCCGCACAACCGCAGTTTTTTCATTTTTAAGATTGCCATTCGCTGTCCCAGATCCTCTCTACAATCATTGCCGCCGCTGCGCCGGACCGGCTGGCTGCCGCCTGCTCCAGTGCCCGGCACTGCGCGGCCGTTTTGCTGTTCAAATCCGTTTCAAATGCCGCTGCCTGATTTTCGGCTTGCCGCTTTGCCTCGCGCATGCGCTCCTGCGCGCCGGATATCACGGCGTTCAGACGGGCTGTGCCATCCTTTTCGGCCTGTACGGCCAGTTCGGCGGCCTCTGCGCGCGCCTGCTCGCAGATCGCGCGAGCCTGTTCCTCCGCTGCGGCAATCTGTGTGAGTTCCTGCATCGCCATTTCCATCACCCCCTTCATGTACACCCTGCGGCGCTGCTCCAAAAAAACAGCGCCGCATCATATTTTCCTAAAATACAGAAAAAACTCTATATATTATGTACAGAATGTACTTGATTCTGTTAATTTTAGCATAGGCGTTAAGAAACTGCAATAGATATCGATAAAAAAATGCCTAAATAGGCGTTTTTGACAAAATACGCAATTTACTCTGGATTTTTAAAAAGAGTATATATATAATAAAAAATTAAGTGCATATGGAGGAATTGAGATGGAACAGATTCTGAGCGGTTACTGCCGCACGAGCGACGCTTCACGGATGGTGCTTGTAGAAGACGGCGAGGCGGACTGCGATTTTGAGGTTTGCGCCTATCGGGATGTCTGCCAGATCGGACAGCAGATCGCGCAGCTTCAGCAAATGGAGAAACAGGCATGAATATTTGTCTCTACGGCGCGTCGAGCCCTGCGCTTGACTGCGTATATTTTGATGCGGCAGAGGAATTTGGCCGCCTGTTGGCCCAGCATGGCCATACGCTCGTCTATGGAGGCGGCGCGCAGGGCGTCATGGGCGCTGCGTCACGCGGCGCTGCGGACGCGGGCGGAAAGATCATAGGCATCGCGCCGTCCTTTTTAAATGTAGACGGTATTCTCTTTGACCGCTGCACCGAGTTTATCCTGACGGACACCATGGCCGAGCGCAAGGCCGCCATGATCGCCCATGCGGACGCGTTCGTCATGGCCCCCGGCGGCTTCGGAACGTTCGAGGAGTTTTTCGAGGTGCTGACGCTCAAGCAGCTTGGCCGCCACAACCCGGCCATCGCCATTCTCAACACAAACGGATTCTATGATAAAATGCAGGCCTTTGTCCTGTCCGCCGTGGAGCAGAACTTCATCCGCCCCGCCTGCCTGAATATCTATGCCCTTTGCCCCACGCCAGCAGATACGCTGACATATCTCGAGCAGTATGACCCCGCTGCACTCGACGTGCGGCATTTGAAGAATATTTGATTGCCCACGCTGGTCTGGAAGAATACACCACTTTTGCGGAAATCTGCGGCGAATTTGGAACTTCCCAGCGGGCCGATGTAGGCATCGGCCCCTACAAGACTCTGGAAAATTCGTGCTGCGCTGCAAATTTTGTCTGCAAGGCTAATTTACCGCAGATATTCTAACGCAACTACCCACAAATTTGGAGAACCATAACAGGCGGCGCGTACCATAGTGCCCGTAAGATGAGTATGTGTGTTCGTAACAACTAAAAACTCGGTGCTAACCCGAACGATATCCGCGGGATGCGCCAAACGCGTCCAAGCACTCTTTTTCCCATATCTTTTCTCTTGCGAGAGAAAAGATATGGCCGCCGAAAGTGCGTCGGAAACGGCC
>ENA-ORSK01003096-ORSK01003096.1-human-gut-metagenome-genome-assembly--contig:-NODE-3096-length-10208-cov-2.369152_pt1 | contig 10208 bp, 9 predicted proteins | sample MGYA00242192_ERZ509159 | MGnify/ENA primary metagenome ERZ509159 (study PRJEB26280, sample SAMEA2338663) | human gut metagenome | biome: human gut; feature: human-associated habitat; material: faeces...
TGCACTCGTATCTTGAATATAATCAAGTGTAACTGTTAATGACTTTGTCTTTGTAGTAGGAACCGTTGTATCTGTTCCAACCCATTCAGCCTTTACTGTAACTGTATCTGTTCCAGATGTTGCTGGTAATTTATCGTTTTTTGCAACTCCTGTTACCGTATATTTAATTCCAGATGTTGCTGATTCTGTTGGCGTAATTGTAAGCGCATTTAATACAGCATCCAAACTACCAGTATTCTTAACTACGATATCAAAAGTAACAGAATCACCAGGTGTTTTAAAATCTACAGCGAACGTTGCAGAGTTTGCTGTGAATGAAGGTGAACCAACTACAGTAGCGGTTCCTGTCTTACCTTTTTCGGTAATACTTGTGATTGCAACATTCCACGTACTAGTGATGTTAGCCGTACCGTTAATAGTAAGCTTCTGTGCTAAAGCAGAATAACCAACAGCCATCAATACTACAGCGGCGAATAACCCACCTAATAAATAATTTCTCTTATTTTTCATATTTTAATCCTTTCTATGCTTGTACATAATTTAAAATGATTGTTGCTGTATTTGTTTTTACAGTTGGTAATTGACCAGTTCCGTCATCTTCAAAAGTAACTTTTACCTTGACAACTTGATCTTGACCTTGTGTTAGAGGATCTCCTTCTGATACACCAATAACTTCAAATTTTAATTTTGATTCTTCTTCGCTAGGTGTAATTTGAATTGATTCTAACTCAGCATCTAATGTACCACCATTGTGCACTGTTACATCGATTACAGTACTTTCTCCAGGTGTTGTAAATCCTACATTAAATGTAGCAGTTGTTGTAGTGTGATCAATCCCGCTTACAACAGGGTTTCCAACCTTTCCTTCTGAAGATTCTTTTGCATCAGTAATCGCAATATTCCATTCACTTGAAATCGTAGCAGTACCGTTGATTGTCAAACGTTGCGCTAATGCTGCGTATCCGATCGCCATAATTAAAACTGCAGCAAGTAATGTTCCAATTAAGACATTCTTCTGATCCCTTTTTTCTTTTCCGTTTGTCATTTTATAATTCTCCTCTCTTCTAGTAAAACATCCGCCCGGATGATAATTACAATATTATTTTAATACTGTTGGGAAATGTTTGTCAATAACATTGTAATTGTTTTTTTAAAAATTTGAATCGTATGTCAAATATAACTTAAAAATAAAAGTGATATTACTACCACTTTTATTTTGCCCCTTTTGGTTTCGTTTATTCTATTTTCGAAACACTCGCCTTATCGATTGTCAAACATGGTCGGATATCCATTCCATATATATAAAAATTACCAACTTGTAAAAATGTTGCTTGATTATTTGTAGCATCCTTTCTATAAGCCACAAAATTTACAAGTTTGTCTCCGATCACTGTACTTGTAAGAAAACCAAACTGTCCAACATTATTGTGATCGTAAGCAAAATCATAGTCTATAAGCCATTCTACTTTACTACCACGAACATAATAAGTGTTCCCATCCCAGTCAACATCCATAGCCCACATAAAATTTAGAAGTTCTTGCTGACTCATCAAAGTGACATTATATCCTAAAGTGCTACCACCTGCACTCGAAATTTGATTTCTCCAACCGCTCGTCATATTTTGTAGAGTTTTGTATACATTACTTTCTTCAAAAACAGCGGAACCGTCGTATTTAGAATATGCAATTGCTCTATCAGACAGTAAATATAACATATCACCGTCGATGTTTACAACACGAAAAGCATCTGTAAGTCCTAAGACTTTAACATGATCTCCTAACGCAAATTGCACACCCGGATCAAACGTTGGTGAATCTGCTGTTTTTTGCTGATATTCTACTGTAAAGTCGATCGTCTTGTTCTCAGCAGATGAAGTAGTGGTAATTGAACCATCCCACATTACAACGATTTGAAATGTCATAGTCTCGCCTTGCAACAAAGATGAATACAATTGAAGACCACTGGTCGATACTGTAATATCAATCGGTTCCTGTTGATTAGCCTCTTCGATTCCTTCGATTGCAGTAATTAAAGCATCGACGTTTCCCACATTTCTTACTGTTACATCGTAAATCGCTTTCGCGCCTTTTTCGTTTAAATTTACTTCAATCCTTCCAGACGTTTTATTTGTGATCGATGGCTCTCCTACTGTTTCTGCATTCGTTAAGCTATTTTCTGTAATCGATTCGATATAAATATCAAAGTTCGTCGAAATACTTGATATACCATTGATTTTTATCTGCTGAGATAGTATTGCGTAGCCAACAGAACATAAAAACATACACGCTAACAACCCGACTAAAATATATCGTTCTCTTCGAAATACAACTCTTCTCCCCGATTTTAATTTCATATTCTTCACCATACTTATTGTAACATCGTCTTAAATTTTAGTAAAGAAAAAAATAAGCGCCGCTTATTTTTCGTCATCTAACTCAAATGGTTCCAACTTCCCATTTTCACTTACTATTTGGTTCACTTGTTGTTCGATTGATTTTAACTTTTCGTCACATTCTTTTACTAATTTCATCGCTTTCGTATATTTTTCGATCGATTCATCTAAATCGATATTCCCATTTTCCAATGCATCGATAATTTTTTCAAGCTCTGCTATCTTTTCTTCAAATTTTGGCTCTTTCTTTTCCATTTTAATCTTCCTTTCCTGTTACTGTCGATAGTATCGTACCATCGTGAAATTTAATTTTTACTTGATCTCCCACAGATAGATCTTCAGCATTCCCTATCGTATGATCTTCTAGATATGTTAACGTATATCCGCGTTTTAATACATTCATCGGATTGACCAATTCCAATTTTTCCATTAGAGTTCCCAACCTTAATTTTTCTTCTTTGTACAACTCTTCTGGGTGTAGCAATAAGTAGTTTTGCTTTATATGATCCATGTGTGTTCTCATACGTTCTACTTTCTTTAAAACGCCTTGATTTGCTCGTTCTAATAAGTAATCCAAAGTTTGTTTCTTTCCATCGAACATCATCATCGGGTTTTTTAACACAAACGAATTTTGAACGCTTTCTAAATATAACCTTTGATAATTTACTTTCTTATAAATTCCCTCGTTCAAACGAATGCGGAATTGCGCTAATAATTTTTGTAAGTCCACCATATTCGGAACGGCTATCTCCGCAGCTCCCGTTGGCGTAGGCGCTCTCAAATCCGCGACAAAGTCAGCAATTGTATAATCGATCTCATGCCCTACTGCGCTAATTGTCGGTATCGGGCACTCATAGATCGCTCTTGCTACGATCTCTTCGTTAAACGGCCATAAGTCCTCGATAGACCCACCTCCACGACCGATAATCAATACATCGAGATCATAAGTTTGCGCTAATTTAATGTTTCTTACGATATCTTCTGCTGCAGCATCTCCTTGTACTAAACTCGGAAATAAAATTGTTTCGCAAATTGGATAGCGTCTTTTTATCGTAGATAAAATATCCTTGATTGCAGCTCCTGTCGCTGCAGTTACAATTCCAACACGCTCTGGAATTTTAGGGATCTTTTTCTTATGTTCCGGAGCAAATAGTCCTTCACTTGCCAATTGCTTTTTTAACTTTTCAAAAGCAACATACAAATTTCCGATTCCATCTTCCATCATTTGCTCTACATATATTTGATAATTTCCCGTTGCTTCGTAAACACTAATTCTTCCCACTAATAAGACTCTCATGCCATCCGCAGGAACGAAATTTAATTTGCGCGCACTACTCGCAAACATAATCGCATTGATCTTACTCGCTTCATCTTTTACAGAAAAATACATGTGTCCTGTTGTATGTGCTTTAAAATTGGAGATTTCTCCTTTTAGAAACACATGTCTTAAATTTTGGTCTGTATCAAATTTATGTTTTAAATAACGCGTCATGGCACTGACTGTTAAATATTTATCGTTTTGATCCATCGTTCATTCCTCAATTCTATCCTACTTCATTATACAATAGCGAACTGTTGTTCGTCAATTGCTTTTGAAAAAAAATAAGTTGTAAAAACAACTATTTGTCTATTTTTGCATGATAGATTTTATCTAATACCCCGTTGATCATTTTTCTAACGTCCGTATCACTATATGCCTTAGCAAGTTCAATCGCCTCGTTAATCGCAACAATTGGTGGTGTATCTGTATAATTTAACTCGTAGATTCCCATTCTTAAAATTGCCGCATCCGTATTTCCTAAACGATCGATCGTCCATCCGTTCAAATACGTATTGGCAAGTTTGTCGATGTCGTTCTGATACGTTATAACGCCATATACGATTTCTTTAACAAATTCATTTTCGATCGGCATTACTTCTTTCATGATTTCATCTACTTGATATTCAACATGATTTTTTTGATAGGTATTCATCTGATATAATATCGTCATTATTTTTTTACGTAATTCACTTCTGTTTAGCTGTTCCATAAAATCACCTGAAACCATTATATCAAAAAAAAGAAAAATAGTAACGTATTTTCCTCATTTCTCATCAATTTCTTATTTGATATACCCACTTAGCATACGACGTAACTGTTCAATTTTATCGTAATTATCATCTTTTGCTATATTCATATTACTCTTAAACACCATAATCAATCTATAAATCACTCCAGCGAACGTTCCAAGTACTGTGATAATTCCAAGAACGTCATAATCGATATACATAAAGAATAGCCCTAAACACATAAGAGCAAACCCGATAGCAATCAAAGCCCACATCGTAAATTTATTTCTCGTTTCTACTTCGAGTGCTGCTACTTTTGTCTTTAAATATTGAACTTGCTCTGCTTTCGTCAGCTTCATGTCTTCCATTTGATCTATCACATTGTTGTATACGATCTCGCTTTTATTTTTCTCTTCTCCACTAATGTTTACTTGAATCTTAGGTTGATGCATTCCTTACCGCCTCCAATTGCCATATATTATATAGAATATTGTGGCATAAGTCAAACAAAAAAAGCTCTTCTAAGAGCTTTACATATACTGTTCTCCTTTACCACGGTAAAGTTGAACTAAAATTTCGATTGCTAAATATAGTTCCATTACGATCAGCAACGTCCATCCCAAAATTGGAACGACAAGACATAAAATCCAAGTGTAAGGAGACGTATAAATCTCTCTACCCGGGACTTCCAAACGATCGGCAATTACAACTGTCAATTGAAACATCAAAACAGTAAGCATGACCATCGCTGGAAAAAGGCAACAAATAATTCCAATCACCCAATAGACCCAATTTGCATACCATGCGTTCTTGTCGTAAGCATGAAGCGATGCCGCCAAAGCAAAGATCGCAAGTCCTTGCGTTATAAACATCAAAATTAACCATACCCACCAGTAATCTTTTTTTAATAAATCCATTTTATCCCTCTATTCCTTTCTTAGTTCTTTCAATTCATTCAGTAAATTCAACGCTTCTAGTGGTGTCACTGAAAGTGGATCAATTTCATCGAGCCGTTTCTCCACTTTTGAATCTTCCTTCGGAATTAATTCATCGATTGGAAGTGCTTCTTGAATTTTTAAATCCCGCTTCGCTTCTGTCTTCTCATATACAGATAATATCTGATTTGCTCTCGTTATCAAAGAAGATGGTAGATTAGCGAGTTTGGCAACGTGAATTCCGTAACTTTTATCGATACTTCCTTCTTTAATTTTATGTAAAAATGTAATCGTTCCATTTTCTTCATATGCACTAACATGAATGTTTTTTAAATGCTTTAAATTTTCCTCTAAATCCGTAAGCTCGTGATAGTGTGTCGAAAAGAGTGTTTTTGCATGAATTTTATTATGAATATATTCGATGATCGCTTGTGCGAGTGCCATTCCATCAAACGTTGCCGTTCCACGTCCTAACTCATCAAATAAAATCAAACTATTTTCGGTTGCATTCTCAATGGCGCGATTCGCTTCATTCATCTCTACCATAAATGTCGATTCCCCACTCACTAAATCATCACTAGCTCCAATTCTCGTAAAAATCGCATCGAAGACAGGTAGTGTTGCTTTACTTGCTGGAACGAAACATCCGATTTGTGCCATGATAACGGTAATTGCCATCTGTCTCATATAAGTTGACTTCCCAGCCATGTTTGGCCCTGTAATTAAAAGAATGTCCGTATTTTGATCCATGACGATATCATTATCGACAAACTCGTCTGACATTACTTTCTCAACAACAGGATGACGATTATTATAGATTGCAACATTGTGTTCTCGATTTAAAACAGGTCTCACATAGTTGTTCTCCTCCGTAACTGTTGCAAATGCTTGCAGCACATCGATCTCACTAATGACTTTGGCAATCGCTTGTAATTTTGGAATCTCTTTTTTTATTCTATCACGAATTTGAACAAACAATTCGTACTCTAAATCGATAATCTTTTCCTCCGCATTTAAAATCAACGCTTCCTTTTCTTTTAAAATCGGACTGATATATCGTTCACAGTTACTTAACGTTTGCTTTCGTTCGTATCCATATTCTTCTTTAACTAAATTTGTCTGTCCTTTTGATACTTCGATATAGTATCCGAAAACTCTGTTATATCCTACCTTTAAAGTTTTAATACCGGTACGTTCTTTTTCTTCTGCTTCAAAGCGTGCAACAAAATCTTTTCCACCTTTGCGAAGATCTTTTAATTCATCCAATTCTCGATGATACCCTTCCTTAATCAAGTATCCTTCCTTTATAGATATAGGCGGATTTTCGTAGATGCTATCTTCTAGTAATTGGTATAATTCAGGAAGTGTCTCAACGTTTTTGTAAAATCCAATCTGTTCTAAAATTTCGTGAATTCCCGGAAGTACCTTCAACGAATTTTTTAACTGAAGCAAGTCTCTTGCATTCGCATTTCCAAAGGCAATTCTACCAGATAATCTCTCTAAGTCATATACCTCGTAAAGTAAGTTTTGCAAATCGGCTTTGATGAGAAATTCTTTTAATAAAATTTCTACCATATCATAGCGACGCTCAATTTCGTCGATATCGACAAGTGGGTTTTCTATAAATTGTTTTAACATACGTGATCCCATCGCCGTCTTCGTCTTGTCTAACAGCCAGATCAGTGAGTTGTTTCTTTGTTTCAAGCGCAAAGTTTCTGTCAACTCTAAGTTTCTCTTCGTATGAATATCCATCTTTAATGATTTTTTCTTTTCTCTTACGACTGCTGGTTGTAAGTGCGAAAGATCTCTTTTTTGCGTATCTAACATATAACAGATCAAATGTTTTAAAGCATCGATCAATCGAACATCAGTGATATTTTGATAGATCGTCTCATATTCTTTTGGAACATCGTTTGCATCTGTAATCGTCACGCTCATGTGAAACTGGTGTTTGAGTAACGATACGATCGCTTTATCGACGTTGCTCGCAATAATCATTTCCTTCATTCCGATACTGACGATTTCACTTACGATATTCGTCGCGTTGTGTTCTTCTATGCTGACGTTCATCTCACCAGTTGAGATATCACCATATGCAAGTCCATACGCATGACCATAGTCGACCAGTGCGCCAATGTAATTATTTTCGTATTCTAATAACGATTCATTATCGATAATCGTACCTTTACTGATAATCTGTATAATCCCTCGTTTTACGATCCCTTTTACACTCTTAGGATCTTCCAATTGTTCACATATTCCAACTTTATATCCTTTATCTACTAATTTATCGATATATATATTTGCAGCGTGATGAGGAATTCCACACATAGGAATGCGTTCCTCTAGTCCTGCGTTTTTCCCAGTTAATGTAAGTTCTAATTCTCGAGATGCTGTAATCGCATCCTCGAAAAACATTTCGTAAAAATCACCTAGGCGGAAAAATAGTAAAATATCTTCATTTTCGTCTTTGATTTCTAAATATTGTTTCATCATCGGTGTTACTTTATTCCGATCAACTTCACTTCTTTTCATATGACCACCTATCTAATATTGTAACAAAAATTAAAAAACAAGTCCATGTGTGTGGTAGATATTTCCAAAGAAACCCATCATGACTGGATGGGTTTCTACTTTTTAAAATATCTCATTTTCGTTTTTTTGAACTCCGATACTCCTGTCAAATAAGAATTCGATGGAAAGTCTTTCATACATTCTTTTACGTCTTCTTTTCCGACAAAGACATCGTGGAATTTAGAAATCCACATCACAGCTTCCTCTATTGCTTCTTCGTATAGTTCGAAAAACGATTCTGTTTTCTCAATAGATGCATCCACCGGATAGCACCAATTGTTATGTTCGCAATTAAAATAGGTAGCTTTTCTTCTTAAATCGTTCGCATACGATAAATATTGCCACTTTTTTCCTCTATGTAGTTTCAAACGATCACAAATACGATAAAACTTTAATTTTCTCCCATGTGGATCATAGGAGAGAAAACGATGTACGAATCTCATTTTTCGCATAGATTTTAAATAACACTTTCCCATATCTTCTTTCCGATAAGTCTTCATTATCGTATCGTCCAACAGATGTTCTAGAGAAGATGAAAATGTGCGTGGTGGAAATAAATATCGATCATGACGAATGATTGCAGGATTTTTCTTCTCTTTCTTTTCCATGTAATAAAGATCTAATAATAGTTCCATTTCTCTATGAGAATTTTTACTTTGATTTTTATTCTTAGTGTTAGATCCCGTTTGATAAAAAATCAAAGGATGCGTTTTCATATCCAATATATAATGTAACAAAAAGCCATAGAAAGCGGAGATCACTTCTTTCTTTTTCTCTAGACGATATCGTTTCATATATTCGATATAAGTTTCAAAAAAACGTTTAGTTTTATGAGAATGCATTTCCTTTCCAAACGACCGCACCTTCGAAGAAAAGAAATGATAGTAGAGCATATCGGGACCTTGTGCGAATATGCGCATCGTATCTCGTTCTACTTTTTGTTTGACACGAGACGGTAGTTTTCGATATACATCATCAGCAAAGTAAGCATGTGTCATCGCACTCGGCATAATTCCACTCTCCTTTTCTTAAGCGTTTATTATATCGTAGATAGGATAGAATTGCAATATTGCCTCTTTTGGAACACGCAAAAAAGAGATTTTTTCAATCTCTTTACGATGAAGATACAACTGTGTTTAGACAAGTTCCCGTAACAAAAGTACAATTCATTTCCGGAAGAGTTTCACCAGTTAAAACATAGAGCCAGTCAAAAGACCTACCAGTTAGATTGATGAAATGAGTAATATCATCACTAAAAGCACGAGCGCCAATCGATATAACAGTACTTGGAATTATAACTGGAGTTTCTAATGTATCAATATAACTAAATGCGCCCTCTGAAATAGTTGTGATTCCTTCTGTCAAAGTAATAGAGGTAATAGGGTTTCTAAAAAACGCGTTTTCACCTATCACACTTACCTGCTGTGGTATTGTGATTGTCGTTAGATTATTCTCATAAAACGCCTGTGGGCCGATAGATAATAGCGTATCAGGTAATACCACCTGTTTTAAATTTTTACTCGCAAATGCAGCTGGCGATATTTCAATCACATTTTTTCCGTCTATTTGATCTGGAATTACTACTGTTTCATCATCACATACATAATTCGTGATAACTGTTGACGTATCAGGGTCTATTTGTACCCCACCAATGATCTCTCCGTCGATAGGTGAAGTTGTTTCAAAACAGGTTTCAGTTGTTGGTGGTAACGTAGATGGATCGACGGCTTGCTCATAATTTAATTCTATCTCCAACGTCTTTCCCGTCGATGGCAAACTGGTTGCAGTAGAATCAAAATCCACTCTGACTGTAAATTCTTTTTGACCTCCTTGATTTAATACTTCTCCTTTTGTTATTCCATTTATAGAATACTGTATTTCCTTTGGCATTTTCTGATTTGCCTCATCTATTCCTGTAATCTCTTTTAACTCTACATTAAAATTACTGTCATTCTTAACTATAACTGTATACTCCGCATAACTTCCAGGTAAATCTAAATCGACGTCAAAACTAGCTGTTAACTTATCAGAGCCTACACTCGCGCTATTGGTTGTAGCTTTATATACTTTCTTTTCTGTGATACTTGCTATATATACATTGAAATTTGCACTAATCTGTGAAGTACCTCGTATATTTAACCGTGTTGCTAGTATTGCATATCCCGTACTAAAAATAAACAATGCTGACAGCACTCCTATGACCATCCATTTTTGGTTTCGTTTACTTCTTCTACCTACTCTTCTCATATTTCTCTTC